>Ga0214168_1001006_pt1 | contig 11311 bp, 7 predicted proteins | sample LakMenepilimnion_FD_153002 | JGI IMG/M metagenome (GOLD analysis project Ga0214168, IMG submission 153002) | Freshwater microbial communities from Lake Mendota, WI - Practice 29OCT2010 epilimnion v4 | ecosystem: Environmental > Aquatic > Freshwater > Lake > Epilimnion/Euphotic zone | place: Lake...
CCCGCGGCGATGCGGCTCCTCGCGCCGCAAGCGGGTGAAGCGGTGATCGATGTTTGTTGTGGCCAGGGCGTGCTGGCGGTGCCGTTGTTGACCGCTGGCGTTGCGCGCTACACCGGAATCGATGCCAGTCCGCGATTGCTCGATGCCGCAAAATCACGACATCGCAATGAGCCGAAGGCATCATGGATCCAAGCCGATGCCTGCAAACCTGGCGCTTGGGCCGATGGAACCTACGATGCGGCCGCCTGTCTGATGGCGGTGCATGATGTCGAGGACATCGCTGGTTTATTTGCCAACATGCGCCTCGCCTTGAAGATCGGCGGTCGGGCCGTACTCATTCTGATGCATCCGTGTTTTCGCATTCCGCGCAAAAGCCACTGGGGTTGGGATGCCGATCAGAAAATCCAGTTCCGTCGGCTTGATTCGTATGGAACTCCGCTGGCAATTCCCATTACCACCCACCCGGGCAAGGGCTCGGGCGAGGAGACGCTATTTCATCACCGGCCGCTTGCCGATTTGCTCAATGCGCTTGCCGTCAACGGGCTTGCGCTCGCCGCATGCGAAGAGCTTTACAGCCACCGCCGCTCACAAGGCAGTGGACCTTACAGCAAGGCGGAACACAAAGCGGCGGAGGAATTTCCGCTGTTTCTTGCACTTAGGCTGACACGCGCAGAGTGAGCGAACTACGATGATCATCGTAGATCACCCAAGCATCGCACGATAGCGCGGCAGGATTTTGGCAAACAGCGAATTTTTGCCGCCACGGGAAAGCTGCATGGCGACGAGGTCGCCGGCACTGACCGGATCGATCGGCGAGAGCGAGCTGGCCTGATACCCGGGTGCCTCGATACGCCGCTCGACATGGGCGGCACCAGCGGCTTGAGAAATCACGGCCGAACAACTGCCCGCGCGCAGAACCAGTCGCGAAACAGGCGGCGCGGCGGCATCCTCGTGAAGATGGGCCTCGATTGCGATTCCGGCGGGTGACACAAAGCCGAAATTTTTCGCAGCCTTTCCGCTCTCGCGTTTTCCATCGCTCCACCCAGCTTGCACCGCCAGCCACGCCAGCAACTGCAGCGCGCTGCTGCGATGGTCGGGGTGATGGGTGATCTCCACGCGATCGATCTCGGCAATGGCGCGCTGTGCGGCCGGATCGTCGAAGATGCTAGCCACACCGAGTCGGAACTGCCAGGTGCGCGACCACGCGTGATCCTGCAGGATGAGATCGCTATTGGAATGCGAGGCTTCTTCGATTTTTTCAAATGCGGCGGCGGGGTCGGCCCATGACGAACTGTCGACGATCAGGCGGTCGATCACACTTGCCAAACGCTCGGAAAAAATTCCGGAAAGATCGCCCTGCCACCAGAACACCAGCGGCAAATCCGAATCGAGATGGGCGAAGACCGTGTTGCGAAAGCGGCCGGTGACTTTGCCGGTGAGGTGCAGAGCGATTTGCTCGCAGCAAACCGAGCGCCTGCCGTGGTCGAGATGGCAGTGGGCAGTGATCCACGCCTGAATGCCGGGCACGGGTTGGCCGGGGTCGACCTCCACAAGGATTGCGCGGCAGGCATGCTCGCGGGTGAGGTGGCGCACGATGGTGGAGTTTTCCAGCAACGAGCCGGGTTTTTCCGAATAGACCACGAGGTTGATCAGGGACGCATGGGTTCGCGACTCGTCCTGCACGCGGAGTTTGTGCAGCTCGCGATCAATGGCATGGACCGGCACTTCGATGCCCAACTCGGCGTGGGCCTTGGATATGGATGGATGGGAAGGCGCGCTCATGGGTTGCGAACTAGGGAAATCTGGCCGGAAATTCCCCATTAGGCAAGCATCCCACGGCGGGATCCGGTCTGCATCCTAAGGCCACCGCTTTCATGCCGAATTTTTTTGGTAAAGAATCTTGCTTGCGTGAGATCCGGCATTGGTACTGCTTTTCATCCGTCACCCATGTCCGCAAATCCGAAGCACATTGAAAAACCCCTGCTCAATGATGGATTCCAACTTCTGGAATCCGAGCTCGCATTTGCCATGGAGTCGTTTGGCGCGATGCTCAATCGCCTCGGCCACCGCGACCTTGCCAGCCGCCTGCCATGGAGCGGCAAGCCGCTGACCCACGCAGTTGGAATCGATCGCGGGTTGGGTCAGGCTTACTCGATCGCGTTTCAACTTTTGAACATCGTCGAAGAACGCGTGGCGGCGCAGGTCCGGCGCTGGCGCGAAAAAGCTCATGGTCCCGCTGCGGAGAAAGGCCTTTGGCCCGACAAGCTTGCTGCGATGCGCCACATGGGACTCGATGCCGCCGGCATTCTTGAGGTGTTACAGCAAGTATGCCTCGAGCCGGTGCTCACCGCTCACCCGACCGAGGCGAAACGCGAGACCGTGCGCGAACGCCATCGCGAGATTTACGACATCATGCAGGAGCGTGAGAACTCGACCTTTACCGAAAGAGAGCGCGAACGCGGGCGCCGCGCGCTGGAGTCGAGTTTGGAAACATTGTGGCGCACCGGTGAGATCCACGTCACCCGCCCAAGCATCAACCAAGAGTTGGAAAATGCGCTGTTCTACTTGCGCGAAGTTTTTCCTGAAGCGGTTTCGCGCGCGCACACGCATCTTCGCGAGGCGTGGGAGCAGGCGGGATTTCCGCTCGATGACCTTGAAGGCATGCCGCCGATGATTCGCTTCGGCACCTGGATCGGCGGCGACCGCGATGGGCATCCGGGCGTGACGGCCGAGGTGACCTCGCACGCGCTCGTCTCACTGCGCTTCAACGCGCTGCGCCTGTTTGCAAGGCAACTCGAACACCTTGCGCATAACCTGCCGCTGAGCCGCTATTTCCAACAAGTGCCGGCTGCGCTCGAGGACCTGCTTGCGCGTCTTGCGTCCGAGCTTGAGGGGCGTCATGAAGATTCCAGCGTCGGTGCTTTGCAACTTCAGCACGCCGAGGAGCCGTGGCGGCTTGCCGCGCATTTGATGAGGCTCAAGGTGTTGGTCTCGCGCGATCACACAGAGGCCGTGGCGATTTATCGAAGCCCCGAAGACCTCGCAGCCGACATTGAGGTGCTCGAGCAAACGCTGAATGCCGCCGGTGCCGAGGCCCTGGTGCGCGATTTCATCCAGCCGCTGCGCCGCCAGCTCGCGGTGTTTGGATTCCATTCGGCGATTCTCGATGTGCGTCAAAACTCCGCATTTCACCAAAAGGCGCTTGGTCAACTGCTCTCCAAGGCGGGCATCGCCGATGCGGAAAAATTTGATCAATGGTCCGAGGAAAAACGCCTCGCCTTCCTCAATGCCGAATTGCTTTCACCGCGGCCGTTTCTTGCATCGGGCATCTCCGCCGGTGCCGAAGCCGATGCGGTGCTCGACTGCTATCGCGTGCTTGTCGCGCATCGCGCGCGCTGCGGCGATGCCGGGCTTGGCGCGTTGATTGTTTCGATGACGCGCGGCACCGCCGATCTGCTCACGGTTTATCTGCTCGCCCGCGAAGCGGGGCTCATGGAGATGCGGGCTGACGGTCTTGCTTGCCCGCTGCCGGTGGTTCCTTTGTTTGAAACCATCGACGACCTCGAGCACGCGCCCGGCATCGTCGAGGAGTTTCTTTCGCATCCGGTCACGATCCGCAGCCTGAATGGCGGCGACTTCCAGATGATGCTGGGATACTCGGATTCCAACAAAGACTGCGGCATTCTTTCCAGCCAGTGGGCCTTGCACAAAGCACAGGTCGAGCTATCGGTCGTGTGTGCCAAGCATGCGGTGCGCCCGGTGTTTTTCCATGGTCGTGGCGGCACGGTCGGCCGTGGTGCTGGCCCTGCACATTGGTTCATGGAGGCCTTGCCGCATGGTGCGCTCGGTGGCGCCTTCCGCATGACTGAGCAGGGCGAAACCATTGCGCAAAAATACGCGCACTGCGGCTCGGCGACTTATCACACCGAGTTGCTGCTTGCATCGGTGGCATCGGCGACCGCCAAGCATCGGCATGTGAAAACCGCGGCCGATGCCGATCCACATTTGCTCGATCAACTCGCTTCGTGGAGCCGCGAGGCTTACAGGGATTTCTTGCACGCGCCGGGATTCATCGATTTTTACCGTAGCGCCACTCCGATCGATGCCTTGGAAAATGCGCGCATCGGATCGCGTCCCGCACGCCGCACCGGTCGTGCGACACTCGAAGACCTGCGGGCGATCCCATGGGTGTTTTCGTGGACCCAATCGCGCTTTTATCTTCCCGGTTGGTACGGCGCAGGATCGGCGCTCGAGCGCTTGCGTTTGGAAAATCCCGAGGGTTTCACCAAGCTCTCAGGCCAGGTGCAGGGCGTGCCTTTCTTGCGCTACGTGATCACCAATATCGACAGCTCGCTGGCAAGTGCCAATGAAGACATCATGCGTGCCTACGCATCGCTTGTGCCCGATGATAAACTTCGCGATACTTTCCTGAGCATGATCTTTGATGAGTTCAGCCGTACCCGTGATGCCGTGCGAGATTTGTTTCAAGGCGATTTCATCGACCGCCGCCCGCGCATGGCGCGCACCCTCGACATCCGCGAGGAACCACTGCGCGTGCTGCACATGCAGCAGGTCGCCTTGCTGCGCGAATGGCGCTCGCGACTTGCCGCCAGTGATGATGCGGGCGCGGAAATGATGATCCCGGATTTGCTGATCTCGGTGAATGCGATTTCATCCGGCCTGCGCACCACGGGTTGAATGGGTGCGGCGCGATGTGTGCACGCTTTACAGCCTGCGCCACTGGTTGCCGTCCTGCATGAGCAGGTCATCAGCTTCCTTTGGCCCCCAAGTGCCGGCGACAAACTCGGCCATCGGCGGTGGGTTGGATGATTGGTGCCACGCATGTTCGATATGATCGATGAAGCGCCATGCCTCCTCGACTTCGTCGCGGCGTGCAAAGAGTGTCGCATCACCGGCAATCGCATCGAGCAAAAGTCGTTCGTAGGCCTCCGGGCTCGCCTTGCCGAAACTGGTGGCGTAGTGGAAATCCATTTTCACTGGCTCGAGCCGCAGGCTGTTACCGGGGATTTTTGAAACCATGCGCAGCGAGATGCCCTCATCCGGCTGGATGCGTATGACGAGCACATTGCCTCCCGGCGCACCGCCGCAACTGGCGTTGAAGAGCACGCACGGCGCGTCCTTGAAGTGGATGGAAATTTCCGTCGACTTCTTCGGCAGGCGCTTGCCCATGCGGATGTAGAACGGCACGCCGCTCCAGCGCCACGTATCGATGAGCAAACGCACCGCGACATAGGCTTCGGTTTTGGATTCCGGATTCACCCGATCTTCCTCGCGATAGCCCGGCACCGGCACGCCATCGACATGACCTGCGCTGTACTGCGCGCGAATGACATTGGCTGCGACTTTTTCCGGCGTGTCCCACTGTCGCAGCGAGCGGATGACCTTCACCTTTTCATCGCGCACACCATCGGCGCTGAGATCGGTCGGCGGCTCCATCGCGACGAGGCTGAGGAGTTGCAGCAAGTGGTTTTGCACCATGTCGCGCAGCGCGCCGGCGGTGTCGTAATAACCGCCGCGGCCACCTTCCATGCCGAGGTTTTCCGAACAGGTGATTTGCACCTGACTGATGTGCTTGTTGTTCCAGAGTGGCTCGAATATGGCGTTGGCAAAACGCAGCACCATCAGGTTCTGCGCGGTTTCCTTGCCGAGGTAATGGTCGATGCGGTAGGTGTCGCGTTCCTCGAAGGTCGCATTGACGATCTCGTTGAGATGATGCGCGGTGGCGAGGTCGGTACCGAAGGGTTTTTCGACAATCACCCTTGCCCAGCAGCCGTTGGCGGCGCGGTTGAGCCCGGCATTTTTGAGGTTGATGAGAATCTCGTCAAAGAACTCCGGCGCCGAGGCGATGTAAAACAAACGGTTGCCGGCGCCACCGCGTGCAGCATCGATGGCGGCAAGTTTTTCGGCAAGCCGGCGGTAGCCATCGGCATCGGAAAATTCCGACTGGTGGTAGCTCACCGATTCGATGAAGGACGACCAGATTTGTTCGTCGTGGCCCGATCGCGATACCTTGCGGTTCACATCGACGAGGCCCGCGCGAAATTCTGCGTCGGATTTTTCACGGCGCGCGAAGCCAATGATCTTTACCCCGGTCGGCAACTCGCCATCGACGGCGAGGTTGTAGAGTGCGGGGATGAGCTTGCGGTGGGTGAGGTCGCCGGTGGCGCCGAAAATCACCACTGTGCATGGCTCCGGAGTCGAGCGGGAGACCAGGTCTTCACGAAAGGGGTTCATGGGTGTGGTAAAGGCTGAAAGCGGCGGGCGCGGCCCTTGTCGCATGCCGGTATCACGCAGGCATCGGGAAATCGCGGTTGAATGCGAAGACCCGGTCGCGCAGAGCGTGGAGTTTCGGAATGTCGGAGTGGTTGGAAAGTGCTTCGTGGATGAAGTCGGCGACCTTTTCGACATCGCTTTCCTTCATGCCGCGGGTGGTCACTGCGGGCGTGCCGATGCGGATGCCGCTTGGCTTCATCGGGCTGCCGGTATCGAAGGGGATGCCGTTTTTGTTGACCGTGATGCCGGCCTCATCGAGCGCGTGCGAGGCATCGGCGCCGTTGAGGTTTTTTGTGCGCAGGTCGACCAGCATCACATGGTTGTCGGTGCCGCCGGAGACGATGCGGTAGCCGTGTTGGGTGAGGCGCGCGGCGATCGCTTGCGCGTTTTTCACGACTTGCTGCGAGTAGGTTTTGAACTCGGGCTTGAGCGCCTCGCCAAAGCAGATCGCCTTGGCGGCGATCACATGCATGAGTGGTCCGCCTTGCACACCGGGGAACACCTGGGCGTCGATTTTTTTCGCGAACTCCTCCTTGCAAAGGATGATGCCACCTCGCGGGCCGCGCAGGGATTTGTGGGTGGTTGAGGTCACAAAATCCGCATGCGGCACCGGGCTGGGGTGCACGCCTGCGGCGACGAGTCCGGCGATGTGGGCCATGTCGACGAAAAGATAAGCGCCGACTTCGCGGGCGAGCTTGCCCATGCGCTCGAAGTCGATCACGCGCGAATAAGCCGAGGCGCCGACCGTGATCAGTGCGGGCTTGAGCTCACGTGCGGTTTTTTCGAGTTCCTCGTAATTGATCCGCTCGTCATCGGGCGAAACGCCGTAGTGGGTCACATCGTAAAAACGGCCTGAAAAGTTTGCCTTGTGACCGTGCGTGAGGTGGCCGCCGTGCGCGAGATCCATCGTGAAGATTTTGTCGCCGGGTTTGAGCACCGAAAAATAAACCGCGGTGTTCGCTTGCGAACCCGAGTGGGCTTGGACATTGGCGTGTTCGGCGCCGAAGAGCTCCTTGGCGCGGTCGATGGCAAGTTGCTCGACCACATCGACATGCTCGCAGCCACCGTACCAACGACGGCCGGGATAGCCTTCGGCATATTTGTTGGTGAGAATCGAACCTTGCGCCTCCATCACGGCGGGCGAGGCGAAGTTTTCGGAAGCGATCAACTCGACATGGTTGCGCTGGCGTTTTTCCTCGGCGTTGATCGCCTCGTGAATGGCGGGATCGCTTTGTGCGATGCTGCTGCCGGAGGATTTGCAAACGCGGGCCTCGTGGCGGCCGCCTTCGAAACGCGCAGCGAGGAAGGCATCGACCATGGCGATGGCCGTTGGCACATCGGTGTACTTGCCGCTGAGGCAAAGGATGTTGGCATCGTTGTGCTGGCGGGTCATCACCGCCTCGTCGACCGAGAGGACATTGGCCGCACGCACATGGCGATGGCGGTTGGCGGCGATGCTCATGCCGACGCCCGAGGTGCAGGCGAGGATGCCGAACTCGAAGGTCTCGTCGGCGACATTCCGCGCGACCACATTGGCGTAGTCGGCATAGTCGACCGAACCATTGCTGTGGGTGCCGAAATCATGAACCTCGTGGCCGAATGATTTGAGGTGGGCAACAACGGCGTTTTTGAGATCGAAGGCGCCGTGGTCGGCACCAATGGCAATGCGAAAAGTGGGGTGGCTCATGGCTTCGCGGGATTCAAGACTGGGGCGGGGTAATTGAAAACCGGAAAGTTTACCGAATCCGACAAATGCACCGCCGGAAGCGTTTTGACGCCTGCGTCGGCTGAAAAAAATCCACCCTCCGGGAGCCGAAGGGTGGATTATTTACCGATGCCATCGAATTGATGGAAAATGTTTGGTCTTTGGCGGAGTTCGATGTCGGGTGCGGGACCTTGCGCCGAGGGGCGCGGTTCATGTGGTGGATTCTTATTCGGAATCGACTGCGAGTTGGTCGAGCATGCGCGATATCGCTTCTTCGGGACTGGTTTGCCACTCTTCGGCCTTGGCGAGGATGAGTTCCATCGCTGGATCGCTGAGTTCGGAGAGACTTATTTCAACAGTTTGCGCCATCGTTTACTGAAGTAGTAATATAATTTATTATACGGGAATGCGTCAATGAAAAACGTTGGAAAAAAATGGCGCGGATGACGCGTTGAGGCATATTTCCGCCATGGCTCTTAAGGAAAATCCATTCCGGCAATGGATGGACGAAAACAAGCTCTCGGCTTTCGAATTGGCGGGGCCTTTGGGGGTGAGTGTGCAGACGATTCACAATTGGCGATCCGCAGGTGTGCCACCACGGCGGCAACCCTATGTGAGGGACACGATGGCGCGTTGGCATGTCATCGCCTCGCGGCCGATGAATTCGATTCTCATCACCGCCGGAGAAAAACAATTCGAGCAATGGAGTGAGGCGGCACTGGTCTGCGGCAAAACGCTGGTCAGGTGGGCGACCGATGGGCTGGACGAATTGGCTATGCGGCGCTCTGCGCAAACAACGAGCAAGGCGATTTCCAAACAAGTGAAAGTGCCTGCGAGACCGGTGCCGCGACACGGCTCGGAACCATCGTACTGAGCGCTCGCGGCGTTGCCGCGCTCTAGGGTACGATCCGCACGCGGTCGCCCTCGGAGGTCATCGAAAACAACTTTGCCGCGTTGCTGGCCGGCAGGCGGATGCATCCGTGCGAGGCGGGATAGCCCGGCAGGTGGCCTTGATGCAGTCCGAAATCGGAGCCGCTGAGCCGTTGGAAAAAGGGCATGCTCGAGTGGTAGATCGTCGAGGTCCACGAGCGGTGCTTGTTGGTGATCACAAACTCGCCGGTCGGCGTGCAATAGCCTTTGCGGCCGGTCGATACCTTGGTGGAAAAAATTTCCGTGCCCATGGCGTCGTAGACGCGCGCAACTTGCTCCTTGAGGCGTATTTCCACATGGCGCTCTTCGCGATGCGGGTCCTTGCCGAGCACCAGACGCATCATCGCGACGTCCTTGCGGCGTGAGGCGAAGCTGATCGGCCAGTACCAGGCACGGCGGGTGCGCGCGTTCATGTTGGCACCGGCCTCGATGAGGCACTGGGCGGTGTCGATGTTGCCCGAGTCGATCGCCATCATGAGTGGCGTTGCGCCTGTGTCGTTCAACAAGACCCAGCGCATGGCGCCTTCGCGCACGAGGTTCAGAAATTCTTTGGAGACGGGAAGGGTGAAGGGGGTGTTGGGGTCGGCACCCAGTCCGATGATCGTGCGAACCGTATGGTTGCAACCGCGCGCGATCGCCACATGGAGGACGCGTTGACCTTCGGGCATGATGGCATCGTAGTCGGCGCCATGTTGCACAAGTTGTGATGCGAGTTGGTCATGGCCGCCGCGCAGTGCCATCGAGAGCGGGGTGTCAAGATGGGGGGCGCGGGTGGCATTTGCGGATGCACCACTCGCAAGCAGCAGGCTTGCCGTTTGATGATCGCCACGGCGGCAGGCGTCTTCGAGCGCACGACCGGCAGGGAAGCCGTAATCAAGGAAGAGTTTGACGAAATCCAGCATGCCCATGCGAGCGGCGGTTTCGACGAGTTTTGCGCGATCAAAATTTTTGCCAAACCTGATGCCGTGGGAAAACAGCAGTCGTGCCTTGCCGATGTCGTTTTGCTCGAAGGTTTTGCCAAGCCATGTTTCCCAACCGCCGGGTGGCGTGGGCACATGGTCGATCAATTGCTCGAAAAATCGGCTATCCTTTTGATCGAACGCGAGTTCAAAGGCCGAGGGCCCTTGGGTGCCCAAGCAGGCCAGTAAGGGATCGGCGCCAATTTCCAAAAGTGATTTGAAAAGGTCCGCATCGCCGAGTGAAAGCGCTTTCGAGAGCGGACTCGCTCCCTCGCGATTGCGAGCATTTGGGTTTGCGCCCTTGGCCACGAAGCGGGGGATCATGTCATGCCATTTTTGATCGATCGCATGATGGATGGTCGTGTTGCCAACGCTATCATTGGCAAGGGGGTCGGCAGCGATCTCGAGCAAGGTTTCCACCAAAGCGCGCTTGCCGGCCGACATCGCCACATGCAGTAGCGGGTTACCTTGGAGATCCTTGAGATTGGGGTTCGGCTCGGAGCGCAGGATGCTGGCGATGATGGCCTCGTGCCCGTGGCGGACGGCCCAAATGAGCACCGCTTCGCCGTCCGGCATCGTGCCGTTCGGATCGGCTCCGGCGGCAAGCAGGGTGTTGAGCAAATCAAACCGCCCCGCCGCGGCAGCGATGCCGAGGATGTTGCCGCGTTCGCCGATCTTCGCGCTGGGATCGGCGCCCGAGTTGAGCAGCATGATCATGCTGTCGGCGTCTTGGTTTTTCACCGACTGTGCCAGCGGATGCTCGCCCGAGGCATCCGCGGAATTGCCGCAAACGCCGCTCTCGAGCAGCAGCGCGGATGTCTTGTGATCGCGCGCGGCGATCGATTGTCGCAGAGTTTCGTCCTTGGCCTCGATGCCGGCGGATTTGAGCTCGCGCAGAGCTTGGGCTTGGCGCGAGTCACAGGCACCCAGCGCCAAGAATGCCGCAGTCAGCCCAAATTTTTCCAATGCACGCAAGCGGAGGTCGATCACCGTGGCGTGAATTTTATGAGTACCTGCGGCCGTGGCAAGTTTGTCCGTAAAAATTGATCAAAAAATCGTCTGGCTCCTAACAAACTCCGTTTTCCCGATGCTGGACAAATGGCGTGCGCTCTGGCAAGCATCCGCGCCGATGTCTGAATTGCCGAAAGCCTATGAACCGGGTGCGGTCGAAGCCAGGTGGTATGCCGCCTGGCTCGAGGGGAAATGTTTCGAAGCCAATCCGGCTTCGGCCAAGGATGCGTACTCGATCGTCATCCCGCCGCCGAATGTCACCGGGATTTTGCACCTCGGCCATGTGCTCAACAACGCGCTGCAGGATATCCTTGCGAGGCGGGCGCGCCAAAAGGGCAAGGAAGTCTTGTGGCTGCCGGGCACCGACCATGCCGGCATCGCGACGCAGATGGTTGTCGAGCGCCAGCTTGAG
>Ga0214168_1001007_pt1 | contig 11294 bp, 10 predicted proteins | sample LakMenepilimnion_FD_153002 | JGI IMG/M metagenome (GOLD analysis project Ga0214168, IMG submission 153002) | Freshwater microbial communities from Lake Mendota, WI - Practice 29OCT2010 epilimnion v4 | ecosystem: Environmental > Aquatic > Freshwater > Lake > Epilimnion/Euphotic zone | place: Lake...
ACATACGCGTACTTCCGCTTTGCACTGGCAAGTGAATGTATTTACAAATATTATTGTACTTCATCATGGTGAATAAGACTTCGTCGGTAATATCCTTAGGATGCGAAGTGCTAAAGCGCACTCTCAGTAATGGACTAATTAAAGCAACACTTTCTAATAACTGAGCAAATGTAACCTGGGTATTGGTTTCTGGGTTTGTCCAATAATAACTATCTACATTTTGACCCAGTAAGGTTACTTCTTTATAGCCTTTATCGAATAAGTCTTTTGATTCTGCTACAATAGAAAAAGCATCTCTACTTCTTTCACGACCTCTTGTAAAAGGCACTACGCAAAAACTACACATATTATTACAACCACGCATAATAGATACAAATCCACTAATGCCATTGCTATCTAATCTAACAGGAGAAATATCGGCATAAGTTTCATCACGACTTAATAAAACGTTCACTGCTTTTTGTCCAGTACCTGCTTCTATAATTAAATCGGGTAGGGTGCGGTAAGCATCGGGGCCTACTACTAGGTCTACTAATTTTTCTTCTTCTAAAAGTTTTGATTTTAATCTTTCCGCCATACAACCCAAAACACCCACTAACATTCCTGGCTTTTGTTCCTTGTATTTTCTAAACTCAGTTAATCTTTTACGCACTGTGAGTTCTGCTTTCTCTCTAATAGAACAAGTATTAATTAAAATTAAATCGGCCATCTCCACATTACGGGTACTACCATATCCATTTTTTTCTAAAATAGAGGCCACCACTTCGCTGTCGGCAAAGTTCATAGCACAGCCATAGCTTTCTATTAGAAAAAACTTAGTAAATCTCGCTTTGTTTTGAGTCGATTCATAGGCTTCCCCTTGTCTCAGCTCGTCATGTTCCTTGGTCGCCGTGGTGAATAATTCCATTCAAATTGGTTTGAAACGCAAATTTAGTTAAAAAATTAGAATGTGTCAACTTGTCAGCCAGAACTTCTAATTATTTGATAATGAAACCCTTACTTGGCTTATCGCCCTTATGTATTAATAATTTATATATAATTAGAAATCAATGATTTATCAAAGGCTTCCTATATTTGAAAAAATAATGAGTTTCATGAGAAAAAGTCTGCTATTTGTTTTGATCTTGATGGGGGCGCAAGCTGCCTCTGCTCAAAATGTAGCAGTGGCTAAACTGAGATCAGAAACCTCAAGAACCATTAAAAAAGACAACGATACGAGTTATTTTAATTGGAAGCAGGGGGGTATGTATAATTTTAATTTATCACAAAGCTCTTTAAGTAACTGGGCTGCCGGTGGAGATAATTTTAACATGGCTATTAATAGCTACTTTAATTATTTTGCTTATTTCCAAAAGCCTCGTCAAAGCTGGGATAATAATCTAGACCTGAATTTAGGCTTTGTACAATCGACTAGTTTGGGGGGTAGAAAAAACGACGATAGAGTTGATATAATAAGTAAGTATGGCTACCGCATTGACACCACTGGTATGTGGTATTTATCTGGCTTATTTAATTTTCGTTCTCAATTCTTTGATGGGTATAGTTTCAGTGGATCAAATTCAAATTTTACTTCTTCATTCTTATCGCCGGCTTATATTATTTTATCTGCGGGATTGGATTTCAAACCCAATAATACTTTCTCGGTTTTCTTTTCTCCTTTAACTTCTAGAACTACTTTAGTATTAAATACCAAGCTTTCCGATTTGGGTAGTTATGGTGTACCTGTAGGTAAAAAGATAAATAGAGAAACAGGTTTATTTGTAACAGTGAATTACAGTAATACCATTGCCCCCAATGTTACCTATAAAGGTCGTGCCGATTTTTTCTCTAACTATTATGAAAAGCCTGAAAATATTAATTTGTACATGACCAACATGTTTACTTTTAAAATTAATAAGTATTTCTCGGCTACTTATAGTTTAGATTTAATGTACGATGATAAAATTAAAATCTTTGGACCTTTGAAAAAATCTCCAGGGCTTCAATTAAAAAGTATAATAGGAATTGGCTACTTAAAAACCTTACAAGTAAAAAAGACTATTCTAAAGCCTAAGGTTTAGTAATAGCCTTTAATGTGTGTTTTATTTTATTCGCTTTATGCGTGAGGTCTTGGTAGTCTTTGCTCATAATAGTTACATGGCCCATTTTTCTTCCAGGCTTAGTTTGTTTTTTGCCATATATATGTACAAATACATTATCCATTTTTAAGACTTCTTCTAATCCCTCATAATATACATCGCCAGTATGGCCCTCACTACCAACAATATTCACAATGGCCGAAGGTAAAATGGCATCGGTATTGCCTAAAGGGTAGTCTAATAAAATTCTAAGTAGCATATCGTACTGACTACTATAATTGGCCTCAATACTGTGGTGCCCGCTATTATGCACACGAGGTGCTGTTTCATTTACCCATACATCTCCATTGCTATCTATAAATAGTTCAATAGCAAATAAGCCGGGACTTTTTAAACCTTGCACTACTTTTCTAGCAATGGCCTGCGCTTTCCATAAAACTTTTTCTTCTAATTTAGCAGGGCTTAATTGGTAGTCTAATAAATTATATACAGGGTCGAAAATCATTTCAGCAGGAGGATATATAATCGTTTCTCCTTTGGCGTTCATGCCTACAATTAAAGCTATCTCTGTAGTAATTTTTATTTTTTGTTCTAATACAGAAGGAACATTAAAACCTAATTCAATTTCTTTTTCGCTAGGTATTATTTGCACACCCTTACCATCATAACCACCTTCAGCCATTTTATGCACTGCAGGTAAAAAAGAAATATGGTTTAGTAAATCGGCTTTATTTTCTGTGATGACAAAAGGAGCAGTAGGAATTTCATTTTCTTTATAAAACTGCTTCTGTAAAATTTTATTTTTAATAGTTCGAATAGCGCTAGGTCTTGGATACACTTTTACGCCCTCGGCTTCCAATTTCTCTAAGGCATCTACATTCACCGCCTCAATTTCTATGGTAATGGCGTCTAAGCCTTTTCCAAAATTATACACCGCGTCAAAATCTTGAATATTGCCTAAGGTAAAATGATGGCATAAATGAGCGGAAGGACAGTTGGCATCATTTTCTAGTACATAGGTAATTGCATCGTAGTTAGCGGCTGCTTGCAATAACATACGTCCTAATTGACCACCTCCTAAAATGCCTAATTTCATTTTACTATCTTTTGACAAAGATAAGGTTCTTGGACAAGTTTTCATTTTGCATAGCGCTGAAAAGAGATTAAATTTGTCTACTTATTCATCAAGTCATTAATTAAGGTATCATGTCAGCACTGCCCATTATTACGGTAAAAGACCTCGTTAAATCCTATGGCGATTTTAAAGCTGTCAAAGGCATTAGCTTTGAAGTAAAAGAAGGGGAAATTTTTGGCTTATTGGGTCCCAATGGTGCAGGAAAGTCAACCACCCTTGAAATTATTGAAACCTTAAGGGAAAAAACAAGTGGCACAGTCATGGTGAATGGTTTTGATTTAGATAAGTCGCCAGAGTCTATAAAAAAAATGATTGGGGTACAACTTCAAACCGCCGGATTCTATCCTAATTTAAATTTAACCGAACTCATACATTTATTTGTGGGGCTTTATCAAAATGAAATGGATGCGGACACTCTTTTGCAGAAAGTTAATTTACAAGACAAGGCTAAAGCAAAGTTTAAAGAATTAAGTGGGGGACAGAAGCAAAGGTTCTCTATTGCCACTACTTTAATTAATAAACCCAAAATTATTTTCTTAGATGAGCCTACTACAGGCTTAGACCCGCAAGCAAGAAGAAACCTTTGGGATTTAATAAAAGAAATTAGAGATAATGGAACCACCGTTATTATTACCACGCATTATATGGATGAGGCAGAAGTATTGTGTGATAGGGTAGCCATTATTGATAGTGGTAAAATTATTGCCATTAATACCCCCAATCATTTAATTGATGAATTAGTGGAAACCGGATTTGAAAAAGTGAAAGAAGTAAAAAAAGCCAACCTAGAAGATGTATTTATACATTTAACGGGTAAGGCGTTGAGAGAAGAGTAATTAAGAGAATAGTAAAATATTATAGCCTCATAAATAGTAGAGCCTATATAATAATTGTAGATGATTGAAAATATATAATTCAAAAATAAAAAATTAATAAAATGGAAGATTTAAAATACCCTATTGGCAAAGTGGTCAATTTACCTTTTAATGAAGAAAATAAAAAAGCTTGGATTAACGCTATTAAAATGGCGCCTGCCGATTTAGAAATAGCTATACAACATTTAGATAAAGCGCAGTTAGATACCCCGTACAGAGAAGGTGGTTGGACTATTCAACAAGTAATGCATCATATGGCTGATAGTCATATGAATGCCTTTATTCGTTTTAAAATGGCTTTAACAGAAGAAGTACCTGTCATTAAAGCTTATGATGAGAAAGGTTTTGCGAACACAGCAGATTCTTTAAATACACCTATAAATTATTCAACTACATTATTACATGCCTTACATGCGCGTTGGGTAATCTTATTAGAATCAATGACCGATGAGCAGTTCCAAAGAAAATTATTTCATCCGGGTAGAAATGCAGAAGTAAGTTTATGGGATATGTTAGCAATCTACGCTTGGCATGGTAAACACCATCTAGCCCATATTACGAATTTGTGTAAGCAGAAGGGTTGGTAATAGGCTTAGTTTATTTTTTAAACAAAGCTCTGTTAACTTCAGCTACTAAATAAACGCTTCCAATAACAAGGATAAGGTCTTTGTCATTGGCTTTTGCAGCAGCTGTTTCTAGTGCAATGTTTACATCGCTGTATATTTCACCTTTTAAGCTAAATGCATTTGCTTTTTCTGCAAGCTCATTAGCTGCTAGTGCTCTAGGCAAATGTGATTGTGTAAAATAGTAGTTAGCATTTTTAGGAAGTAAAGTTAGCACGGCATCAATATCTTTATCTTTTACCATTCCTGTTACAATATATAATTGCTCGTAATGGGTAGTGGCCAATTGGTCAAGCATTGCTTTTATACCGTGTTCATTATGCGCTACATCTAATACAATTCTTGGATTAGATTGAATACATTCCCATCTTCCCATAATGCCAGTAGATGCTTTAATTTCAAGAAGGGCTTGCTTTATCATTTCACTATTCAATTTCCAACCCATATCTGCTAATAATTGGCAGGCCACTAAAACACCCTTTAAGTTTTTAGCTTGGTATTTTCCAGGAAGGTCGCAACTAAGCGTAAAATTTGCATCAAATAAAGGGTTGTTCAGTAAATGAAATAAGGGTTGACTAAAACTAAAGCTAGCCGTATCCCAATTATTTTCAAAGGCCTCTGCTTGAATAAAATCTTCACTAAAATAAATAGGTGCATTTTTCAATGCAGCCTTTTGAATAAAAACCGATTTGCTTTCCCGTATACTTTCACTAATTACTACAGGGGTTTCTTTTTTTATGATACCCGCTTTCTCAGAAGCAATGGCTTCGAGTGTATTACCTAGCAAGGCCATATGATCCCAACCAATATTGGTAATTACACTTAATATAGGTTCGATGACATTGGTGCTATCTAATCTTCCACCTAATCCTGTTTCAATAATGGCAATATCACAATTTTCAACAGCAAAATATTCAAATGCCATACCCACTGTGATTTCAAAAAAAGAAGGTTCTATTTTTTCAATCAATGGTTTTACTCTATTAGTGAAGGAGGTGACAAATTCTTTTTTACATAATGCTCCATTCACTTTTATCCTTTCTCTAAAATCATATAAATGCGGAGAAGTATACAAACCTGTTTTATAGCCGGCTTTTTGAAAAATGGCTGCAAGCATATGACTGGTAGAACCCTTTCCATTGGTGCCTGCAATATGGATAGTTTTAAATTTCTTTTCTGGGTTGCCTAAAAAACTACAAATTAATTGCGTGTTATGTAAATCGTTTTTTATGGCAGCTGCTCCTATACGACTAAACATAGGAAGACGACTATATAAATAGTCAATAGTATTTTGATAATCGTTCAAAGCAGCGGAATTATTGATTTTCGAACTTAAACTTTACAGTCACATTAGATACATGATCGGAACTATTGAAACTAATTTTAGTTAAGTACTCCACAATGGCTCTTTTATATTTAGCATCGTTAGAGCTTGAGCCTTTTACAATTTGTACAAAACGGCCAACGCCTGTAGGATTCACTTCAATTTCAGCATAAATAGTAGCAGGTTCTACATCTCCATTAAATGAATAAGCTTTTGTGACTCTTCTGTCGCCCTTTGTTACAAAGGGGCCACCTGTTCCTTCATAATTTTTCCCATTGATACTTCCATTCGCCACACCTTGATCGCCTTTGCCACCCGCAATGCCTTGGTCTTTTACATCATTATAACTGTCTTGATTATTTCCCCCTTTGCCATTTCCACCAGCATATTTTCCCATTAAAGCTTTTGGCTTGGGAGCAGGAGGTAAGGGTAAGTTTTTAATATTGGTTTTAGCTTTCGAGGATCTGATGGCTTCGTCGTTAGGATCGTTGCCACTTGCATTTATTTTAACCGCCTTATTAATGGCAGTCGCTTTGACTCTTTTACTTGAACCTAGTTCAGGTGCTGGTGCTTCTTTACTTAAGGGTGCGATATCTCCTTGGCCTGTTGTGGTATTGCCTAAGTTTACTTCCATATAGGCAGTTGCAGGAGGAATAACAGTAGCCGCAGGCTGCTGCCAATGCATGATAACAAATAAGCAAGACAAGGCAATACATATAAGTAAGGTATAAAAACCTGCCTTTATATTTTTTTCTTGTTCAAAGCTTAATTGCATAGTATAAAATTAATGCAAAAATAGATCAAAACCCAATTTTGATATTCATTATGATTGGCCTACAATGGGTTTAATAGGACTAGGCCATGTATTAATTATAATGCCTGTTATGATAATACAACCACTTATAATTTGAGCAGTAGAAAAACTTTCACCTAATAAAAAGACAGCTTCAATAGAACTCAATAATGGGATTAAAGTGCCAAATAAGGCGGCCTTACCTGCTCCAATTCTTTGAATGGCATTGTTCCAAATTAAATAAGATATGGTAGAATTACCAATGCCTATATATAATACTATCCATAATAAATGAGTGTTGAGTATCACTGGTTGAACAAAATTCATTTCGTACATAGCAACAGGAAATAATAATATAGCACCAATTGCAAATAGTACCAATAAGAAACTATTATTGGAAATGCCTACTGGTTTTTTACGCACAAAAACATTGTATGTGCCAAAGCAAATACCTGCACCTATCATCCATAAATCACCGGCACCAATTTGAAAATTTAAAATATTGGAAATTTGCCCTTTCGTTAATAAATAGACAGTACCAATTAAGCCAAGTATAATACCTGTTATATTTTTCCAATGTAATTTTTCGTTTACAAAGTAGGCGGCTAGTAGTGCGGCCACAATAGGGTGTACCGTGGATCCAAATAAGGCCATATTAATAGCCGTGGTATAATGACCTGCTGTATATATTAAAGTATTGTAAATGGAAAATCCTATTAGTCCCATCCAAAAAAAATAAACTTTGTTGGCTTTGAAGATAGGCCACTCCTTTTTTACATTTTTATAAGCAAAAGGGAGCATAAACAGCGTAGCAAGAGTCCATCTCATAAATGCTAAACTAACTGGGCCTGCTAAATTAATGGCATATCTAGATACAATAAAATTACCTGACCAGATTATACTAGAAGTAATGGCCAGCGCAGCGCCTATTTGATTTTGTCTTCTCAATGGTGTGCAAAATTTTGAGTAAAGTTGCCTTTAATTCTTTCAATAGGAGGGTTGTAGTAACCAAATTGTAACTGAGGGAATTCTTCTTTAATTAAATCCATCATTTGTTTAACGCCCATAATTTCTCCCACTTCTGTAACACCTATTTTACCTAAATACCAATCGGGATCAATATTGAAATTACGCCACTGAATCATTTTTAAATCGGTGTCTTTGATAAATTTTCTTAAGGCTTCATATTCTGCAACACTGTCCGTCATACCTGGAAAAACAAAATAATTAATACTCGTCCATTTACCTGCTGCTGACATTTCTTTTAAACTTTCTACGATATCATTAAAGGTGTAATTATTAGGTCGGTAGTAAGGATTATAAATTTCAGGTCTCACCGAGTTGGTACTTACTCTTAAACTATCTAAACCCGCTGCTGCTAAAATTTTTACAGCTTTTGGATCAGAGCCATTGGAATTTATATTGATACTTCCTTTATCGGTATGCTTTCTAATTTCAATAATAGATTCTTTAATCGTCTCCCACATTAATAAGGGTTCTCCTTCACAGCCTTGTCCAAAACTCACAATAGGAAAAGGAGCTGTCATTAAATGAGGCACAGTGTATTCTACTACTTCAGCGGCGGTGGGTTTAAAACTCAATCGCTCTTGATTCGAAAAAATTTCTTCCTCAATAGGTTGAAATGAAATACATCCTATACAATTGGCATTACAAGCAGGTGATATAGGAATAGGACATTCCCATCTATCCATGGCAAAATTTCTTGCAGCAGGACAATGATAAGTCATGCAACAATTCTCCATTAAATGTTTTACTAATCTGTTTTGACTGTAGGTTTCTAATAATTTATGAGTGCCTGCTTCAATTATTTTTTGATCATATCCTTCACAATCTTGTCTAATATCTTTTTCTATTCTTACAGCGGGTACATAATTTTTTCCATCCTGCCAGCCCACGGCGGTATAACAAAATAAAGGCAGTGTGGGTGCATTGGGTAAGGTTTCATAAGCAGCAATATATAATCCTGTATGTGCCGGAGGAATAAAGGCAGCCACTGCCCAACCTTTTTCACAAATACGCATTTCACCTGTTTCTACATCAATACCAATGCCTCTTCTTTCAGGCAATTCATATAAGCTTCCACCATTGGGAAGTTCAATCCAATCATCAAGATCTATCGGATAAGCGTCCCAACCTGCTCGGCCTGCAACATACAAACTAGTGTCTTCAAATATTTGGCCTTTGCCATCGGAATATAAAATATAGGGTGAAGATTGTAATGACATAATGCAAAGGTATCAATTAGGAATGAGTTTGAGAATTAGTTTAGTATTGACTTTAAGATTGACTTGTTCTTGAATGCGCAATTTGTTCAGCACAGAATGCATTAAATTCATTTGTGATAGTAGAACTTACCGGTTCATTAATTTGTTTTTGAATAAGTTTATTGTCTTTGAAATCAATTGTAATAAGATCGTCTTTAATTATTGCATTTTCAACATAGCCCCAAGGGTAGTGTTTTTTAGGAAATGTATTTATAACAATACCTGCCGGGTCAAATGCAATTTCATAGGGGAATTTAACCTGTCTTTCGAATAAGGCACCTATTAAAAATATGCCTGCAATGATTAAACCGTTGGGCTGCAAAAACCAACCCCAGGAAGCTATTAATAATCCTAATCTATAATAAGGTAAAACACCTCTTTTGGCTTGAAAAAAACAAAATATCCACCAACTTGTAAACGCAGTCATGATGGCAAAAATGAGGGCTGGCTTTGGAAATAGGCCTAAATAGATAGAATAGCCAAAAGCCACTAAAGAAATGAGTAACATAAATTGACTAATGCGATCTACATTTTTAAAGTCAGGGCTTCTACAAACTATGATATAGTCAAATTCACGCATAAAAAATAGGTTACGATGAGGATAAAATTTGATGCAATTTAAGCTCATTTGGTTAACTTTGCACCATGAAGAAAACACATATTGCATTATTGGTGTTAATCGCTGCCGCCATTGTAGTGCTTATAAGCTATACAGGCGATTTAAGTAGTTATGAGACAATTGCTTCTGCCAAGCAAAAAGAAGGAAAATTTGTGAATTTGATAGTCAAAATGGACAAGTCTGTTCCTGTTCAATACGATCCTGTAAAAGACCCTAATTTATTGCAGTTTAATGTTCAAGATAGCCTGGGCAGTAAAATTAGTGTGGTCTATCACAATACCATGCCTACCGATATGGAAAAATCGGAGCGATTGGTGTTGAAAGGAAAAGTACAAGGAGATGTTTTTGAATGTTCTTCTATTGTGATGAAATGCCCTTCTAAATACAAGGACAATCCCAACGCTATGCAAGACCAACCGGTTACCATTAGCAATTAAAAAAATTCAATTAGGTAAATGAATACTATACAATTTCTTGATGAGCATCTATTTCCTGGTCAATTAGGCTATTTTTTAACCATACTTTCTTTAGTAGCTTCTTTAGTGGCTACTTATTCTTTTGCAAGGGCTTTTTTCTCTAAAGAAATTAGTTTGCGAGCGCAGTGGGAAAAATTAGCCAAGATTGCTTTCTTTATTGAATCAGTGGCGGTCGTTTCTTGTTTTGTAGTTTTATTTTATATTATTTATAATCATTTATTTGAATACAAATACGCCTACACACATAGCGATAAAAATTTGCCGTATCAATATTTGTTAAGTTGTTTTTGGGAAGGGCAGGAAGGAAGTTTTTTATTATGGAGCTTTTGGCACTGTGTTTTAGGTTTAATATTAATTGCGACCAAAAAGAAATGGGGTGATTCATTTTCAGGGGTGATGATGGTAGTAAGCTTTGTTCAATTCTGCTTAGCCACCATGATAGTGGGCTTGTATATTTTTGATATGAAATTAGGAAGCAGTCCATTTACATTATTAAGAGAAGAAATGAGTTGGCCAATTTTAGCTAGACCCGATTATTTACAACTCATTAAAGACGGTACTGGTTTAAATACTTTGTTACAGAATTATTGGATGGTCATACATCCACCTGTTTTATTTTTAGGATTTGCTTCTACTACTATTCCTTTTGGATTTGCAGTAGCTGGCTTACTTAAAAAGAAACATGATTGGATGGACAGCTGTCTACCTTGGGCTACTTTTTCTGCGGGTATCTTAGGTTTAGGTATTATGATGGGCGCTGCTTGGGCTTATGAAAGTTTAACTTTCGGAGGTTATTGGGCATGGGATCCGGTAGAGAATGCATCGCTGGTTCCTTGGTTAACCTTGGTATCGGCAATACATGGTTGTATTATCTATAGAAAAACAGGATCTAGTTTAAAGTTGACTTATTTATTTTTTGGTATAAGCTTTTTATTAGTCTTGTATTCTACTTTCTTAACAAGAAGTGGCATATTAGGCGATACTTCTGTGCACGCCTTTACAGACTTAGGAATGAATGCACAATTATTGGGCTTCTTATTAATTTTTGTGATACCTTATTTTGTTTTATTCTTTGTAAGGTTTAAG
>Ga0214168_1001008_pt1 | contig 11285 bp, 9 predicted proteins | sample LakMenepilimnion_FD_153002 | JGI IMG/M metagenome (GOLD analysis project Ga0214168, IMG submission 153002) | Freshwater microbial communities from Lake Mendota, WI - Practice 29OCT2010 epilimnion v4 | ecosystem: Environmental > Aquatic > Freshwater > Lake > Epilimnion/Euphotic zone | place: Lake...
GGTAGGGGTCCCGGGTTCGAGTCCCGTCGCGCCCACTCTTAGTTCGGTTGCGAATTGCGTGCGACCACTTCTTCTGATTCGCGCGCAGCTGCCTTAAATATTCCCTTACTCATCAGCGAAGTTTCTGCTCGACGTCGCTTGTCATAAATCGCCGCACGGTCGGCATGAATCGCGCCGTCTTCTGGTTCTGCCCAACCTGCGAGGTCGGCCAAATGGCACGCAAGACGTAGGTCATTGTCGGCAACGGACAGTGCTCGTTTCATGAGCACATGTGCTCCACCAGCAAGTGCTGCAAGTTCTTGTGCCACCACAATGTCGGGTGCCGGCTTCAAACGTGAAGCGGCTCCGTCCCACCAACCTCCATACAGACGCCAAATATTGCGCACGACGAACTCTGGCTCATCGTAAAACGGCCGCATGTATGGCTTGTCGAGAACACTCTGTGGAACTTTGACCGTGTGAATAATTGCGTCAAGTGTTTCCCCAGCATTCATCATGTCGATCACTTGCATCACGAGCGACTCAAGAGATGATGCAATGTCATCAAGCACCATGGCAATTCGATCTTTGCCTTCAATTGGTAGTCCGTGGGCGGGCAGCAGTAACTCTGGGCCTTGAGCAATCATGCGACGCAGTGCTTGAGCCCATTCGAGCGCATAGCGCTGTACTTTTTGCGGGTTGCCAGCATTTGGGTAATTCCAAATGACGAAGTCGCCAGTAAAGATCCACTTCTTTTCTGGAATCCAACCCCACAAATGGTCGTCGGTTTCGCCGCGTGCATGATGGAACTCCACCTGCGTTCCGCCAGTGTTGATGGTGAGTTGTTCGCGAAACGATTCGTCCGTTCGCATGGTGTTGCGCGGTAGGAATCGCTGCAGGTTCTCGCCAATACTGAGGCCCATCTCTGAGCGAGTTCCACCGAATTGGCGCTGATTAATGCGCACATTCCATTCGTTCGTGGTGTTGTAACGGTCAATGCGTACATCAACATTTTCATGACCAATGACGTGCGGCTTAGGTGCGCCAGATTTCTCGGCATCTTTGGCGAAAGCAAAACTTCCACCTACGTGATCGGCGTGACCGTGTGTGTACACCAAGTGACTGATCGGGGCTTTGCGCCATGTACGAATGGAGTCAACAACTGCAATTCCGCTTCCTGCACCCGATGCGTCGAAGCACATCAGTCCATCTCCGGTGTCCCACACCACGCTGTGGCTGAAGCTTTCAACGATGGCCAAGTTGTCGGCCAGCTCAGTGATGTCGTTGGTAACCCGGTTTAGTGGCTGATCAACGATTCCCGTATCAATGACTTTGGTGGAAAGTTCAATTGGGTGCATGACTGCACCTTATTCCAACACAGAACTTATTTTTTGGCTGAAGGTTCCTTAGGCAGCCCGAGCACTCGCTCGCCAAGGATATTGCGCATGACGTTCGATGTTCCGCCCATGATGGTGTATCCCGACGCATAAGCCAGGCCCTGGGTTACGTCGTCCCACATCATGGCGTCTGCGCCAAATACTTTGAAGACAAAGTTGGCGATCTTGGTTTCGAGTTCGGTGCAGAAACACTTTGTTGCAGCAGAGAAACCCGCTGGAGCTTGCCTCAGAACTTCGCGAATCACCAGAATTCTTCCGATGCGGTAGCCAATTTCAATGTTTGCAATCTCTTGACGGACACGAAAGTCGCTGGTGTCGGCGCGTTTCAATGCCATGTCGTACAGCGCCTTGTTCGAAACCAATCGGTCAATGCCGCCACGTTCGTGTTCTAGTTGGCGCATTGTTTGTGCAAAGGCTCCACCTTGCTGACCAACCAAATTGTCCTTGGGCACGCGCACATCGGTGTAGAACACTTCGCAAAAGTGGCGATTAGTCGTCATGTCTTGGATTGGTCGAACATCAATTCCTGGCGTGTTCATCGGCACGATGATTTCACTAATTCCCGCATGGGGAGGGCCGTCATTGCTGGTTCTGCAGATGAGGTAGCAGTAGTCGGCAACTTCGCCAAAACTTGTCCAAATCTTTTGACCGTTGATGACCCATTCATCGCCATCAAGTTGGGCAAACGTTTTCAGCGAAGCAAGGTCGCTTCCCGCGTTTGGTTCGCTCATGCCAATGCACCATGTGGTTTTTCCCGCGAGCATGTCGGGCAAAAATGCATCTTGTTGTTCTTTGGTTCCATATGCAATGAGCGCTGGTCCCATTTGTCGATCGGCAAACCATGAAGCAGCAATTGGCGCACCAGCTGCAATCATTTCTTCGGCAACGATTAATCGCTCAATTCCCGGACGACCACCGCCACCAAATTCGGTTGGCCAAGTCATGCCAATCCAACCGTGGCCAGCGAGTTCTTGCGAAAACTCTTTCGAGTAGCCATTCATCCATGTGTCGTTGAACCGGCCATACCGAGCAACTGCGTCAAGGGCTACGGTTCGAGCCTTGGAGCGAAGCGCAACGTGCTCTGGCGACCAGTCGAAATCCACAGACAGATGGTACGAGGTAGAGGCAGTTTGGCTCTTGGCGAGCGCCGTAATTGGCCAGTGGGCTAATGTGTACAAGTCAGATACAAGTTGGTCGAACTCAGCATCGGAGCTCAGCAATGGCAACCAAAATCAAAGTCGTGAACCCAGTCGTCGAACTTGATGGCGACGAAATGACTCGCATCATGTGGCAGTTCATTAAGGACCGCCTAATAGTGCCGTACCTCGACATCAATCTTGAGTACTACGACCTGAGTATCGAAAATCGCGATGCGACAAACGATCAAGTGACCATCGATTCAGCCAATGCCATTTTGAAGCACGGCGTTGGCGTGAAATGCGCAACGATCACACCAGATGAAGCCCGTGTAAAAGAATTCAATTTGAAGCAAATGTGGAAGTCACCAAACGGCACTATCCGCAACATTTTGGACGGTGTGGTATTCCGTGAGCCAATCATTTGCAAGAACATTCCAAAACTGGTTCCGGGTTGGACGAAGCCAATTGTGATTGGTCGTCATGCTCATGGCGATCAATACAAGGCAACCGACTTCTTGGTGCCTGGCGAAGGAACCGTCACCATGACGTATGTGCCAAAAGATGGAAGCAAGCCAATTGAAATGAAAGTCGCTGACTTCAAGGGTTCCGGCGTTGTTATGGGCATGTACAACTTCGATGAGTCAATTCGAAACTTCGCTCGTGCAACCATGAACTATTCGTTGCAGCGCAATTACCCGCTGTTCCTCAGCACGAAGAACACCATCTTGAAAGCTTACGACGGTCGATTCAAAGACTTGTTTGAAGAAGTGTTCAACACAGAATTCAAAGCACAGTTCGACAAGCAAGGACTCACCTACGAGCACCGTCTCATCGACGACATGGTGGCATGCATGTTGCGTTGGGAAGGCGGATACGTGTGGGCGTGCAAGAACTATGACGGTGACGTGCAATCCGACATTGTTGCGCAAGGTTTCGGTTCGCTCGGACTCATGACGTCCGTGTTGGCAACACCAGATGGGCGAGTGTTGGAATCAGAAGCCGCGCACGGAACGGTGACCCGCCACTATCGCGATCACCAAGCCGGCAAGAAAACTTCTACAAACCCAATTGCATCTATCTATGCATGGACACGTGGTCTTGAGCATCGCGGAAAGCTTGACGGCACGCCTGAACTGATTGACTTTGCACGCAAGGTTGAACAGGTGTGCGTAGAAGCTGTTGAAGGTGGAGAAATGACCAAAGACTTGTCATTGCTTGTTGGTGGCGAAAGCGCACCATGGCAAACCACAGAGCAGTATCTCGAAACGTTGGATCGCCGACTACAAGAAAAGATGGCGAAATAACTCCATGCGAGCAGTAGTCCTCAGCGGTCACGGAGGTCCAGAGGTTTTGACCTTTGCTGAAATTGCGACACCGCAGGTAGGACCAGAAGAAGTGTTGGTGCAAGTTCGAGCCACAAGTTTGAACCGCGCCGATCTGTTGCAACGCATGGGTTTTTATCCCGATCCGTTTCCTGGAGAACATGAAGTGCCCGGAATGGAATTCTCTGGTCGCGTTCAGGCAATTGGTGCGCGTGTGCGTGCGTGGAAAGTTGGCGACGAAGTCATGGGAATCGTCAGTGGCGGCGCCTATGCAGAGCAACTTGTTGTGCACGAACGACAGGCCATGCGAATTCCTCGTGGAGTTTCACTTGCCGACGCTGCAGCTATTCCCGAGGTGTTTATTACGGCGTGGGATGCGTTGGTGGTGCAGGGTGGTCTCACAAGCGGACGTTGGGCGTTGGTGCATGCTGGAGCTTCGGGAGTTGGAACAGCAGCCGTACAAATTTGTAAGGCCATTGGCGCACATGTCATTGCCACATGCTCGGCCGGCAAGGTTGAAGCGGTGAAGGCGCTTGGTGCTGATGTAGTGGTTGATTACACCTCTGCAGATTTTGTTGAAGCTGTGAAGGCTGCAACTGGTGGTCGTGGAGTTGATGTAGTGCTGTGTGTGATCGGCGGCGACTATCTCGACCGCAACGTCGCATCGCTTGCGCAAAAGGGCCACATTGTTCAGGTTGGCGTCATGGGCGGCGGAAACATGAGTTTCAACCTGGCAGGGCTCATGCCGAAGCGCGCAAAACTCTCAGGGACCGTGCTGCGGGCACGCCCGCTTGAGGAAAAGATTGCAATCAGTCAGCGGTTTTCTGCCGAAATCATTCCGCTGTTTGAATCAGGGAAGATCCGACCAGTAATCGATTGCAGGTATCCGTTTTCAGACATTGCGCGTGCGCACGAGCACATGACGGCAAATGCAAACACGGGCAAAATCGTGATTGATATTGGCGCCTAAGGCGCTTCGCAATTAGCGCTTTTGCAGTTCGGTGTACGAACGCGCGTCTTGGCCGGTGTACCACTGGCGAGGGCGGCTGATCTTTTGTTCTTTGTCGTCAAGTAGCTCAACCATGTGTGCAAGCCAGCCAACAGTTCGTGGAATTGCAAATAGAACTGTGAACATTTCTTCAGGGAACCCAAGAGCCTGGTAAATCAAGCCAGAGTAGAAGTCGACGTTTGGATACAGCTTGCGTGAGATGAAGTACTCATCTTTCAACGCCGTTTCTTCAAGCTTGAGCGCAATGTCGAGCAGCGGGTTCATGCCCGTTACCTCAAACACTTCGTATGCAGTCTTTTTGATGATGACAGCACGCGGGTCGAAGTTTTTGTACACGCGGTGTCCGAAGCCCATGAGCTTCTCTTCACCATTTTTCACACGTTCAATGAACGCAGGAACTTTGTCAACGCTGCCAATTTCGGCGAGCATATGGATAACTGCTTCGTTGGCTCCACCGTGAAGTGGTCCGAAGAGAGCAGCAGCAGCTGCAGCAGTTGCGGAATAAGGATCGGAGTTTGCACTCGCCACAACACGCATGGTTGTGGTGCCGCAGTTCTGTTCGTGGTCAGCGTGCAAAATGAACAGCACATCCATTGCGCGTGCAAGCGTTGGGTTCACTTCGTAGTCATCGCCAATGCGATACATCATGTTCAAGAAGTTATGCGCATACGACAATGAGTTGTTCGGAAGAACGAAAGGCAGACCGGAAGAGAATCGGTATGTCATTGCCGCAATGGTTGGCACCTTGGCAATGAGGCGAAGGATCTGCTTGTCCAGCGTTTCGGAATTGAAAATATCACGAGCATCGTCGTAGAACGTTCCAAGTGCTGCAACGGCCGAGATGAACATGCCCATTGGATGTGCGTCGTAGTGGAAACCGTCAACGAAACGCTTGCGCATGTTTTCGTGGATCATGGTGTGGTGCGTGATGTCGTAATTCCATTGCGCAAGTTCTTGCGTGTTTGGAAGCTCGCCATTGAGCAACAAATAGGCGACTTCGGTAAATGTTGACTTCGCTGCTAGTTCTTCAATTGGGTATCCGCGATAGCGCAGGACACCATGTTCGCCGTCGAGGTAGGTGATTGCAGATTTGCACGCTGCAGTAGACAAAAACGCAGGGTCGTACATGCGCAAATCTGGGTCCAGTTCGCGTAGCGCAGACGACGCGAACACTCCGTCAGTAACCGGAACAGTAACTTTCTTGCCTGTTCGGTCATCAATGATGGTGATTGTTTCAGCCATCGTGATTCCCTTCTTATCGTGTTAGGGAGCTTCCTCTCCCTGCCGACAAGTGTAGAGGGGCTGGGTTTATAAAGGCGTGTTGTCGTGCTTGCGAGGTATCAAACGCTCGCGTTTATCGCGCAACATGGCAAAAGCAGAGGAAACTTCACGTCGTGTTTCCTCAGGGTTAATGACCGAGTCAACGTAGCCACGCTCGGCTGCGATATATGGATTAAGCAGGCGTTCGGAGTAGTCGGTTTCGAATTCCGCACGTTCTTCGGGGGTGGCTCGGCGTTGCAGAATGGCTGCCGCTTGGCCAGCGCCCATTACTGCTAGTTCGGCTGTTGGCCACGCGAGACATAAGTCATTTCCCATAGTTTTCGAATCCATCACGATGTATGCGCCGCCGTAGCTCTTGCGCAAAATAATGCATACTCGCGGAACCGTTGCTCGCGCGTATGCGAATACCAGTTGTCCGCCGTGACGGATCATGCCTCTCCACTCCAAGTCTTTGCCTGGGTAAAAACCAGGAGTGTCAACAAGTGTGAGTAATGGAATGTTGAATGCGTCGCAGAACGAGACAAACCTCGCTGCCTTTTGTGAAGCCGGAATATCGAGCGTGCCTGCAAGCACCATTGGCTGATTGGCAATAACCCCAACTGATTCGCCGTCAATAGTGATGAACGCGGTGATGACATTTGATGCCCACCGTTCACGAACTTCAAACAGATAGTCATCATCGGCGATTGATCGAATGATTTTGCGAACGTCATAACTTCCTGTTGTCGACTCAGGGATGAGTGCGCCTGCCTCTGGAGTTAAACGGTCTGACGGATCTCCCGTTGCGACATGTGGTGCAAGCTCGTCAACATTGTTTGGAATAAAACTGAGCAACTGCTCAAGCGATTCAACTGCAGCCGCAAAATCTGGAACCACCAAACTTGCAACGCCGCTTTGTTTCGCATGCGCATCGGTGCCACCGAGTTCTTCGTTGCTAATTGCAATTCCGGTGAACTCGGCAACCATGGTTGGCCCAGAGACGAACGCATAGGAGTCGGCGGTCATGATTACGAAGTCGCTCAGTCCAATGAGAAGCGCGGGACCAGATACTGCTGGACCGGTGACAATGGTGAAGGTAGGAATAACGCCAGAGCAATTTGCTATTGCGCGAGCGGCTTGACCCCAACCATGCAGCGCTGCAATGCCTTCAAGAATGTCTGCGCCCGATGACGCCATTGCAAGCACAAGCGGAATTCGTTGATTGAGCGCAGTAGTGGCAGCGTTGGCAATTACTCCAGAAGCTTCTGCGGAGAGGGCACCGCGGTGGTACTCGGCATCGACATCAACCCACACCACATGTCGGGCTGCATTTTCAAGAAATCGAACTTCTGCCGAAGCCGCACCTTTCACAGCGTGCTGTAACTGCACCCCAGATGAAAGAGCAGACACGGTCGACACGACTAGAGATTAGTAGTAACGCCAGGTTGGCGACCGCCCGACTTGGCGATGACGGCTTTCGTGATGTCGAGTGCGGCTCGTGTTGGTTTATTCGGGAGCGGACGCTTGCGTGAAGCCCAGCCAACGATTCGTGGCGGAAGTTCGGGAATTGCGACGCGTGCGTATTCGCCTTTTAGCCAACCAGGAATTGCAGTGGCAGGAACAATTGCTGCTCCAAAGCCTTCGAATGCCAATGAGGCGAGCAAACGTACGCCATCAATTTCAGCTTGTGCGGTGAGCGCAAGGCGTTGCGCGCCTGCTGCCCGATCAATTACACGTCGCATTGACGTGTTGCGCGGAGGAAGAAGTAATGGCTCTGTAGCAAGTTCGGCAAGTGTGATGGATTCTTTATTTGCCCAATGATGATTGGAGTGAATTAACAGCAAGAGGTCTTCGGAAAAGAGCTCAACTAAATCGAGTTCCGGATTGTCGATGGGGAAGTGAACAATTGCGGCGTCTAGGTCTCCTGCGAGCAACCGTGGCAAGAGCGCCGAAGAGCTTCCCTCGTGGATGATTGCGCGCACCTTTGGGTGATCACGTTTAAGGGCGGGAAGCAGGCGAGGCATCAGCCATCGACCCGTTGTTCCAATGACACCGAGGCGTGTGTCGCCTTCAACTTCGGAATCCGTCGACTGAATGTCAGCCTCAATGTCTTCGAGTTCGTGGATTATTCGTCGGGCTCGTTCCACAACAATTTCTCCGTCGTCGGTGAGTTTCCCGCTGGTGCGCTCAACAAGGCTGACCCCCAGCTCTTTTTCGAGTCGTGAAATATGGGCAGAAACATTGCTCTGCACCGTGCCAAGAGCCCGCGAAGCAGCAGAGAACGACCCGTGGTCGGCAATTGCGATCAGGCTGGATAAGTGGCGAATCTCCATATCCAGAAGGGTACTCGGGATGAAGGGGGGTATCACGAAAATAGATAGGGAGTATCGTGCCGTTCGCCTTGAACGCTTACCCACGGGTAGGGCATACTGGTACACATATCGCGGTGAGACCTCCCCCAAGGTCCACCCGAAAGTGTCCAGATGGCTCCCCCAGCCAACTGGATCTTAGGTTGAGAGGCCCCGCATCAAAGCGGGGCCTTTCCCATTTCCTGGTCTCGATTCAATTGTCAATAGCCTGCGAGTGTGAGTAATCAACAGATGCACGCAGCAGCGTTTATTGATTTAGATCGCACGCTGATTGGCGAAGCATCTGGTCCGCTACTGAGTGCAGCGCTACGTGAAGCCGGAGTGGTGTCGTCATCGCGTCTGCCTGGTGAAGACATGTTGTATCGCGTGTTCAACTTGGTTGGCGAAACGTTGCCGAGCATGTTGCTCGCGCGACAAGGTGTTGCAGTGATGAAGGGCAAACCACGTCATGCTGTTGTTGCTGCAGCGAATTCGGTTGCTGCTCAACTTGCGCAGCTAGTTCGTTCTAATGCGCGAAACATTATTGACGAGCATCGCGCGAACGGCGTGAAAGTGGTGTTGGCAACAACGACTCCTCACGATTTGATTGCGACTTTTGCGCGACAAATGGGATTTGATGATGTTGTTGCAACACGTTTCGAAGTTGACACAAATGGTGACTACACGGGGCAACTCGTTGGACCGTTTGCATGGTCTGCAGGAAAACTGGAAGCGGTAAAAGCGTGGTGCGCAGACCACAATGTGGACTTGGCAAAAAGTTACGCATATTCAGACAGCGTGTACGACGCACCGTTGCTCAGCGCGGTTGGATTTCCCCACGTTGTGAACCCAGACGCTCGACTCGCGGTGATGGCTGCAGGGCGGAAATGGCCAAGTGCGCAATTTGATGCACAAGGAGAGGCGTCGAAGTCATCGCTGCAGATATCAGATATCCAAAAAATTGGCTTGTTGTTTGCACGACCAGAAGTATTTCCATTCGCCAAGACAACCATCGATGGAATTGAACATGTTCCAAGCAGTGGTCCAGTGATTTTGGTTGCTAATCACCGCAGTTACTTTGACGTATTTGCGGTGGCGATGATGGTCGCAAAGACTGGACGCACCGTTCGTTTTCTAGGCAAGAAAGAAGTGTTTGACGCACCGCTTGTTGGTCAGCTTGCATCGTTATTGGGTGGCATTCGTGTAGACCGCACATCGGGTAGTGATGAGCCCCTCGAACATGCTGCGTCTGCATTGCAATCAGGTGAAATGGTTGCGGTGATGCCACAGGGAACTATTCCACGTGGTCTTGAATTCTTCAACCCTCAACTACAAGGGCGATGGGGGGCTGCTCGTCTCGCTGTGCAGACCAATGCAACAGTCATTCCAATTGGTTTATGGGGTACAGAAAAGGTGTGGCCACGCAGTGCAAAACTGCCCGACATGTTGAATCTGTCAAACCCACCGCTGGTGAGCATCACGGTTGGTGCTCCGGTGGAGCTAGACCGATCGGGAAACAGCGCCGAAACCATTGCTGCCAACACTCAAGCAATTATGAATGCAATTAGCAATTTACTTCCGGACGAATCACGAGAACAGCGTGTACCTACGGATGCTGAGCTGCGCGCTACTTTTCCATCGAGCTACAGCGGTGACTTGCGAGCAGATACGACGCGAAGGCCTGGCACCGATTAGTCGTTTGGTTTTTTGATCAACGCAATGATTGCGCCAACGCAAGCAGCGGCAACGCCGCCAAACATGAGACGTCCAGTCAGTGTTGAAACATTGAATGTGAGTTGAGCTGCAATGTAAATGGCGGGCAAGTACAGCACAATCATTGCCATGCGCACGATCTGATTGCGCGGTGTCTTCCAAATGGTCAACACGCCTAGCGCGCCGAACACCATGGTGTACAACAAAATAAATGTCACCATGAGCGCAAGACTTTCCATGCGTTGTTTACTTCTTGGCCTTCGTCACTTTTTGCCGTACAACATTGAGTGCGCTTCCAGCCTTAAACCACTGCACTTGTTCTTTGCTGAACGTGTGTAACGCAGTAAACGGAATTTCTTCACTGTTGCGCTGCTTCACGATGTAGCACTGCACTGGTTGATCTGGAACTGGCGGCATTCCGCGCACGGAGATGGTGTCGTCTGGCTCGATGAGGTCGTAAATGGATGGATCCTCGAATGTGAGTGGAACGATTCCTTGCTTCTTCAAGTTGGTTTCGTGAATGCGAGCAAACGAGCGAGCGAAGATCACTTGACATCCGCGGTAGCGAGGTTCCATGGCGGCGTGTTCGCGGCTGGATCCTTCTCCATAGTTTTGATCGCCAATGGCACACCATTGAAACTTGTTGTTGCCCCACAGCAACGCAATTTCTGGATACGCGCGTGTGGAGCCGTCAACCAAGTCAAGACCTTTGCCGACTTCATCGGTGTACGCATTCACGGCACCTTCAAAGAGGTTCCCTGAAATGTTTTCAAGATGTCCGCGGTACTTCAACCATTTTCCTGCTGCCGAAATGTGGTCTGTAGTGCACTTGCCTTTTGCCTTCATCAAAATTGGCATGCAAATAAAGTCGTTTCCATTCCACTTGGCGAATGGTTCAAGCAATTGCAAACGATCGCTCAGTGGGTCAACAACAACTTCAATGTCTGATCCATCGGCTGGTGGGGCAATGAAGGTGTCATTGCCGGCGTCGTATCCCTTTGCCGGCAGCACCTCTCCAGATGGAGCATTCAATTTCACCTGTGTTCCGTCTGGTGCTTCGATGGTGTCGGTGGTTGGGTCAAAGTCCAAACGACCAGCAAGCGCAAGGGCGATCACGG
>Ga0214168_1001012_pt1 | contig 11274 bp, 7 predicted proteins | sample LakMenepilimnion_FD_153002 | JGI IMG/M metagenome (GOLD analysis project Ga0214168, IMG submission 153002) | Freshwater microbial communities from Lake Mendota, WI - Practice 29OCT2010 epilimnion v4 | ecosystem: Environmental > Aquatic > Freshwater > Lake > Epilimnion/Euphotic zone | place: Lake...
TTGAAGTAATTTTCTTTTTCATATTTAAAACACATTTCACATCGCCCTTCCATGGGTATCCAGTTTGCATAGTCAATTTCATTTCCCCCTTGGGTAAATTAAAACTGGTTTCACTTCCAACAAATAAATTCACGTAAATTTTTTCGTCCTTATACCCGTAAATATAATTTCCCAAAGACCCAATCAAACGAGCAATATTGGAAGGACAGCAAGCAGTTCCAAACCACTCCTGCCTGCTCTTTTTTCCATTGGATGCCAAAGGATTACCATAAAAGAATTTATCACCACTTAAGGACAATCCATCTAAAGCGGCATTATAAAGGCTACGCTCTAACACATCCATATATTCCCCATTACCCGTTAAGCTATTCATTCGTTGGTTCCAAAAAACCATACCTACCGACGCACAGGTTTCACAATAGGCTTGTTCATTGGGCAAATCATAGTCCTTGGAAAAACCTTCGTTACTGCCAGCTGATCCTATACCACCAGTAATATACATATTGCGAAAAACCACATCCTCCCATACCGTGCGCATCGCTTTTAAATACTCAGTGTCGCCAGTTTGTGCAGCCACATCAGCAGCACCCGTATACAAATACATGGCCCTAACTGCATGACCCGTTATTTGCGTTTGTTGTTTCACTGGTTCTTTGTCCTGTGCATATAAAGTATCCTTCCAATCAGACCAAGTATACCCTATAGCATGTTTTTTACCTCGCTCTGATAATAACCAATCCGCCAAATTCAAATACTTTTTGTCATTGGTAACACGGTATAATTTTACTAAGGCCAATTCTAATTCTTGGTGCCCTGTTACCCAATTTCTTTTTCCAGGTCCAAAAACGGAATCGAAATAGTTTGCCCACTTAATAACCACATCTAAAAACTTTCTTTTTCCTGTTGCATCATAATAAGCCACTGCTGCTTCAATCATATGACCTCCGCAATAGTCCTCATGCATACTCATATCAGACCATCTTTTTTCCAACCCTGTTAAAGTATAAAAAGTATTTAAATATCCATCTTGCAATTGTGCACTTGCAATTTTATTAATCCACTCATCGGCCTTTGCCTCTAATGCTTTGTCCTTATTTGTTTTGATAGAATAAGCCATGGCTTCAATGGCCTTATAAACATCCGAATCATCATAAAAAATACCCTCATGTTTCTCCCCTCTGTTCCGTGCTACTTTTTCAAAATTTCTAATACGTCCTGTGTTCTCCTCTGTTTGATAAATACAAGCAGCCAAAGTTTTGGTAGCGACTAAATCCATTTTAGGTTTCCAAAATGCATCCGTAACATTTACTTTTGAAAAATTGACTGGCTCAATTTTTACATGTGAATTTTGGGCACTAATTTGAACTACAACAAATAGGCTTAATATTAGGAGATATTTTTTCATGGAATTTTATTTTAAATTCATTGCGAAATTTGATGTATTGAAAATAAACAAAAAATGTTTCTAATTATTTAATATTTGAGCAAACTTTAGGTTTAGCTATTATAATATGTTGACTATTTTATTGAAAATCAAAGAAAACGCCAACTTAGAAGTTATCACCAATATAATCGTCATTTCATGTAAATTTGCGATATGGATGTAAAAATGGAGCCTTCTTGGAAACAAGCCTTGTCGCATTTATTTGATAAGCCTTATTTTTTGCAAATTGCCACGCATTTGAAAACCGAGCGCGCCACTAAAACTGTTATATATCCTAAAGGCAATCTAATATTTAATGCCTTTAACCAAACCCCTTATGATAAAGTAAAAGTGGTTATTTTAGGTCAGGATCCATATCATAATCCGGGTCAAGCGATGGGTTTAAGCTTTTCAGTTCCTGAAGGTATTAAACCACCTCCTTCCTTAATGAATATTTACAAGGAACTCAATAAAGATATCGGCTTAGCAATACCTACTACTGGCGATTTAACCAAGTGGGCAAATCAAGGGGTGTTGCTTTTAAATGCTGTAATGACAGTTAGAGAAAATGAACCTGCTAGCCATGGTAAAATTGGATGGATGGAATTTACCAATGATGTCATCAAACATTTGTCCAGCGAAAAAAAAGGGATTGTATTTTTATTGTGGGGGAACTTTGCACAGCAAAAACAAATTTACATAGATGCTACAAAACATAAAATATTAAAAGCAGCCCACCCTTCCCCATTAAGCGCACACAATGGCTTTTTTGGATGTAAACATTTTAGTTTAACCAATGAATATTTGGCAAATAATAATATAGACCCCATTGATTGGAAACCTTAATGATAAGATTAAAATGACATTGATTAAAAATATATTCGCGCGCATATTAGCCATTTGGGCCTTATTCGTTTTTGCTTCAACCATGTTTTTATTTTTTCCATTTTACTTGGTATGCTTTTTAATTCCTGATCCACAAAAAACAAGATACCATCGATTTATATCAAGAATCTGGATGGGTCTATTTTTATTTTTAGTAGGGGTCACATTTAAAGTCACTGGAAAATCAATTTTTGACGGATTGGAAAATGCAGTCGTTGTTTGCAACCATAATAGTTTAATTGACATTCCAGTAAGCACCCCCTTTTTAGCCAGAGCCAATAAAACAATTGCAAAAAAAAGTTTTGTGTATGTCCCTTTATTTGGATGGATTTATCAGTTCGCCTCCGTAATTGTTGATCGAAAAAGTAACGAAAGCCGTCGCAAAAGCTATGAAGAAATGAAGCGCGTTTTAGACAATGGATTAGATATGCTTATTTACCCTGAAGGCACACGCAATAAAACAAAGAATCCATTAAAATCGTTTTATGATGGCGCATTTAGATTGTCTGTGGATACTGGAAAACCCATTGTCCCAGTGGTCATTTTAAATACGAAAAGAATTTTACCCGCAAAACCCCTTTTATATTTAAGGCCCGGAAATATAATACTAAACATACTACCTGCGATATCACCAATAGGCCACAGTACAGAATCTTTAAAAAATTTGGTATTTGAAATTATGGCTGATCATTATGAGAAAAACAATAAAGCTTAAAAATTAATAGTAACATTTCGTTGACTATTAGAAGTTATATTATTACGCGATTTAACTAATAGGAGGATGAGGAGAATGTTCTACTTCTATTAATTTTCAAATCCCTAAGTATCCCTGATTTTGGATTCACAGAAATACTAAATGACTTATACAATCCTATCGGAGTTACATTTATGGCTAATTGCCAACAATGCATTTCCCTTGTTATAAACATACTTAATTGTTGTATGCTTCGCTTTGCAACATCTATATATCCCGTTCCACCCAACTTCCATTTAGGGGTAATGCTAAAATCACCGTTAAAATTCAAGCTTGAATAAGTATTAATTTGGAATCCAGAATAATCTGGTTTCATGTATCTTGAAAATTGAAAGGAATACGACAATGTTAATGTCCATGGAATATTGAAATCAGTAAACTCAGCTGGATTTGATTTTGCATACTGTAATTGCCTTTGTTGCTCATCAGGGGTCATGAATGGATCAATAGGAATATCTTTTTGCTTTGTTTCCTTTCCGTCGGTCGATTTACTTTTAAAGGAAGTGGAAAAGGAAAGTCCCCCACTAGTAATGTTACCAAATTTTAATTTTGTCGGATCAATGTCAAGTTTATTCACCCGAAATCCTTGTTTATCCGTTTGATATGGATCCATTGTCAAATTCGAAGTAATATTTAAATTTTCAAACAAGGTGGTTCGCATGTAGATATTAAAATTACCTAAAGCAAAACTATCTGCTAAAAAGTTATAACTCGAGTTAAATCCAAACCCTTCAATTAATTTAACTTTCTTAAAAGCACCTTCCGTGGTATCTTTTTTATCCTTCATTTTCATCTCCAATAAATTATCTACCCCAAAACCCATTCCGCCAAAATTACCTTCCGAATAACCACCCCCAATACCGCCATCATATTTTGAAAAACGATAATTCCGCCCCGTTGAGTCTATTTGTGTAGTGTAATGATAGGAAGCTGCTAAATCAGGTGTATAACTCATCGATATACTTGGCCTAACCTCATGTCGGATGGCTTGGATATTACTATTTTTTTTGAATTTATAGGTACCAAAAATTCTTGAAGCTGTTCCTAAACTAAAACTCATATTTGGCGCTCTATAAAATCCACGACTAATGGAAGTATCTACTTGCTTTGTTTTATTATTCCAGGTTTTAATACTTTGTTGTCCAAACCACTTTTCTTCAAATGAAATACCGGGTGTAATTGTAACAGGCCCTAAGGAAGGCAATGACAAACTAATTGGAATACTATGTTGCGCACCCCATTGCATGGTATCTAATAATTTATTAAAGTTTACAGCTGAATCATAAAATGACAATTGATTTTGAAAACTACCATTATAACCTATCCCTAACTTTTCATACCACTTGCCAGCACCAATCTGATCCTTGGATTGAAATGGATAAATGGTGATAGCATTAAAATTAATGTTAGGTAAACTCATATTAACCAATCCTAAATTATTATTTTGGTTGTGGTTTAAGTTCACTGATAAATTGTATTTATTATCCCAACTTTTTGTATAACCAACAGAAGAACTTATTTGGTTTTGAAAATTCTGAAATGGATTATTTAACAACAACCTGTTATACTTTGTACTTCCAAAGTTTACATTCGCTGAAAAGGAAGTACCTGGCCTTGCACGTTGGTCCATGGAGTGCGTCCAGTTGATCATAAATGTTCGCCCGCCTGTATACTCTTGATTGATAGCAGCATTCCTATTTAAGATGCGCGTATTTTGCAAACTCAAATTAAAATTACCCATGTATTTATATCGCATGATATACTTACTGTTTAAATTTAAATTCCATCCGCCGTAAGAGTAAATATTTGTTCTAAGGGTTGCATCAAAATTGTCACTGAGTACTTTATAATATCCCAATCCTTCAAATCCCAAACCAAAATCCTCACTGGTTGAAAATGCTGGTGCCATTAATCCTGAATGGCGCCCGGTGGACAATGGAAAAATTCCAAATGGAATACCAATAGGAAAAGGCACTCCTTCAAATTCTGGGAAAGTGGGTCCTGATACACCAATTTTATCAGTTATGATTTTCATCTTATTGGTTCTAAAAGCAAAATGTGGGTCATCTAAATTACAAGTAGTGAATCGAGCTTTATAAGCAAAAGCCACATCCTTACTTACTTTTTTCATGGTATTGGCATTCACAAAAATTTCACCTTGCTGAAAATTGGTATTTTTTGTCAACCCCTTACCCGATTTCATATTAAAATAAATAGAATCATTCACAGAAACTATATCCCCTTCTAAAAATTTTGGATTACTTAAAGGACTACCCGTGGTATCTTTTGCCCCATAGGCGCGAATGTTTTGAGTCTGTTGGTCATACACAATATTTGCCGCCTCAAGCTGCGAAGTTCGATACTCCGTTTTTGCATCACCATATAAAAAGAATTCCTTGGTGGCCATGATCATTACTCCAGAGTCGTTGGCATTGTAATTAACAGGCGCATCAATACTATCCTTAGAAACCCTTAAAATTTGCACCGATTTAGTACTATCCATTTTGTTGCCAATCGTATCCATTTTCAACCTATTCGTATCCAATAATTTAATAGTTCCTGCCTTTTTTGATAAGGTTGAATCCACCTGGGTTAAAAGTGGTTTTCTACTAAAAGGGCGATTGTTAGATTTTACCTGTTTTTGATCCTGACTAAAGCCAGAAAAGCAGGAACCAAAAACTAGTGTTAATATCAGGAAAATGCTAATATTAACAATAGATGGGCTGTATTTTTCGTTATTTTCGTGTACTAACTTTATCACTGCTGCAAAAATAAAGTAAAACCCCATTAAGGCACTGATTATGAAGCAAAATAGATTGATTTTAGCATTTCGTTTTGGTTGTATTGCCGTTTTTAGCCTTATTTGCTTGAACGGCCATGCTCAAAACCAGCCAAAATCATTAAAACGAATTATTATTGATCCCGGGCATGGTGGAACCGACCCCGGTGCCAAAGGCAAATATTCAACTGAAGCTGCCGTTTCTTTGGCTATTTCATTAAAATTGGAGGACTATATTCGTCAATCCCTGCCTGACGTTGAAGTGGTCATGACCAGAACCACGGATGTTTTTAGTAGTGTTGTTGAAAAAGCAAAATACGCCAATCAAGCCAAAGGTGATTTGTTTGTTTGTATTCATACCAATTCTGCCGGCCCATTGAAAAAGAAAGAACTGATTGGATATGTTAACAAAACCTATTATGTCAAAAAGGGTGGAAAAAAGCGAAAAGTAACCCGCAAAGTGCCCAATTATAAAACTACCTATAGTCCCAATCCAGCAAGGGGAACGGAAACCTATATATACGGTGTTGGAAAATCAGATGAGCGTAAGGAAGTGGCAGATGATATGGTAGATGAGATGGTGGAGAAATTAGACTCCGTATCTGAACGACAAATTAAAGAATTAAATAAAAATGCGGATCCGACAAGATCAATGATGGCCAGCTTATTAACGCAACAATACTTTCAGCGTGCTGCGAGCTTGGCATTAACGATTGAGGAAGAATTTAAAAACGCTGGAAGAATTAGTCGTGAGGCAAAACAACGCCCTAAAGGTATCTGGGTTTTACAAGCGGTAGCCATGCCCGCCGTACTAGTTGAAACTGGCTTTTTATCCAATCCAGAGGACGAGGATTATTTGAATAGTGAAGCAGGGCAAAAAGAAATATGTGAAGTAATCACTAAATCGCTCATTCGCTATAAGTTTTCACTAGAAAATCAACAAAAGAACAATGTAAAATAGTAAAGCCATTGAAACAATGTGCCTGTTTTTGAACTAATTTTATATTATAAAACCAACTGTCGCAATAAGCGTATCCAATGAAAGTATCGAATGAAACAAAAGTAGGCGCATTAACAGTAATTGCTGTAACCTTAATCATTATTGGGTTTAATGTTTTGCGTGGCAAAACCATGTTCAAATCAGGCAACTTCATCCACGCAAAATTTACGGATACCAAGGGACTCATCGTTTCAAACCCTGTATTTATCAACGGCTACCAAGTAGGCGCAATTTTTGATATTGAAAATATGAATGACAACCTTTCAGAAATAGCGGTTGCAATTCGATTAAATAAGGCATACAAAATTCCTGCAAATTCAGTTGCATCAATTCAAGAAAATCCGCTAGGCACTAATAGTATTACAATAGTTTTAGGAAATGCAACTACTTATATGAACAATGAAGATACCATTAAGACTGCGCCGTCCGCAAGCTTATTGGGTGATATCATGAATACCCTTTCTCCATTAGGGGAGCAAACTAAAAATACAATAACCTCTTTAGAAAAAGTATTGACCAATATCAACAAGGTATTAAATGATCAAAACAAGGAAAATTTCAGCGCAATACTTGCCAACTTAACAGAAACAACAAAAAATTTAAATACTTCTATGGCGGCAATTGAGGGTATGCTTAAAAAACAAGATGGCTCAATTTCACAATCATTTGATAACGTCAATAGCTTTACTAAGAATTTAAATGGAAATAATAGTAAAATTAATTCTATTATACAAAATTTAGACAGCACCACACAATCACTTAAACAAGCTGACTTGAAAAATACAATTTCAAGTTTGCAAACAGCAGTAAGTGAACTATCGACCACATTAAAAAAAATCAACACAGGCAATGGTACTGCAGCTAAATTGTTGAATGATGCGGAAATGTATAAAGAATTAAAAAATACCGTGTCCAGCTTAAATACTTTATTAGACGATGTTCGTATGCATCCCAAGCGTTATATCAATGTTTCGGTATTCGGTAAAAAAGATAAAACAACTCCTTTGAGTAAGCCTATCGCTGATACTGTCGCTCATGATTAAAAGGGGGTTTATCATATTATTTTCTATACTCTCCTATTCCTTAATCATAGGACAAACCACCCCTGTCCAAAATAATTTACCTGCGCCGCCCATTGTGGATAGCAATAGTAAACTCATTGAATTTTTATCCGCCGAAAGTTACAATGTAAAAAAAGTAGATAGTATTGACTATCTTATATTAGTTGGTCACGTGAAAATTAGACAAGGGAAAACCTTGCTTTATGGTGACAGTTTAATTTTAAATACCACTAAAAACACCTTAGAAGGTTTTGGAAATATTCATATCAATGACGCCGATAGCGTTCACACCTATTCCGAATATTTAAAATACATTGGAAATACTAAAAAAGCTTACTTGCGTAAAAAAGTAAGATTAACGGATGGCAGAGGCGTTTTGACCACGGACTCCTTGGATTATGACGTATCGGTTAAAATTGGTTATTTTAAAAAGGGTGGCACTTTGGTTCGGAATAAAACGAAATTAAAAAGTGTGGAAGGTTACTACTATGGCGTAACCAGAGATGTCATATTCAGAAAAAAAGTGGAAGCGAATGATCCTGATAATACTATTTACACCGACACGCTTGAATACAATACTTATTCTCAATTAGCTAATTTTATTAGCCCTACTAAAATCATTTCAGGCTCACGCATCATACGAACGAGAAATGGGAATTATAACCTAGGTACTAAAAAGGGCTATATGTATGAGCGATCTAGTATTGACGATAGTACTTATACTTTTATTGCTGATGATATGGCGATTGACGACTCGCTTGGCTTAGGAGAATTTAGAGGCAATGTAGTATATAAATCAAAGGACACCCTTGGCTTTGATTTATTGGCGAACAATATTAAAACAGATAAGAAAAAAAGTGCCTTATTGGCTACTGAATTACCCTTACTACTAATCAAGCAAACCAAGGACACTTTATATGTATCTGCAGACACCTTATACTCTGGTAAGGTAAGCGACTTAAAACGCCCATTCCCCAATGCCAGAGACAGTGTTGGAAAAATGACCGACTCCACTTTAGATAAATATTTTGAAGCATTTCATCATGTTCAAGTTTATTCCGATTCACTTCAAGCCAAATGCGACAGCTTATTTTATGCATTGAGTGATTCTACTATTCGATTAATATCAAGCCCTATTGTCTGGGCCAATAACAATCAAATTACCGGCGATACCATCTACATGTATGTTCAGAATAAAAAGCCGGAACAACTTAATGTATTTAATAATGCATTGGCGATAAACAAAATTGATACAACGGAGTATTATAATCAAATAAAAGGCTCCCGACTTAACGCTTGGTTTACTGATGGGGAATTAATAAAGATGCGCTGTAAGGGTAATGCGGAGAATATTTACTTCGCCATGGACAATGATAAAAATTTTGTGGGCGTTAATCATTCCAACGCACAAATCATTGAAATAACATTTGAAAACAGTGAGCCCGCTAAGGTTATTTTCCGTAATCAGCTTAAAGGAACACTTACGCCAATTCAAAAAACAAATAAAACTGATTTAAAGTTAAATGGATTTAAATGGCTTGAAAATTTACGCCCCAAATCCAAATTTGATATCTTATCTCCCAAATTATAATTCCTAGATTAGTTACGCTACAACTTATTATTTAATTTAGGCCTGATCTGATTTTTCTTGCATAAGAAATGCTTTAATAAATCCATCAATTTCTCCATCCATGACTGGGCCTACATTTCCAACTTCATAATCAGTGCGATGATCTTTAATCATTTTATAGGGATGGAAAACATAACTTCTTATTTGGCTGCCCCACTCTATTTTTTTCTTAGTGGCATTATTTGCATTCAATGCTTCTTGTTTTTTGCGCATTTCCGCTTCATACAATCTGCTCTTTAACATCTTCATCGCTAATTCTCTATTCTCTCCCTGTGTTCTTGATTGTTGACATTCAACAATGATACCAGAAGCATGTCTTAACCTAACTGCAGTTTCTACTTTATTCACGTTTTGTCCGCCCTTACCGCCGCTGCGATAAAACTCCCATTCGATATCCGCTGGATTCACCACAATTTCAATCGTATCATCAATTAATGGATATACATATACCGATGCAAAAGAAGTATGTCTCCTCGCATTACTATCAAAGGGTGAAATTCGAACCAAACGATGTACCCCAGATTCAGCTTTTAAAAATCCAAAAGCAAATGGGCCATCAAATTGAATTGTAGCTGACTTAATCCCTGCGCCATCTCCTTCCTGATAATCTAATGAACTTACAGTCCAACCCTGTTTTTCACCATACATGGTATACATACGTAAAAGCATTTCCGCCCAGTCCTGACTTTCAGTACCACCTGCACCAGGATTAATTTGCATCACGGCAGGTAACTCATCCTCAGGTTTATTTAACGTGCTTTTAAATTCAGCTTCTTCAATAGCAGTGATGGCTTTATTATATGCGTCCTGTGTTTCTTGTTCTGTCGCATCACCCCCTTTCCAAAATTCAAATAATACAATGAAATCCTCTAAGCTACTTTCGACAGCTTCGAATAGATGAATCCAATATTCATTTAATTTAATTTCTTTCATCGTGCCTGTTGCACGTGTATTGTCATCCCAAAAACCGGGAGATAAAGACAATTGTTTATCTGTAGCTACTTTATATAATCGGTTATCGACGTCAAAGAAACCTCCTTAGGACACTTAACTGGTCCTTCATGCGCTTAATCTGTTCAATCGTCATGATCTAGTTTTAATTAATAAAAAAAAAGTACTACAAGCCTCATAAGCCGGATTCTGTTTCTAAACTATCATTTATCTAGCCTTAACATTGCTGTTAAAGTCTTGCTGCCTACCCTGGAACTTGAACGAGTCGTTCTTAAGCGCTCCTTTACGTGGCATTACAGCACCCAAGGTTTACCCGATAAAGCAATTACTTGCAATATCTGTACGCTCTTACCGTACATTTTCACCTTTTCCTCTTGCGAGGTAGTTATTTTCTGTGGCACTTTCTCTGCCCCATTGCTGGGACGCCGGCTATTCACCGGTGGGTTACCCTATGCTGTCCGGACTTTCCTTGGCAATTGCTTGCCACGATAGCTCGGGTTTGTAGTAGTGCAAAGGTAGTAAAATATAATTTGGAATGAAATGGGAAGTTCCACTGTTAAATGGTCCAAAAATCGCTTTCAGATGGCTGTAATGGAGCGTTAGATTCAAAAGCGCAAATATTGCCGCTAGTATTCAAAAAATACTTCAGTAGCGCCAAAGCCATAAAAATCAGAATATTGGTTAATGAATCGCTTAACGCCTTTTTTCATTTTTAACAACTCATGAATCTCGGCTTTAAGTTTGCCCTTACCCACACCATGTATAAAAATCATGGATGGTAAACTATTTAG
>Ga0214168_1001013_pt1 | contig 11274 bp, 10 predicted proteins | sample LakMenepilimnion_FD_153002 | JGI IMG/M metagenome (GOLD analysis project Ga0214168, IMG submission 153002) | Freshwater microbial communities from Lake Mendota, WI - Practice 29OCT2010 epilimnion v4 | ecosystem: Environmental > Aquatic > Freshwater > Lake > Epilimnion/Euphotic zone | place: Lake...
GTGCAGGTTTATGGAATGAAGTGAAGGATCGTTTAGGCGAATACGGTGGAGCGCTATCGGGCGGCCAGCAACAGCGTTTGTGTATTGCGCGCTCTCTTGCAGTAAAGCCACAAGTTCTTTTGATGGACGAGCCATGTTCAGCGCTGGATCCAGGTTCCACTCTTCGCATTGAAGAAACCATTCGCGAGCTATCTGAAACCATGACCATCGTCATTGTTACTCACAACATGCAGCAAGCAGCGCGTGTATCTGATCGAACAGCATTCTTCTTATCCGATGGCGGCCCAGGTCGCTTGATTGAGTGCGCTTCTACCTCTGAAATATTTTCAAACCCAGGGGATAAGCGCACAGAAGATTATGTGACTGGCCGATTCGGCTAAATTCATTCACCAACTGTTAACTTAACTTACACAACTCGTTTGCCTGAAAAAACCCAATTGTTGGGTGTGAATCAATAGTTTTTCCTCACACGTAGTTCTTACACATGGAGGAATAGATGAATTCTCGCAAGAGACTAGCAATCGTCGCGATTGCTACTTCTGCACTTTTCGTATCAGTAACACCAGCATTTGCAGGATCTATTAACGGCAGCGGTGCAACATTCGCACTTCCCCTCATTGATGCATGTAAAGCAGATTTCGCAAAAGATAAAGGTCACACAGTTAATTACCCAGGTGGCGGTTCAGGTAAAGGACGCACTGACTTCACAGCAGGTCTCGTAGATTTTGCAGGATCAGATGCGCCATATTCATCAGGTGAGCCTGCAGGAATTGTTTACGCACCTGTTTACGCAGCACCAATTGCAGTGATGTACAACTTGCCAACAGTGAAAGAGCCAATTTATTTGAGCCCTGCAACTATTGCCAAGATATTCTCTGGTTACATCACAAACTGGGATGCCCCAGAAATTGCCGCAGATAACGAGCGCGTTGTAAAGACACCAATTTTCGAAACAAAGAAAATTACAACAACAAATAAGGGCAAGAAAGTTACAAAGAGTGTTCCTGTTCTAGATAAAAACGGTAAGGCCAAAGTTAAGTCTTACAGCACAAAGACAGTTAACATCGACCTACCAAAGCAACAGATCACAGTTTGGTACCGCACAGATTCATCCGGTACAACTGAGAACTTCACTCGGTTCTTAAAGGGCGCTAACGCATCAAATGCGGATACACGCATCTGGCCAAAAGCTCAGGCTGCTGTTTTCTCAAATGCAACACCAAATAACATCTCAACATTCTTTAACTTCCAAGGTGCTTCAGGATCTGCGGCTGTTTCAGCTGGCGTGAAGGGCAAAGTGGGATCAATTACTTACAGTGAAGTGAGTTTCGCTTTTGATAACAAGTTGCCAGTTGCATTTGTCCAAAATGCTAACGGCGAATTTGTAGCACCCGATGCTGCTGGAACATCAATCTTCCTTGGTGGCGGAACAATTAATGCCAACGGAACTGTTTCAGTTGATTTCCAAAAGAAGATCCCTGGTGCATATCCTCTAGGAACAACTTCATACGGTCTTGGCTACAGCTCAGGCAAGAACGCTGAGAAGCAAGCAATCGTTAGAGATTGGTACACATACCTTCTCGAGCAGTGTGCATCAAAGTACCCAGAAAAGGGCTTTGCGCAAATCACTGGTCCACTTGCAACTAAGGCAAAAGAACAGATTGCAAAGATCAAGTAATTAAACAGTAAGAAAAATATCCCGGCTTCTAGTATGGAAGCCGGGATATTTTTATTGCGTGCCTGGCAGGAATCGAACCTGCGACAACCCGCTTAGAAGGCGGGTGCTCTATCCGACTGAGCTACAGGCACCTGTATGTACACGGGCAAGTCTACCGATAAGAACTAGTAAGGTTTCGTCCTATGGCTGAGTTCATTTACACGATGAAGAAGGCGCGTAAAGCGCACGGCGAAAAAGTAATTCTTGATGACGTCACTCTCATGTTTTTACCTGGCGCCAAGATTGGTGTTGTTGGTCCAAATGGTGCCGGTAAGTCAACTGTTCTGCAGATCATGGCTGGATTGCAACAACCATCAAATGGTGAAGCCTTTTTAACACCTGGTTACACCGTAGGAATCTTGTTGCAAGAGCCAGTGCTAGATGAGACAAAGAACGTTCTAGAAAATGTGCAAGAGGGTGTTGCCGAAACGATGGCTCTGCTTAATCGTTTTAACGCAGTCTCTGAAGAAATGGCTAGCCCCGATGCTGATTACGACAAGCTACTTGCTGAAATGGGAACACTTCAAGAACAACTAGATCATCGCAATGCATGGGATTTAGATTCACAACTGGAACAAGCGATGGATGCACTTCGCTGCCCGGCGCCAGATGCGGATGTAAAAGTTTTATCTGGTGGAGAAAAGCGCCGCGTTGCATTATGTAAATTGCTATTACAAGCTCCTGATTTGTTATTACTTGACGAACCAACAAACCACTTGGACGCCGAATCTGTTTTGTGGCTCGAACAACACCTAAATAAGTACCCAGGCGCCGTAGTAGCGATTACTCACGATAGATACTTCTTGGACAACGTTGCACAATGGATTCTCGAACTCGATCGTGGTCGTGCATATCCATACGAAGGCAATTACACGACTTATCTTGAAACAAAGTCTGCACGTCTGAAAGTTGAAGGTCAGAAAGATGCAAAGCGCGCAAAGCGTTTGGCAGAAGAACTCGATTGGGTTCGCCAAAATGCAAAGGGACGTCAGACAAAGTCCAAAGCACGTCTTGCTCGCTATGAAGAGATGGCAGCCGAAGCTGACAAGATGCGCAAACTCGATTTTGAAGAGATTCAGATTCCACCTGGACCACGCCTTGGAAATGTTGTTGTAGAAGTTGAACACCTATCAAAGGGATTTGGCGAACGTTTACTCATTGACGATCTTTCATTTACCTTGCCACGTAACGGAATAGTCGGCGTTATCGGACCTAACGGCGCGGGAAAAACAACTCTCTTTAAAACGATTTTAGGTATGGAAACGCCAGATAGTGGCTCTGTAAAAGTTGGTGAAACAGTAAAGATTGCTTACGTCGATCAATCTCGTGGTGGAATCGATCCAAAGAAATCTCTCTGGGAAGTTGTCTCTGATGGTTTAGATTTCATCAAGGTTGGACAAGTTGAAATGCCATCTCGTGCTTACGTTTCTGCTTTCGGTTTTAAAGGTCCAGATCAACAAAAGCCTGCCGGAGTTTTATCAGGAGGTGAAAGAAACCGTTTAAATCTTGCACTCACACTTAAGTTAGGTGGCAATTTATTGCTGCTCGATGAACCAACGAATGACTTAGATGTTGAAACACTTGGTTCTCTTGAAAACGCACTCCTTGAATTCCCTGGTTGCGCCGTCGTTATTTCCCACGATCGTTGGTTTCTAGACCGCATCACAACGCACATTTTGGCTTACGAAGGTGATTCAAAGTGGTTCTGGTTTGAAGGAAACTTCGAATCATATGAAAAGAATAAAATTGAGCGACTCGGTGTCGATGCAGCTCGTCCGCACCGCGTGACGTATAGAAAGCTGACACGCTAATGCGATACCTAGCAAAAGTTCATGTTCGCTGGGATGACCTAGATGCTTTTGGTCATATCAATAACGCCAAGTATTTAACGTACGTGCAAGAAGCGCGTTCAGATTTCACTTGGTTCTCGCGTCAAAAAGCCGGTAAAACACCTCTGCTATTCGACATGGTTGTTGCTCGCGCTGAAGTTGATTACATCGAACCTATTTATGACGGCGGCATGGATGTTGATTGCCAGATTTGGATTACACGAATCGGCAATGCCTCCTTTGAAATGGAGTACGAGATTATTCATAAGGGTGTTATTCGTGCCCGAGTAAAAACCACTCAAGTAGCTGTCTCTGTTGAAACAAAGCGCTCTCGTCCACTGAGTGATGAAGAACGCGAATTTTTGGCTGAATACCTCGAGGAATCAAAGTAATTTAGTGAGCACTATCTATGATGAAATTGGAAGCGAAGCATTTGAGCAATTAGTTTCACATTTTTACGCACTTGTCTCCATAAACCCTGTAATTGCACCCATGTATCCAAAAGATGATCTACACGGCGCTGCGCTTCGCCTGAAAATGTTTCTTGAACAGTATTGGGGCGGTCCAACAACCTATACAGAAGAGCGTGGACATCCGCGTCTTCGCATGCGTCATGCAGAGTTTCATATCGATACGCAAGCACGTGATGAGTGGTTATCGTGCATGAGAGAGGCTGTAGCTGATTTAAAGATTCGTGAAGATCTAAAGAGTCAGTTGTGGGAATACCTTGAAATGGCAGCTAATGCCATGGTTAATCAACCAGATTGAGAAAGATTTCCAACCTTTAAAATTTCGCCGTTTCGCAAGTACCAAAGAGTTCCATTTTCATCGCGCACGGTTGTTATTCTTAATCCAACTTTTTCAACGCTTCCTTTAACATCTAAAACATCTACTTTGTCGCCAACACCGTATTGATCTTCAATTAACATAAAGATTCCGGAGAGAATATCGCGCACTAAAGTCTGTGCGCCGAGTCCGAGTGCAACGCCGATAACACCGGCGGATGCAATAATTGGACCAAGATTAAATCCAAATTCGCCAAGCACCATTGCAATTGCAAGCACCCAGATAATTGCATTAAGAGTGCTTGATAAGACCATGCCAGTTGTTCGCGCACGTTCTTTTTGTCGAGCCAAGGTATTTGTTGGACCAGGAATCAAATCAGCAGATGCCAGACGAGTCATTGCTCGATCAATAGCGCGACCGCCAAAGTATTGAGTAAAAAGTGCGCCGGCTATGACTAACAAAATGCGTAAAGGGGAGCCGCTAAACCACTGCCAGATCTGTTGCACGTTCTCGCTCATAAATCACACTCTAACCAAATTGACATGAAAAATTTGCCTTGAAATACCCCCTAGTCGGCTCCTTTTGAGGCAAGATAAACCAATCGGTGCGAGCCACGTGCTGAGAATCGGAGTGCATATGTTGCGGACGCTGGTCCTAAATGCCACCTACGAACCTCTAGGTGTTATTTCAGATCGCCGTGCTCTGATTCTTGTCCTGAATTCACGGGCAACAATGGTTGAAGACTCTGGAAGTGTTTTGCGTTATTCATCTGGTGAAATCGCACTTCCTTCAGTTATTAGATTAAACAAATTTGTTCGAATTCCATATCGTCATTCAGTGCCACTATCTCGTCGTGCAATTTTTGCTCGAGATGGAGGTCGATGCGTTTATTGCGCAGCACCTGCAACGTCAATTGATCACGTAATTCCACGCAGTCGTGGCGGTGCACATAATTGGGAAAATGTTGTCTCTGCTTGTCATCGTTGCAATCACACGAAGGCGGATAAGCCGCTGAAAGATTTAGGTTGGCGTCTGCGTACTTTGCCACGCGAACCAGTCGGGGCTGCATGGAGAATTCTTGGCACAGGTCGCACAGATAAAACGTGGCTGCCGTATTTAGAGCCATTTGGCGTGGCAGCAGCTACTGCGTAAACTAATTAATCTTATGAACATGATTAATCAAGAAGATGGGTTTATTCCTGGACCAGCGCTGAGCGCACTCGAGACCATAATTACATTCGTTGTAGTTCCAACGGTAATGTTTTTAGTGATCTCACTGCTTACTTACGTAGCAACAGCGAAGCGCAAGAAGAGTTCAAAGTCAGTAATTACTCATATCGAGTAATTAAGCATCCTTCTTTTGTGCACGTAGTGATCGTGCAAGCGCATCTCGACCCTCGGTGATAACTCGACGAAGAGCATTTGGCGCATCTTTGCCAGTGACATCGAGCCACTTTTGAGCCTTTGCCAATGTCTCATCAGTAACAACGAATGCAGGAAATAGCATCGTCGCAGTTGTTTCAGCGATTTCATAACCCTTGGTGTTCCAGAGATCAATCAGAATTGCAAAGTAGCGATCGATAAATGGAGTCAGTAATTCAGATTGCAGAGCAACGTTAAATCCACGGCATGTATAGGCGTGAATTGTGTTGCTGAGATTCTCTGTCGTAACTGATGTGAATGCCTTCTCTTTTGCTTGGGCTGTTGGAATAGCAGCGTGAGCAAGTGCTCCGTATTGCTTTCCGTGTGCTGTGTTGTCTTTTGCTAGCTCTGCATCGATATCTGATGCACCCAATAGCCCGCGCTTAACGGCGCAGATAACTAAGTGCCAACGGAGTTCGGCATCAATTGTTAGTCCCTTAATTGACCCGTTGAGGATTTCAACAATTTCTTTGCTCTGTTCTGGAGTTGCTGCAGATTCTGCAAAGCCGCGCGCAAATGCAAGTTGATGATCGCTTCCGGCAGCAGATGCCTTGAGGAATTTATTGAGCGCATCAGAAACCTTTGCACGCAAAGCGGCGCGATGTGCCGGTGCTGCGTAGTGCCAAATGGCTGTTTCAATATTCGTATTCGTTGCAGAAACGATAGAAATATCTGACTCTGTTCCTAGAGCATTTAAAGCAATAGCAATGTAATCAGATGCACTGAGTTCGCCATCTCGAACTGAATCCCATAGAGATGCCCAAATAAGTGCGCGAGCTAGAGGTTCGTTGAGCCCACCGAGATGAGACTTAAGTGTTGCAATTGAACGCTCATCGAAGCGCAGCTTCGCATACGTTAAATCACCATCATTGATTAAGACTAAGTCTGCTTCTTTTTCGCCCTGAAGCTCTGTTACATCAGTAAGAGCACCTGCAATATCTAGTGCAACGCTCTTTCGCTTTACCAGTGAATCTCCAGCGATATCAAAGAGTGCAACGCGCAAACGATGTGGACGTAACTCCTTTGAACCAACAGGCATCGTTGGTGCTTCTTGTTTAATAGCAAGTTTCTTATAGATACCAGATTCGATTTCGATTTCTGGACGAAGAGTGTTCACTCCTGCTGTTTGCAACCATGTTGCAGCCCAAGGCTTTAGATCGCGTCCACTAGTTGCCTCTAGTTCGACCATGAGGTCATTTAGAGTTGTGTTCTTAAATGCGTGCTTAGTGAAATAAATGCGAAGACCCTTAATAAAGTTTTCGCGGCCTACGTGCTCGACTAATTGCTGAAGCACGGATGCTCCCTTTGCATATGAAATTCCATCGAAGTTTGTCTTTACATCTTCGAGATCTTTCATCTCTGTTGCAATTGGGTGAGTAGTTGATAGCTGATCTTGGCGATATGCCCAGTTCTTTCGTAGCGCATTGAATTCTGTCCATGCAGTTGTATATTGAGTCGCCTCACTTGTTGCCATGTATGAAGCCCATTCAGCGAAGGATTCGTTAAGCCACAAGTCTTCCCACCACTTCATGGTGACAAGATCGCCAAACCACATATGCGCCATTTCGTGAAGGATTGTGCTGGCGCGACCTAAGTGCTTACTTTCGGTCACCTTACTTCTGAAAATCAAAACATCTTCGTGAAATGTTACGCAACCAACGTTTTCCATGGCGCCCCAGTTGTATTCAGCAACTGCGAGTTGATCATATTTACCAAATGGATAAGCCAGACCGAAAGTCTTTTCGAAGTAAGCAAATCCCTCTTTGGTGACCTTAAAAATATTGTCAGCATCTACATATTTAAAGAATGATTTGCGGGCATAGATTCCGAGAGGAATAATCTTCTCACCAACGTATTCGTCATGTACATGTTGGTATGGCCCAGCCACGATTGCTGTAACGTATGTTGAAATAACTTGAGACTCTTTGAATTGCACCTTCTTAGATTCAGTCCCGATATCCGTAACTGAATCAATGTCGTAATTTGAGATTACTTCCCAGTGCTTTGGAGTGATTGCACTAATTGTGAAGGTTGCCTTTTGATCTGGTTGATCAAAGCAGGCATACATCTGACGAGCATCTCCTGTTTCAAATTGTGTATAGAGATAGACCTCGTTATCGGCAGGATCTACAAATCGGTGCAGACCTTCACCAGTGTTGGAATAGATTCCTTCGATTTCTAGAGTTAGCTCGTTTTCAGCTGCAAGTGCTGGCAGATGAATTGTTTGTCCGTCGTAGTCTTTAACTTCGAAAGAAGCACCATTAAGGGAAGCGGAGATAACTCGCTTACCAAGAGCATCGATGAATGTGCTCTCTCCCGGCTTTAGTCCGGAGAACTTCACGGTTGTTTTAGCAATAAATGTTTCCGCACTTGTCGTTAAATCAAGATCAATGCGATAGCTGTGGGTTTTGACCAGAGTAGAGCGTGTAGCGGCTTCGTCGCGGGTCAGATTTACTCCTGGCACAAGAACTCCTCAGAATGTTTAACGTGTGTGATTTCAGGTTGATATCTAAGCATGTAAGAGTTGCCCAATGGAACGCCACCAAACTCAAGAGTCGGGGATCAAGAGCTTTCGCTTACGCGGGAAGCGGATGACTCGGGCGCAAAACGCTGCCCTTATCCGTTCATGGGACCGCTTTGGAATTGAATTCGGAACCTCAATAGATATCGATAATTTGTTTCCAGATGTAAAAGATGTGATTGTTGAAATCGGATTTGGAATGGGTGATGCCACCGCTGAAATTGCAAAAGCTCATCCAGAAAATGGATATATCGCCATTGAAGTGCATCCACCCGGTATTGGAAAGCTTCTCTCACTTATTGAGGAGCACGAGTTAACTAATGTTTACATTATCGAAGGCGATGCAATCGAAATTCTGCAGACAATGTTTGCCGATCACAGCATCAATGGATTCCACTTATTCTTCCCAGATCCGTGGCCAAAGTTAAAGCACAACAAGCGCAGAATTGTTAACGCCGAATTCCTTGCGCTGGTTCACCTAAAACTAAAATCAGATGGATACATAAACATCGCAACAGATTGGGTTCCATACGCTGAATGGATCAGAGATGTTTTTTCCGTATCTATTGATTTCACTGGGGGAGAAGTAGCTCGCCCCAATTGGCGGCCGTATACAAAGTTTGAAGGAAAAGGTTTAGCTAAAGATCACCGCGTCAGCGATTTTCACTACGTTGCAAAAGGTTAAATAGAACCCTTTGTTTCAAAGTTAGAAACCTGCCCGATACGACGTATATGTCGTTCGTCATTGCTAAATGGTGTTGCTAGAAAAACATCAATAAGTTCTTTGCAGACTTCAATCGGGTGCATACGCCCGCCAATTGCAATTACATTGGCATCGTTATGTTCGCGAGCTAATTTTGCAGTCTCAACGCTCCAGACAAGTGCTGCGCGGATTCCCTTAACTTTATTGGCAGCCATTTGCTCACCATTTCCTGAACCGCCCAAAACAATTCCAAAAGAACCTTTTTCATCAGCAACGCCCTGGGCAGCTGGAATGCAAAAAACTGGGTAATCATCTAAAGCGTCATATACATGTGGTCCATGATCAACAACGTCGTGACCAGAATTCTTTAGGTGTTCAACGAGTGCGTTCTTTAATTCAAGCCCAGCATGATCACTACCGATATGTACGCGCATGGCGAAATACTCTCACGCGCACTACTACAAAACGAAAGACCCGCCACTAATTTCTTAGTAGCGGGTCTTTCTTACCCGTAAGGAGGAGATACGAATATCTAGTTCGTTGGCGCACCTAGAGGAGCTTGCGCTTTCATAGGTCCACCACGCCCACTCTTGCCCTTTAGTGAGCTAATTTCTTGCGTCACGTGAGCAACGAGATCAGCTTTTAAAGTAGTGGCTTGAGCAGCAGTGATTTTTCCTGCAGCAACTTTTGCATCGATTCTCTTGGAATGTTCTGCAACGAGGAGTGCAATTAATGCATCCTTTTTATCGCCTGCTATTGCAGCAAGTGTTTCTCCCGCTTGCAATCGCGATTTAATTGTTGCTGTACTAATTCCGAGCGTAGAAGAAATCAATGCATCCAAAGCTGCACGATCTGGTCCACCGACCTTTGCAGGACGATTAGCTTTTGCAGTTTCTGCAGCGCTCAACACTGCTGCCTTAATTGCATCTGCTTGAACCTGAGTAATTGTTCCCTTGGTTACTAAACCAGACAGGATGCCATCTAGTGCAGCAGCTGGCCCGCCCAGACTGCGTGCGTTCACACCTGGTTGCGAAACTTTTGTAACAGATTTAGTGACAACAGTTCGCGTTGATTTTGTAGCAGCATTTGCTGTTCCAAAGCCACCAGCGGAAAGTGCAAAAGTTGTTAGTACAACAGTTGCAATTGTTCTTTTTGACATTGACTGTCCCTTCGTCCCGTAAGAACTTTCATTAATGGCCCCACGCCATTAACTAGTCGTAATAAACCCCCACACATTCAAAAAGAAAGGCGAGAATCCTGTGGGGTCCATGTGAGTTTTTCTGCGGCGAGCGCTACCACTCCCACAACGCCGGTGTAGGGGTAGACCTATACGCGTGAAGCTAAGTAGAGCGAAGACTGGGGTTCAACTAAAAAGGAGCTTCCATCATGAAGAGCCAACGTTCTTTCATCCGTCTAATTTCTATACTTTGCGCACTCTCACTTTTCGCTGTTCAGCCAGGTTTTGCAGCCACGAAATCCGTCACCAAATTCAAGTCTGCAGGCAGAACAGCGAATTCAATTCCAAACACAATTCTCAACGGAACAAATGCACCAACTAAATCGATTGGTATTAATGGAGATTTCTACATTGATACAAAGAACTTAAACATCTATGGACCAAAGAAAAATAACGCATGGCCACTTCCAATTTCATTGCGTGGCACAGCAGGAACCGCGGGTACAGATGGCAAAACTGGTACACCAGGTGTTGCAGGATCAGACGGTAAAACAATTACAAATACATCAACAGTTGCAGGCACAGCAGGAGCAACTGGAAGTACAGGTGCAACAGGATTAGCTGGCGCTGCAGGATCTAATGGCGCAGCTGGTGAAACAGGTGCAGCGGGTGCATCTGGAAGTGCTGGTCCAGCGGGACCTCCTGGACCAGCAGGCAGTACTGGTGCAACGGGTGCTCCGGGTGCTTCGGGATCTCCAGGAATTAGTGGCGTGACATCAGTGTCGCTGGGGACTTTTTCGTTCATTAACACCTTAAGTGGGACTGCAGATCCTTCTGCACAATCCAATAACTTTGGATCATTGCTCCCCGGTAAGAAGTATTCAATGCACATAAACATCTCAGGCTCTAAACCATCTTATGGAGATTTGGATACGATATTGATTCTGGAAGTTTTCTGTACCGCTGGCTCTATTCCAATAACAACTGGATATTCGGTTTCATCAGGTAAGGAATATATTTCTCCAGACACATTTTTCTCACAAAACATTAGTGCTGACTTGGTCATTGATGGATCCTTAGTGATAAGTCCATTTAACATGTTTGTGAAAGTAACTACGG
>Ga0214168_1001018_pt1 | contig 11249 bp, 10 predicted proteins | sample LakMenepilimnion_FD_153002 | JGI IMG/M metagenome (GOLD analysis project Ga0214168, IMG submission 153002) | Freshwater microbial communities from Lake Mendota, WI - Practice 29OCT2010 epilimnion v4 | ecosystem: Environmental > Aquatic > Freshwater > Lake > Epilimnion/Euphotic zone | place: Lake...
CATGGCCAGCTTGGAAGGCTGGGGCTCTACCATTGAGCTACACCCGCGAGTGGCTTTAGCCAGAGAACTGGCTTCGCGATACGGGTAAGAGTACTGCCTCGGTAACCGAGAGTAAAAAATTACTCTAGACTCACGTCTTGCGCCACGGGGCGTAGCGTAGTGGCTAGCGCGCCTGCTTTGGGAGCAGGAGACCGGGAGTTCGAATCTCCCCGCCCCGACCAGAAGTTCAATGAAATGTTTATTGCACTTCAAATTAATTTCTAATCAAGGAGCACTTTGTGAAGAGTACGGTCGAAACACTTTCCCCAACTCGAGTCCGCCTTGATATCGAAGTTCCTTACGCTGATTTAACTGGCTATGTTGCCGATGCTTACACAGCAGTATCCAAGAAGGTAAACATCCCGGGTTTCCGCAAAGGCAAAGTTCCAGCTGCAATGATTGATCAGCGCGTTGGTCGAGGCTCAGTAATTGATGAAGCGATCAATAATGCGCTCCCTGAATTTTACGGAATGGCAGCTCGCGAGCATTCAGTTCTCGTAGTCGGTCGCCCAGAAGTTGAAATCAAGGAATATGTCGATAACGAGAAGTTGGTATTTGCCGTTGAAGTCGATGTGCGCCCAGAAGTTACCCTTCCTGACTTTTCAAAGATAACGATTGAAGTCGATGATGTAGCAGTCACTGATAAAGATATCGATGAGCAAGTAGATGAGCTTCGCGCTCGCTTCGGAACGCTGACCACTGTTGAACGCGAGACCAAAGATGGCGACTTCGTAACTGTTGACTTGACCGCAAAGATAGATGGCGCTGAAGTAGACGGCGGCAAGGCAAATGATATTTCCTACGAAGTTGGATCAAATCGAATGATCGATGGATTGGATGCTGCACTCGTTGGCATGAAGGCTGGAGATGTTAAGAACTTTGAAACACAGCTCGTTGGTCAAAAAGATGACGAAAAGGGCGATGTTGAAATCAAGTTAAAGGCAGTGAAAGAACGCGAACTTCCGCCGGTTGATGATGCCTTTGCAAAGTTAGCATCTGAGTTCGACACAATTGCAGAATTAAAGGCTGATTTCACTGAACGCCTAAAGCGCGTGAAGGCGCTTGAACAAGGTGCTCAAGCACGCGATCTACTCTTGAAGAAGATGATTGATGATTTAGATATCCCAGTTCCAGATAAGTTGGTTGCAGATGAAGTCCACCAACACCTTGAAGGAGAAGGCCGACTTGAAGATGCGGCACATCGCGCTGAAGTAGATGGCGAAGTTCGCGTATCGATCAAATCTGATTTCTTGCTAGATGCAATCGTGAAGGCGGAAGAAGTTCAGGTAAATGAAATTGAATTGACCGAATATTTGATTCGTACTTCACAGCGCTACGGAATGCCTCCTGAGCAGTTTGCAAAGCAGCTTCAGGATGCTGGCCAGATCACACAACTAGTTGCAGAAGTTTCTCGCACTAAAGCACTTGCTGGCGTCCTTGGTCGCGTAAACGTTGTCGATAAATCTGGAAATAAGATTGATCTAGAAGCGCTTCGCCCACAAACTCCACCTGCGCAATCTCTTCCAGAGGCATAATTTTCCGAGTAGGTTGGTCTTTCCAACTTTGATTTGAGGTTGCACATGCACCTGAACGCTATTCCCCCTATTTTTGCCTTGGTGCTGGCATATGCGCTGTCGTTTAATGTAACGATTGCCGCAAACGCATCGGAATCGAACACTGCGATTGCTCAACCCAAAATGGCCATAGCATCAGTTCTTCCGCCAAAAATGGTTAACCCGCTAAAGACTAAAATAATTATGGTCAAGCTCAAGAGCGCAGTTGTATTAACAGTGAAAAATCCTGAAATTTGGAAAGGCAAAGTAGTAGATCCAAAAATTGCGAAGTTTGTTCCTGGAGGACCACTCTCTGCTTATGAAACATATCCTTCGATCACCCCGCTTAAAAAAGGAAAAACCACCGTTTCTTTCACCGATGGAAAAAAGACCTACTTCCTAAAACTGACCGTCTTATAAAGATCTTGCTCTGCCCTGAGCGAACAAAGGCCGATTTGCGCCCGATTTTCCGTATTTGGGAAGCATTTAGCCTTAAGGATTGTTAAGGTCACTACATATAAAGAAGTAATCAATCAGGAGGATCACGTGGATTATCAAGACCCACAGTCGGCCGGGCAGAACGCACGCGTTGCTGCAAACGGCGGTAACTGGCTAGATGACAATGTCTATAACCGTTTGTTGCGCGAACGCATTATTTTTCTTGCCGGCGAATTTCGTGACGAGATGGCGAATGCAATCTGTGCACAGATGTTGCTGTTAGCTGCTGAAGATCCTGAAAAAGACATTTACCTCTACATAAATTCACCTGGTGGATCTGTGACAGCAGGTATGGCGATCTACGACACTATGCATTACATCAAGAACGATGTTGCAACAGTGGCAATGGGAATGGCTGCATCAATGGGTCAATTTATTCTTACTGCTGGTGCACCTGGAAAACGTTACGCAACTCCAAATGCGCGAATCTTGATGCACCAACCTCTTGGCGGTATCGGTGGTACTGCAACAGATATTCGAATTCAGGCAGAACAGATGGCAATTACGAAGCAGACTATGTCTGAGTTAAACGCCAAGCACACTGGACAGCCACTCGAAAAAATCATCGCTGATTCAGATCGCGACAATTGGTTTAATGCCAAAGATGCACTTGCATATGGCTTTATCGATCACATCGCGACAAACGATGGACAAATCGCGGGAGGTAAGAAGTAATGAAACACATTCAAGAGATTACGAACCGCTACGTTCTTCCAACAATTGAAGAAAAAACCGCCTACGGTTACAAGCGCCTCGACCCGTACACAAAGTTATTTGAAGAGCGCATCATTTTCTTGGGCCAACCAATTGATGACACCGTTGCCAACGATGTGATGGCTCAGTTACTGACTCTTGAATCAATGGATCCCGATCGTGATATTTCAATCTACATCAACTCACCAGGTGGATCATTTACAGCGTTAACTGCAATTTATGACACTATGCAATTTGTTCGCCCAGATATCACAACAATTTGTCTTGGCCAAGCAGCATCTGCTGCGGCGATCATCCTTGCTGGTGGCACAAAAGGTAAGCGTTACGGACTCGAGCACTCACGAATCCTCATCCACCAACCTTCATCAGAAGGTGGGGGACAAGCATCTGATATCGAGATCCAAGCTCGCGAAATTATGCGTATGCGTGGCTTGCTCGAGACAATGTTGGCTAAGCATTCAAATAAGACGATCGAAGAAATCGAAAAAGATATCGAACGTGACAAGATTCTTACCGCTGCTGAAGCAGTGGAATACGGAATTATAGATAAGGTTATGTCTTCTCGTAAGGCGAAGCCTTCCGCATAATTTCACTAAAGGGGCGTCGGTTTAGAAATGTTGCAAAGATATTTCGAGCCCGGCGCTCTTTTTTCTTATAAGGATTATCGCAACTTCTTTATCTCTGGCTTAATTTTCGTAGTCGGTTCATCTGCATTTCCTATTGCTCTCGCAATCAGCGTTCTCGATAACGGCGGCACCGCAACAGACCTTGGCCTCATCTTGGCATCGCGTGTTCTTTCGGGAACGATCTTCACTCTCGCCGGTGGCGTTTGGTCAGATCGTCTTCCGCGCAAATGGGTAATGATTAGCGCAGATGCATTCCGCGGTTTGATTGCATTAGTTCTGGTAATTATCTCTGCAGCAAATATGCCACTTTGGGCAATCGGACTTTTAGTTTTTCTGATGGGTCTTGGAGATGCTTTTGGAGCACCGGCCGGTGCAGCAATCGTTCCGAGCTTGCTCCCTGATCATCTTCTGCCAGCGGGCAACGTTGCTCGTGGAATCGTTGCGAAGATAGGAACAATTGTTGGTCCAGGTGTTGGTGGAATTTCTGTTGCAGTCGTAGGCGCAGATCTCACATTCGCGGTTACCGCTGTCGCATTCTTTATCGGCACTTCTCTTCTACTCGGAATCACTGAAGCACCGATTCAAGGAGTCATTGAGAACAAGCCATCTTTCATTACTGAATTGCGTGAAGGGCTAAAACTGGTTTGGGAGATCAAATGGCTAGCTGCATCAATCTTTATGGCCTCTTTTCAGTTAATGGTTATCGTTGCGGCAGAGACTGTTCTTCTCCCAGTAATCACTCGACGTGAATTCGATACTAATAATGTCTTTGCGATCTCTGCTGCCGCGTTTAGCCTAGGTGGAGCGATCAGCGCGATTGCCGCTGTTAAATTCAAAACTAAAAGTCCCGGCCTAGTCGCAATTTCGATGTGGTCGCTCTTTGCATTTGCTCCACTTGTATTGGCTTTTCCAATCTCACCAACTTTTGTGGTTGTCGGCTACTTCATTGCAGGACTTTCAATTGGCGGGTGGGAAGCGTATTGGGTCACCGCCGTACAACGTGAGGTACCTCAAGAGTTGCAAGGTCGTGTATTCAGCATTGACATGGTTGGTACAAGTGGATTGATGCCGCTCGGAATGGCGCTCGTCGGTCCGGTTATTGCACTAACTGGCGAGCGAGACTTTCTTCTCTTTGCAATCGGATTCCACATTCTTTTCTGCTATCTAGTTCTTCTCGTTCCTGGCGTTAAAGAGTTACGAGATCCTCGCAAATCAGAGGGCGATTCCACTATAAGCGAACAGAATTAGGCTTAAACCGGGACACATTAAATCGAGTTAAAAACTATTCTTTACCTATGACTCGTATCGGAGAAACTAGCGACCTGCTCAAATGTTCCTTCTGCGGCAAAACCCAGAAGCAGGTAAAAAAACTGATCGCAGGTCCTGGCGTATACATCTGCGATGAATGTATTGAACTCTGCAACGAGATCATCGTTGAAGAACTTGCCGAGGCGACAACACTTGGTCTAACTGAACTTCCTAAGCCACAAGCAATTTTTGAATTTCTAGATCAATATGTAATTGGTCAAGATCGCGCCAAGAAGTCTTTAGCTGTTGCGGTTTATAACCATTACAAGCGAGTTCAGTCTGGTCAAGCAAAGGGCGAAGACGGCGTAGAACTTGCCAAGTCAAATATTTTGTTGCTTGGCCCAACAGGTTGTGGCAAAACGCTAATGGCCCAAACTTTGGCACGCATGCTAAATGTGCCATTTGCTATCGCAGATGCAACAGCGCTAACTGAGGCTGGTTATGTCGGCGAAGATGTTGAAAATATCCTTCTTAAGCTTTTGCAGGCGGCAGATTACGATGTGAAGAAAGCCGAAACTGGAATCATTTACATTGACGAAATTGATAAAGTTGCGCGCAAATCAGAGAACCCATCAATTACTCGTGATGTTTCCGGTGAAGGCGTACAGCAGGCGCTCCTCAAAATCCTAGAAGGAACAGTTGCCTCTGTTCCACCACAAGGTGGACGTAAACACCCGCACCAAGAATTTATTCAGATTGATACAACCAACGTCCTCTTTATTGTTGGTGGAGCGTTTGCGGGACTAGATAAAATCATCGAAGCGCGCAGCGGAAAAGCTGGAGTTGGTTTTAATGCAACCTTGCAAGAATCTGCTGATAAGAATCGTAAAGATATTTTTGCTGATGTGATGCCAGAAGATCTTCTGAAATTTGGAATGATCCCTGAATTTATTGGCCGCCTTCCTGTTTTAACTAGCGTGGAAAATCTGGATAAGACAGCTTTGATGGAGATTTTGACCGAGCCAAAGAACGCACTCGTTAAGCAGTATCAGCGCCTCTTTAACTTGGATGATGTGGAACTTGAGTTCACAGCTGATTCTCTCGACGCCATCGCCGAACTTGCGCTGGGACGTGGCACGGGAGCGCGTGGATTACGCGCCATTATGGAATCAGTGCTTCTCACAGTGATGTACGACGTACCAAGTCGTTCAGATATTGCCAAAGTCATAATTACAAAAGAGTGCATTAATGAAAACGCCGCCCCAACCTTGGTTGAGCGCACAGGCGATATTCCGAAGCGGGCTGCACGACGCGAAAAAGGTACAGAGGAGAAGAGCGCATAATCTAGACTGCGCTCTATGTCTTCCACTTCGCCAACTGGCGCTGAACTCGCATCGACCTTTTCACCGGTCGATATCGAGCCTCGCCTTTATCAAAAGTGGTTGAGCGCTAATTATTTCACTGCTGATGCTGCTTCTAAAAAAGAAGCATTCACAATCGTTCTGCCTCCACCGAATGTCACAGGTGTTTTACATATAGGCCATGCTCTCGATCAGACTTTGCAAGATTGTTTATCGCGCATGAAGCGAATGAAGGGCTACGAAGTTTTATGGTTACCCGGAATGGACCACGCAGGAATTGCAACGCAGAACGTTGTAGAAAAGCAGATAGGATCTCAAGGTATCTCACGCCATGATTTAGGGCGAGAAGCATTTGTTAAGAAGGTTTGGGAATGGAAAGCTGAATCAGGCGGCGCGATCCTCGATCAGATGAAACGTTTGGGCGTAAGCGTTGATTGGACACGCGAGCGTTTCACAATGGATGAAGGTATGTCCAAGGCCGTTGTATCGATCTTTAAGAAGATGCACGATGCCGGATTGATCTATCGGGCAGAGCGGATTATCAATTGGTGCCCACGCTGTTTAACCGCGCTCTCAGATATTGAAGTTGATCATCAAGATGATGCGGGCGAATTCGTGCAGATTCGTTACGGCGAAGGCGAACAATCAATTGTTGTCGCAACCACCCGCGCCGAAACAATGCTCGGCGATGGTGCAGTTGCTGTTCACCCAGATGATCCGCGCTACAAACATATGATTGGTACAGAAGTACTCCTTCCTTTGGTAAACCGCATGATCCCAATCATTGCTGATGAGCTCGTAGAACAAGATTTCGGTACCGGTGCAGTAAAAGTAACCGCCGCACATGACCCAAATGACTTTGAAATGGCGATGCGCCATAACGTGCCATTTGTTGTAATCATGAACGAACACGGAGTAATGGCCGGCACTGGAACAGAATTTGATGGCATGGATCGCTTTGATGCCCGCGTTGCAGTTGTTGCCAAGTTAAAAGAGATGGGGCGCTTGGTTGCTGAAAAGCGTCCTTATATTCACGCAGTTGGCCATTGCTCTCGCTGCGATACAACAGTTGAACCACGACTTTCCAAGCAATGGTTTGTAAAAGTTGCACCACTTGCCAAAGCTTCTGCAGATGCAGTTCGCAGTGGTGAAGTAAAGATTGAACCAGAAGCGCTCTCGCCTCGTTACTTTGAGTGGGTAGATAACATGCACGACTGGTGCATCTCTCGCCAACTTTGGTGGGGACATCGAATTCCAGTTTGGTATGGACCAAATGGTGAAGTGAAAGTTGTTGGCCCTGATGAAGTTGCACCAGAAGGTTGGACACAGGATCCAGATGTTTTAGATACTTGGTTCTCATCTGGACAGTGGGCTTTCTCCACATTTGGCTGGCCCGAGAAAACGGCGGATTTAGCAAAGTTCTATCCAACCAGCGTTCTTGTAACCGGATACGACATCTTGTTCTTCTGGGTTGTGCGAATGATGATGATGTCTACTTTTGCAATGGATGGTGTTGCACCGTTTAAAACAATCATGTTGCACGGACTTGTTCGTGACCAATTCGGCAAAAAGATGTCAAAGAGCCGCGGCAATGTAATAGACCCAATTGAATTTATGGATAAATACGGCGCGGATGCGCTCCGCTTCACTCTTGCGCGAGGGGCTAATCCCGGTACCGACCAAGCGCTGGCTGAAGATTGGATCGGTGGATCTCGTAACTTCGCTACCAAGTTATGGAACGCAACTCGCTTTGCCATGATGAATGGTGCAACAGTTGCCGGACCATTGCCAGACGTCTCATCCCTTAACGCCATTGACCGCTGGATACTTTCACGCTTGAGCGAAACTCTGCGCGATGTTGATGCCCTGCTCGAAGGTTATGAATTTGCCCGTGCTTGCGAAATTCTTTACCACTTTGCTTGGGATGACCTATGCGACTGGTATCTCGAACTTTCTAAAGAGACTTTTGCATCCGAAAACAAAGCTGCATCACAACGGGTTTTAGGACATGTTCTAGATCAATTAATGCGTGTATTGCACCCAGTAATGCCTTTTATTACCGAAGAACTTTGGTGCACACTCACTGGCGGCCAATCACTTGTGGTGGCAAATTGGCCTGAATTCAACTCAGCGCATATCGATAAGAAATCAGAATCACTAATCACCGCGCTACAAGAAGTTGTGACAGAAGTTCGCCGCTTCCGTAATGACCAAGGTATAAAGCCAGCACAGAAAGTTCCTGGTCGCTTTATTGGATCAGCAGAAATTGTCGAGTACTCCAGCGCGCTGAGATTCTTACTCAAACTTGAGGATAAAGATTTCACGCCGTCTGCAACGCTAGAAATTGCTGGCGTAAAGATCGAATTAGATTTAACGGGATCAATCGATGTGGTGGCTGAACGCGCTCGTTTAGAGAAAGACTTAGCAGCCGCAAAGAAAGATTTACAGACCGCAGAAGTAAAATTAGGTAATGCTGGATTTATGGCTAAGGCTCCTGCAGATGTCGTTGTTGAAATTAAAGAAAGACTTGCAAAAACTTCTTCAGATATAGAACGTATTACCGCCGCGCTTGCAGCGCTGAAGTAAGTTGAAGTAATCCCATGAACAATATAAGCCCAGATGATCAGGCGCGCATCGATGCGATAGAAAAAGCCTTGCTTGCTCGTTGGCCGGAAACGCGCATTGCTCCCACTTTGGATCGAATCAGCGCGTTGGTTGATATTTTAGGTTCACCGCAATTGAGTTATCCAACAATTCACGTGGGCGGCACAAACGGCAAGACTACGACCTCTCGAATGATTGATTCACTCCTATTTGAAATGGGTTTACGTACCGGACGATTTACTAGCCCACATTTAGAGAGTTATCTAGAACGTATAAGTATCAACGGGCAACCAATTGATGCTAAAGCGCTGATCTTCTCCTTTAACGATATAAGTCCATATTTGGATTTAATGGATAGCAAATTTGATAATCCAATCTCCTTCTTTGAAGCAATAACCGCGCTGGCATTTGCAGCATTCGCTGAACATCCAATAGATGTTGGTGTAATTGAAGTTGGAATGGGAGGGCAATGGGATGCCACAAATGTGGTTGATGCCGATGTTTCAGTGATCACGCCAATTGGTTTAGATCATATGGAGTACTTAGGCAGCACGATCACGGAAATCGCTGCTACTAAAGCGGGAATCATTAAAGAACAAGGATTTATTGTTCTGGCTCAACAAACCCCTGAAGCAGCTGTAGAACTATTACGTCGCGCTGCAGAAGTAGGGGCTGACGTTGCGCGCGAAGGTTTGGAGTACTCAATCGATTCACGCGCAATCGCAGTCGGTGGTCAACTGATTTCAATCACCGGTCTGCGCGGACATTACGACGATATTTTCTTGCCACTGCACGGTAAGCACCAGGCCTCAAATGCGGCAGCAGCGCTAATTGCTGTTGAGGCATTCTTTGGAGAACAAGATTTAGATATAGATGCCGTCCGTGCCGGTTTTGCCAATGTCACTTCACCCGGTCGCTGTGAAGTAATTCATCGCGATCCCACCATTATTTTAGATGCCGCGCATAATCCTCACGGGGCTAAAGCAATTGCCGAGACAATGCAGAGCGAATTTACCTTTGACGAGGTCACTGGGATCGTGGCGGTGATGGCCGATAAGGACGCACTTGGGATTCTCCAGGCGCTAGAACCGATAATGAATCAAATTATTGTTACGACTAATTCATCAGAACGATCAATGAAGGTATCCGACCTAAGCGCTTTAGCGACACAAGTTTTTGGAGCCGATCGAGTTTTCGCAGAAGAGACTTTGCAGGCCGCAATAGATCGCGCCATCAAAGATGCAGTACGTCCGCTTAGTGATGAGTCGCTGGCAATTTTGATAACTGGATCTGTCGTGACAGTTGGGGAAGCGCGCACGGCTGTACGGAAGAAATACGCAAAGTTGCCGGATGCGGAGAAAAGTTAATGCGCGTACTTGGATCTGCCGTTCTGGCTATGGAAATTTTAGTTATGGGCTTTGCCATGTTGTTAGCAAAAGATACTCACGAAACTTCCACGATTATTTATGGTTTTGTTGTTATGTTCTTGATGATTTACGCAATTCGTTTACTCAAGAAACGTTCAGGTTGGATTCTCGGTTCTATTCTGCAATTTGCTATGGCTGCCTATTCCGTGGTCGTGCCTTCAATGGCCATCGTCAATCTCCTCTTCATGGGGTTATGGGTTGCGGCGATAATTGTCGGCCGCAAGGGTGAGGCGGCGCGGGCAGCGCTATTGGCTAAGGGGCGACCGGGGGAAAATCCCGTGTCACCATCTTCGCCAGATGCCTAATAGACTGAGCACGTGAGCACTGAAAAGACCCTAATCCTGGTTAAGCCAGATGGCGTTCGTCGCCAATTAATCGGCGAAGTTATCTCTCGCATTGAAGCTAAGGGCTATTTAGTTACTTCACTACGAATGATGCAGGCAGATCGTGCGCTATTGGAACGTCACTATGAAGAACATAAAGGTAAGCCGTTTTTTGAACCGCTCGTTGAATTTATGATGTCAGGTCCAATCGTTGCAATGGTTGCTGAAGGTAATCGTGTGATTGAAGGATTTAGATCTCTCGCAGGTGCAACCGATCCAACAGTTGCGGCGCCCGGAACAATCCGTGGTGATTTAGCTCGTGATCAAGGGACCAAGGTTGTTCAGAATATTGTGCACGGATCAGATTCACCAGAGTCAGCCGCACGCGAAATTGAAATTTTTTTCGGTAAGTAAGTTCAAGAAAATAACTGAAGGGTAAAAAATGAGCAACAGAATGTCATTCATTGGCCGAGATATGGCCGTTGACTTAGGTACTGCAAACACCTTGGTCTACGTACGCGGTCGTGGCATCGTACTTAATGAGCCCTCAGTTGTTGCCGTCAATCAAGACACTGGCGGAATTCTTGCAGTTGGTCTGGAAGCCAAGAAGATGATCGGTCGCACACCTGGAAATATCGTGGCGATCCGTCCGCTCAAGGATGGCGTTATCGCAGACTTCGACACAACAGAGCGCATGCTCCGTTACTTCATCCAGAAAGTGCACCGTCGCCGTTACCTTGCTAAGCCACGCATCGTCGTTTGTGTTCCTTCCGGAATCACCGGCGTTGAACAGCGTGCAGTAAAAGATGCAGGCTATGCAGCCGGTGCGCGCAAGGTTTACATCATTGAAGAACCA
>Ga0214168_1001022_pt1 | contig 11244 bp, 9 predicted proteins | sample LakMenepilimnion_FD_153002 | JGI IMG/M metagenome (GOLD analysis project Ga0214168, IMG submission 153002) | Freshwater microbial communities from Lake Mendota, WI - Practice 29OCT2010 epilimnion v4 | ecosystem: Environmental > Aquatic > Freshwater > Lake > Epilimnion/Euphotic zone | place: Lake...
CCCAACACTGCAACTTGCTTACCTGGCCCGGCTTTCCAATGTTTTAGCGGTGAGTACAAAGTGATACCTGCGCACAGCAATGGTGCTACGGCGGCTAAATCTAAGCCGGTAGGAATTTTGACTGCGTAGTTTTCATTGATCACATAACCATCGCTATACCCACCCATAGTTGGGGTTATGCCATCGCGTTCTAAACCGTTATAGGTCGGGGTCATACCATTTTCACAATATTGCTCAAGGCCCTGATTGCAGCTTGAACAATTGCGGCATGAGTCGATGAAGACGCCTACGCCGATTAGATCGCCTACTTTGAACTTGGTAACCGAGTTCCCAACAGCGCTAACCACGCCAGCGATTTCGTGGCCTGGCACCATCGGAAAGAGAGCGCCGCCCCATTCTTCTTTTACTTGATGGATATCTGAGTGACAGATACCGGCATATTTGATCGCTATCGCAACATCATTTGGCAATAGCTCTCTGCGCGTAAAAGAGTAAGGAGTTAAAGGCGCATTTTTACTTAAGGCAGCTAATCCGCGAACGTTCATGAATTAAAGGGTAGTGGCTCACTTGAAGTGTGTCCTGCTTTAGAGACTCGAGCAGTTAGTTGGCGCATGTGATGGCGACGGCAGAGAACCTCGTAAGCAACTTCATCGGCTTTATTAGTATCACCAACAACTACTTGTTCGCCTTCAGTGACCATGATTCCATTAATTGTTCTCGCATTATGAGTCGCGCGCTGGCCGCACCAACAGAGCGCTTCGACTTGCAAGGTATTTACGCGGTCAGCAAGTTCTACTAATCGAGCCGAGCCAGGGAAAAGTTTTGTGCGAAAGTCAGCCAGGATTCCGAATGCATACACATCGATTCCGAGTCCATCAACAATGCGAGCTAATTGATCGATCTGGATCGGTTCGTAGAACTGAGCTTCATCACAAATTATGTAATCAACGCGTGAACCAATCGATAACTGATCTACTACAAATCGATGAATATCTAGCTCCGGCCCAACTTCAATTGCCGCGCTTTGTAATCCCAGCCTTGACGATATGACACCAACACCCGCGCGATCTTGGTTCGTGAAAATTAATCCAGTACGGCCACGACTTTGGTGGTTATGGGCTGTCTGAAGCGCAAGAGTGGATTTACCGCTATCCATAGTTCCGCAGTAGTAAGTCAGTTCAGCCATGACGGTAATCCTGCCACATCAAAGCGTAAATCCTCGGGCAACTAGTACTTCCCACAGAGAGTCAGAAAGTTCCAATGAAGTTGCGACGCTGATGTGTGATGCGTCTCGATATGCCACATTGCCACGGACAATTCCTGAGCAAACATCAGTGCAGAGCCATTTGGACGGATCAATGATTTCGAAGTTCGATTGTTGCGGTAAACCAAGTGTGGAATCCGCAAAACATCTGTCCGCACTTGTACTTGCTAAGCAATTAGGAATGTTCCGAGTCGGCAGGGGAGTATCCAAAATATAGATCAGCTTAGGTGTGAGTGGTCTCAAAAGTTGATAGGTGCGCTCGGATCCTGCTATCCACCATTGATGAACGTCGCGAGGATCCCCATCGGGAACGAAATGTTCAAACGAAGAGAGAATGATTAAATCCGGTTTAGCACTTGTTATTCGCTCGATAGCACCTTGTCGCCAGTCTGCGCAATTACTCATTTTGAACGCGCCGACACTCTTTCGCACGACATCTATTGAAGGACAAGCCGATTTAGTTAACGAAATTAATTTGAATCCTTTTTCACTAGCCAGTTTTTCGAGTGCTGGAAACCATTGCACCGCATGAGAGTCTCCATATAGAACAACGGTTTTTCCTGCGTCCAGTTTTCCAAACTCGCAAATTGGCGAAATCGATTGGTGATAATTTAGATGGCAACCGTCTTCGTATGGCGTAGGTCGAGCTTCAATACTCGCTAATGTGACTTGTTTGCCATCAACTAAAATAGAAGAGGTGGTGGTTTTAGCGATACCAAATCCAATCAAAACAGCGAGCGCCATTGCGGTTATCGTCCCTGCAACAACTTTGCGAACTGAAAGATCGCGCTCTCGTAACGGTTCTTCGACAAATCGAGTGGTCAAGTCAGCAAGAAATACCGTGACCAATAGCGCTGTGATTCTCTCCCATAGAGATAGATCGCGGGCAAGCAATGCAATTGGAAGCACTAAGACTGGCCAATGCCATAGATAAAGCGGATACGAAATCTTTCCTAACCAAACTGAAATTCGGTTTGTCGCCAGCCACTTTAAAGGTTTAGGCCAAGCGCCAATGCTAGAAAGTAGCGCTGCAGTTCCAAGGACCGGCAACAACGCATAGACACCTGGGAAAGCAGTGCTTTCGTTAAACCAGAAAGTTGAAATGCCTAAAGCAACCACGCCAAAGATTGCTAAGACTCGACTTTGTTTTCTTAAGCTAGGTAGCAGGGCGATCAAGGCACCGATGCTTAGTTCCCAGGCACGTGTCGGCAGAGAGTAGAAAGCCCAAATTGGCGCGACAACGGTCAACCAAACTCCAAGTGCGAAGGAGGTGATGGTTATCAACGAGAAACCGATCAAATATTTACGAGCACTTTTGAGTTTTGCCAAAGCAATTATGAGCAATGGCCAAAAGAGATAGAACTGTTCTTCTACGGCGAGTGACCAATAATGAATGAAAGGCGAGGGAGTCGCATTCAGATTTTGATAATCGTTCTCCCACCAAGCAAATAGGTAGTTTGAGATATAGAGCGTGGTAGCAATTAAGTCACGACCAATTGAGCCTCGTGAAATCGGCGGCAAAACCAACCAAGCAAAGATTGCAGTCACGAGTAGTACCAGAAACGCGGCAGGTAAAAGTCGCTTGCTGCGTCGCAGGTAGAAAGCTTTCAGAGAAATTCGGCCAGTGTTGTTTATTTCTTTCAGAAGTAGTCCAGTGATTAAGAAGCCAGAGATAACGTAGAAAATATCAACGCCGATGAACCCACCAGTTATGAATTTGGCGTGAAAGATAAGTACGAGTACGGCTGCAAGAGCGCGTAGCCCCTGGATTTCTAGAATCTTATTTGTGGCGGTTTTCAAATCTGAACCAGCGATCTAATCTTTAAATCGGGAAATGCCGCATTGATTCGCTCTCTACCACCCAGAGCACTTATCTCAAGCAGAACCGCAACCTCGCAAACCTCGCCTGCTAAATCTGCAATTAGTTCAAGTGCGGCAATCAAGGTTCCACCAGTGGCCAGGACATCATCAATGAGCAGAATTCTTGGATCTGTTACGTGCGAGAGTGAATCAATCTGCATCTCGAGACTATCGCTGCCATATTCAAGTCCGTATTCGCGTTTGATTACCGCGCCAGGCAACTTGCCAGCTTTTCTGATCGGCACAAAACCAACTGCGCTATCTATCGCTATAGCACTTGCCAAAATAAAGCCGCGAGATTCAATTCCAGCTACTAGATTGAAAGGGGTCTCAGTTTGGCCGAACTCTTTGGTTACTGCTTCGTAAGCTTTTGGGTTCCCGATTAGTGGTGCAATATCCTGAAAGAGGATCCCTGGGATTGGAAAATCCGGAACAGCTCTGATTAGTGCGAGCGCTTCAGCAATCTCCATGCGCTCTACCTTTCGGGCTTTCGTCTTTAAAACTACCAACAGTATGCGTGTCCGAAAGGGGACTTGAACCCCTAAGCCCTTACGGGCACTAACACCTCAAGCTAGCGCGTCTGCCAATTCCGCCACCCGGACGAGTGAAGCGAAGGATAGCAACTCAGGTCACATGACAGCAAAAGTCAGCAGCGCTTTAAAGGCTTCACATTTAGGCGCAAATACTGAAAGAGTGTCCCTATGACTCGAGAACGCCTAGCGCTAGAAGAAGAGACAATTCGTATTTGCCAAGAACTCATTCGAATTCCGAGTGTGAACTACGGCGAAGGCAGAGGTGACGAGAAAGCTGTTGCTGCCTACGTTGTTGAATCACTCGCTGAAGTTGGGATCACTGCAACTTCTTACGAGTCGGCACCTAATCGAGTTAATGTTGTTGCGAAAATAAAAGGAAGCGACTCGAGCCGGCCTGGTTTGGTTGTACATGGACATATCGATGTGGTTCCAGCCGAAGCTAAAGATTGGTCAGTAGATCCATTTAGCGGCGAGATTAAAGATGGTTTTATTTGGGGACGCGGCGCTGTCGATATGAAGAATGTTGACGCCATGATTCTGGCGATCGTTCGCAAATGGGCTCGCGAAGGATATGTGCCGCCCCGCGACATTGTCCTGGCTTTCTTTGCCGATGAAGAAGCTGGCAGTGAATACGGTTCGCATTACATGACTGCAAATCATCCAGAAGTTTTCGCTGGTTGCTCTGAGGCCGTTTCCGAAGTTGGCGGTTTCTCGATCGCTCTCAAAAATGGAAAGCGCATGTACATAATCGAAACGGCGCAAAAAGGAATTCACTGGTTTAAGTTAACGGCCAATGGAACCGCAGGCCACGGATCGATGATCAACAAAGACAATTCACTTACCGCGCTCGGTGAAGCAGTTTCTAAATTGGGTAATCACGTTTGGCCGCAGCGTTACACCGCAACAGTAAAATCACTATTTGCCAACGTCGCAAAGTTGACCGGTAAAAAGTATGACGAAGCAGATTTTCGCCCGCTGCTTGAAGAATTTGGCCCGGCTGCCAAGATGTTCGGAGCGACGCTTCAGAACACAGCAAATCCAACGATGTTGTCATCTGGATACAAAGCCAATGTCATTCCGCAGACAGCATCTGCTGTTGTAGATGGTCGTTTCTTACCGGGATACGAAGATGAGTTCAATCAAACTATTCGCGAGATAGTCGGGCCAGATATCGAGATCGAAACACTTACGCATGACATCTCACTTGAAGCTGACTTCAGTGGCGACCTTGTCGAAGCCATGGTGCAAGCTTTGATGGCTGAAGACCCTGATGCGATTGCGGTTCCTTACATGATGAGCGGCGGCACAGATAACAAAGCTCTTTCTGAGTTAGGAATAATTGGTTACGGATTTGGTCCGTTGAAGTTGCCACCAGATTTAGATTTCTTCTCGTTATTTCATGGTGTCGATGAGCGAGTTCCAATTGAAGGATTGAAATCTGGCGTCCACATGATGGAACGCTTCTTAAAGAATTGCTGATACTTCGCTAAGCGCTTCGCGAACAACTTCTGGCAAACTTATTTGCTCGGAAGTTAAAATTCCTCGTAGTTGCGCACCGGTACGGGCACCAACAATCGCACTTGTTACACCCGGCGCATCTCGAACCCAAGCTAACGAAACTTCTAGCGGCGAGTAACCGAGACCATCGGCTGCTACGCAAACTGCTTCAACAATTCGTGAGGAACGAGCATCGAGATATGGTTCTACAAAACCAGCGAAGTGTGCGCTAGCTCCACGGGAATCACTGGGCAATCCATTTCGATATTTACCAGTTAACACTCCGCGACCCAACGGTGACCATGGCAAGAAACCGAAACCCAGCGCTTGCGAAGCCGGAATAACTTCACGTTCTACTTCGCGATTTAATAGTGAATACTCTGATTGAATCGTGGCAATTGGTGCCTTGCCGCCTTGATTACTTTGACGAGTTACACAATGCGCTGTTTGCCAGCCCGTGAAATTTGAAATTCCAACGTATCGTGCGCGGCCAGTGTTGTAAGCCCAATCAAGTGCCGAAAGCGCATCTGAAACCGGATTATCGCTATCCCAAGTATGGATCTGCCATAAATCAACATAGTCAGTACCTAGTCGAGCAAGTGAGTTATCTAGTTCGGCCATAAGAGCTGCACGTGAATTATTAACAGTGCGCACGCCATCTGGAAAAGTTATTCCGGCCTTAGTTGCTAAGACAATTTCCTCGCGCTTAAAAAGTGAACCAGCTAGCCCACCGATTACCCGCTCGCTATCACCATCTCCATAGACCGCCGCGGTATCAATGAAATTTCCGCCGGCATCTAGGTAGGCTCGCATTTGATCAGCAGCTTCATGCTCATCGGTATCTCGGCCCCAAGTCATCGTTCCGAGACCTAGTCGAGAAAGAGATAAGCCGGAGTCGCCAGCACGCCTAAGTTCCATGGCGCAAACCTAGCAAGGCAGCGCCCGAATTACTGCGATAACCTTTCAGGGTGCCAAAAATTGTTTTGATCCGACATGCTCACTCAACTGCCAATGCCGCCGGAATTCTTTCAGGTCAATTAGCTGGTGTGCATCTTTCGAAATCTGGCCAAGTACAAGCAGAGCGATTGGCCGAACGTCTAGGCAAATTAACTATTGCCCAAGTTCAAGTAAGTCCGATGGATCGTTGCTCAGAAACCTTAGCACCCTGGTTGGCTAAATATGGCAAGAGCGTCAAAGTCATTATTGATCAAAATTTAATTGAAGTCGATTATGGAAAATGGTCTGGCAAAAAACTTTCCACACTTTCACGGGCAAAACTTTGGCGAAAGGTGCAAGGACAGCCGAGCGCGGTGACTTTTCCTGAGGGTGAGAGTCTGGCGCAAATGCAAGTTCGAGCGATGAAGTCAGTACATGAGTTTTTTGCATCTGATCTGGATCTGACCATCATGGTTTCACACGGAGATGTGATCAAGGCGATTGTGGCTAGTTCACTTGGAATGCACCTTGATGATTTTCAGCGAATAGTTATCGATCCAGCCTCAATCACGATCCTAGAATCAAATGGTGGGGATATCAGGCTCACACGACTTAACGACTCTGATTCTTCAGTGGGTGAGTTGTTGCAGAGTAAGAACAAACGTGGCCATCTATTAGGCGGCGGAAAAGGCCTAACCAAGTGAGTCGGATTGTTTACGAGTTTAATCCAGTTGAAAGATTTGTCTGTGGCACAGTCGGTGAACCGGGCGAACGCAGTTTCTTCATTCAAGCTCGGACTGGTTCACGCATCACTTCAGTTGCGTTAGAGAAAATTCAAGCCGCCGCACTTGGTGATCGAGTCGGTGCAATCCTCAAAGAAATCAAACGAGCTAATCCACTAATTGTTTATCCAAAACTGATAGCCGATACCGAGCCGCTTGAACAACCAATCTTCGAGGAGTTCCGAGTTGGCGTGATCGGGCTTTCCTTTGTGACTGATACTGAAATGGTTTTGGTTGAATTGCAATGCGCGACCCCGGCGGATTCTGAGGAAGAAGAATTGGCCGACGATGATGAAGAGGAAGCACCTGATCTGCTGCGGGTTTCACTAACTTTGGCACAAGCAGATGCTTTTGCTAAAAGAACTGCGGCGGTAGTTGGAGCTGGTCGATTGCCATGTCCGTTCTGTGGAATTCCGATTGATAACAGCGGTCATTTGTGTCCGAGGGCAAATGGTTACCGCAGATAATCGCGACGAGATTCTCGCCGCCCTAAATTACGGCGACCTAAAAGTTACGGGTCGTTTAGTTGATGCCTCTAATGCCACACTTTTTGGTGAGATAACAGTTGGCGAGAAAGTCTTCAACTGTATCTATAAGCCGGTGACAGGGGAGCGACCGTTATGGGATTTTCCCGATGGCACCTTGGCTAACCGCGAATATGCGGCCTATTTGATTAGCGAAGCGATGCAACTCAATTGCGTTCCGCCCACACTTTTGCGTGAAGGCCCATTTGGTTTAGGAATGGTGCAACTCTGGATTGATATCGACGAGGAAGTTGATTTGGCAGAGTTGTATCGACAAGATCTACCGGGGCTTCGTAACCTCGCACTCTTGGACGTCGTCATTAATAACACTGATCGCAAAATTGGTCACTTACTTCCGATTCCGAATGGCCATATTTATGGTTGCGATCACGGCGTAACTTTTCATTCCGAAGATAAATTGCGCACCGTTCTTTGGCAGTGGGAGCAAGATGAACTGCTAGCTTCGGAGATTGCAACACTAGACCTGCTACAGAATGAATTAAGCAGCGAAGTTGGTGAACAGATTAAGCAACTAATCACCCAGGAAGAATTTACCGCTTTGCAGTCACGTGTCTCACGATTACTCGCGACAAAAGTCTTTCCTTCGCCCAGCCCAGATTGGCCTGCAGTTCCGTGGCCGCCGTTCTAGGATAGGTCAATGCGTTCTTGGCCAACAGTTGCGATTCCGGCAGTAGATCCTAAATATGCGCTGCCGAAACTCACTTTAAAAGACACACTTTCTGGTACCAAGAAAGCTTTGCCCACTAAGAGTGTTTACCGTATGTATGTGTGCGGCATTACGCCTTACGATGCAACACATTTAGGTCACGCGGCAACGTATCTAACTTTCGATTTAATCAATCGTTATTTACGGGCAACTGGCGCTGAAGTTCGCTACGTTCAAAACATTACCGACATAGATGATCCGTTACTCGAGCGGGCAAAACGAGATGGTGTTGATTGGGAAGATTTAGCACATTCTCAAATCGAGCTTTTCCGGGGCGATATGGTCAACCTTCACGTCTTGCCACCGATGGATTACATCGGGGCAGTTGAGGCAATCCCGCTAGTTACCGAAGCGATCGAAGTTCTTAAGTCGGCCGGCACGGTTTATTCAGTTGATAACGATTTGTACTTTGCAGTTCGCAGTGATGCGCAATTCGGTACCCGTTCGCATTTATCGCAAGTAGAGATGCAAGAGATTTTTTCACAGCGCGGGGGAGACCCAGATCGAGTTGGCAAGAAAGATGTACTTGATTGTTTAGTTTGGTTAGCCGCTCGTCCGGGCGAACCATCATGGCCATCTCCATTCGGCGCAGGTCGCCCAGGTTGGCACATTGAGTGCAGCGCAATTGCGTTGGCATATCTGAAACCAGATCCAGAAGATGAATTCGCAATTGATATCCAAGGTGGCGGTAGCGATTTAATCTTTCCGCATCATGAAATGGGAGCTTCGCAAGTTGCAATCCTGACCGGCAAGCCATATGCCCGTACCTATATTCATGCTGGCATGGTCGGTCTCGATGGCGAGAAGATGAGTAAGAGCAAAGGCAATCTAGTTTTCGTTAGCAAATTAATCGCAGCCGGTGTAGATCCAATGGTTATTCGGCTAGCGCTTCTGAGTGCACCTTACGGTCGTGATCGCATGTGGACCGATGCTGTGCTGGAAGAGGCAAACATTCGCATGAGTCGACTGCAAAGTGCTCTTAGTCGCAATGAGGTCGCACCGACAAAAGAGTGTGTTGCTTTGATCATCGCTAGTTTGGCCGATAATTTAGACACAGTTAGAGCCATTAAGGCAATCGATTCTTGGATTGAGCAGACCGAAAGCGGTTTAACTGGTGGCAGTAGCGGTGAGCTAAGTAGAGCAATTGATACCTTCTTGGGTATCGCGATCTAATCACCAAAATTTATCTACTGGTAACCTTGCGCCAATGAGCCTCGTAAAAACGCCTTCTTTGCTTCGTCTGGCGTTGGCCGAGCGAATCGTTATTGCCGATGGTGCCATGGGCACGATGTTGCAGGCAGCCGATCCAACACTTGAGGATTTCCAGAACCACGAGGGCTGCAATGAGATCTTAAATATCTCCCGCCCCGATATCGTTGCAAGTGTTCACAATGAATATTTAGCTGTTGGTGTTGATGCTATTGAGACAAATACTTTCGGTGCTAATTGGGCGAACTTGGCTGAATATGGCATTGAAGATCGAATTTACGAGCTAGCTTTTGCCGGCGCAAAGATTGCCCGCGAATGTGCAGACAACTTTTCGACTGCGGATAAACCGCGCTTTGTTTTGGGTTCACTTGGGCCCGGTACTAAACTTCCGACACTTGGTCACACCACATACGAATTTCTACGCGATGCTTATGAGACTGCTGCGCAAGGTCTACTCGATGGCGGCTCTGATGCACTCTTAATAGAAACAACTCAAGATTTATTGCAAGCTAAGGCCGCAGTGAACGGATCACGCGCGGCAATGGCTAAAGTTGATCGCGATGTAATTTTGATCGCCCAGGTTACTGTTGAACAAACGGGAACTATGTTGCTTGGCTCTGAAATTGGCGCAGCACTCAATGCATTGGCACCACTGGAAATTGATTTAATCGGCTTGAACTGTGCCACTGGCCCAGCTGAAATGTCGGAGCATTTACGATTCCTTGCGCAGAATTCGCAAGTCGCTCTTTCAGTAATGCCTAATGCTGGCTTACCAATTCTGGGAAAGAAAGGCGCTGAGTATCCACTCGGTCCCGATGAACTAGCAACTGCACTTGATACTTTCGTAGCTGATTACGGCATATCCCTTTTAGGTGGCTGTTGCGGAACAACACCTGCTCACTTGGCGGCCGTTGTTGAAAAATTCAAAGGCCACGAAATTAAGAAGCGAAACCCAACCACCGAACCAGGTGCGTCTTCGCTCTACCAGTTCGTGCCGTTCCGCCAAGATAAAACTTATTTAGCAATTGGCGAACGAACAAACGCTAATGGTTCTAGAGCTTTTCGCGATGCTCTAGTTGCTGAAGATTGGCAAACCTGCGTAGAAATTGCACGCGATCAGATTCGCGAAGGCGCACACATGCTTGACCTTTCGGTTGACTATGTAGGTCGCGATGGCGCAAGAGATATGACTGAACTTGCTAGCCGTTTTGCGACTGCTTCCACATTACCGATCGTTTTGGACTCAACCGAACCTGCTGTCTTAAAAGCCGGACTTGAGCAATTGGGCGGCCGCAGCGTTATTAACTCGGTTAACTATGAAGATGGTGATGGTCCAACTTCGCGCTTTGCCAAGATCATGCCACTCGTACAAGAGCACGGTGCGAGCGTCGTAGCACTAACTATTGATGAAGATGGTCAAGCTCGCTCGAAAGAATGGAAACTCAAAGTAGCTCGTCGATTAATCAATGACTTGACTACTAACTGGGGAATGGCCACTTCAGATGTTTTGATTGACTGCCTGACTTTTCCAATTGCAACTGGCCAAGAAGAAACTAGACGTGATGGCATTGAAACAATCGAAGCGATCCGTGCCCTCAAGTTGGAATTCCCAGATGTGCAAACGACACTTGGTGTTAGCAACGTTTCCTTCGGTTTAAATGCTGCCTCTCGCATCGTTCTAAACTCGGTCTTCCTTCATGAGTGCGTCGAGGCTGGCCTGGATTCCGCCATCGTGCATCCGTCTAAAATCACTCCGATGGTTCGCATTGATGATCGAGCCCGCGAGGTTGCTCTTGATCTAATTTATGATCGCCGAGCTTATTCCGATGGCGTATGTACTTACGATCCGTTGACCGAGTTTCTACAGTTATTCGAAGGTGTTGAAGTTGCAGCAACTCGAAACTTACGTGCA
>Ga0214168_1001026_pt1 | contig 11237 bp, 11 predicted proteins | sample LakMenepilimnion_FD_153002 | JGI IMG/M metagenome (GOLD analysis project Ga0214168, IMG submission 153002) | Freshwater microbial communities from Lake Mendota, WI - Practice 29OCT2010 epilimnion v4 | ecosystem: Environmental > Aquatic > Freshwater > Lake > Epilimnion/Euphotic zone | place: Lake...
TTGCGCAGCAGCACCGGCATCTCGCCTTCGTAGGCGCCGACTTCATTGAGAAATGCGCGAAAACCCTCGCGCCCCTGCGGTTGCTCGAGCAAGGCCATCACCAAGGCACCCGACGAAACACGGAACGCGGCTCGCATCGCCGTATCCATCTCGTCAAAGGCACGCTCACCGACCGCAAACATTTCCTCAATTTTGAACAAGCCACCTTGCTTGAAGAGAGCTTCGTACAAACGGCGGTCGCTGAGGTTGAGACTCCACGCGGTGGCCTCACGCAAACCATCGGAAAGCCACGGCGGCACGAAAAAAGGATGATCCAAGGCATCGCCGCTGCGATCACGCAAAGCGCGCTCGTAAAGCATCGCCGCCGTCACCGCACGCTTGAAGCGTTCCTGATCAATGCCGCGGCTCAAGTGCACATCGATCTGCAACTGAGGCATCCCTTCGAGGATCCACAATCGCATGCTCACCGTGCGTGGTGGCAAGGGATCACCCGACTTGCCACTCAAGACCACCTTCACCGGAATTTTCCACGAATCTTCCTCAGTGGTGAGCTTCAGCAATTCGTCTTTCGATTCCTCTGCCAACAAGGCCACCGATCCGCGCACCAAGCTATCGCCGCCCGACACGCGAAATTGCTTACTGTGGCTCAGCACCTGATCTGGCCCGACAGGTGCGTCGGCTGGTGGTTCGACAACCTGCGCCACCGGCGGTGTTTCCTCGGCGCAAAGTGGCGACCACATGCCAAACGCGAACCACAACATCGCAAGCGACCCTTTCAAGAAGGCAAGCGATGGATTGAAAATTTGCGCGGCAGGCATGCAGCCCATTGATTAGCACGCGTGGGAACGCATGCAAGGACTTCGGCCCAAAAGACAGAACACGGCACATCATACTGCCTGTGCAGGCGCCGCCGTCTGCTCAAGCAATCTCCGCACCTCTGCATCGTCCACCTGCGGGAAACGCTCGTACCAGTGACCCACCGCGCCGAAGACCTCTGGCTTCATCAAGGCCACCAAGCGGTCGACCATCGGCTCCATTTCCACGCAAGTGTCGACCGCCGCCACCGGCACCGCCGCGACGATGCGCGCCGCACCTTGCTTGCGCAAAGCCTGGACAGCCGCACGCATGGTGGATCCCGTCGCAATGCCATCATCGATCAGCAAAACCGTGCGTCCTTTCACCGCAGGAGCACCGGCATGACCCCGATACGCCAACTCGCGACGACGCAGTTCCTCCATCTCGATATCAACCTCCTTCTCAAGCGCCTTTTCGGAAATGTGCAGGTTTCGAATCACATCATCATTGAGCACCCGCACGCCACCACTCGCGATCGCACCCATCGCCAGCTCCTCCCAACCCGGCACGCCAAGTTTGCGCACGACCATCACATCGAGCGGCACATGGATTTTTTTCGCCACTTCGCACGCGACCGGCACACCGCCACGCGGCAAGCCAAGCACGATGACCTTTTTGTCATCTGCGTATTCCATCAACTTGTCGGCAAGCAAACGGCCTGCTTCAAATCGATCCTTGTAAGCCGAACCCCTCACTCGCCACCCCTTTCATTGATGGCGCCCGACAAATGTTTTTCAAACCATCGGGCACTCAAGTTGGCGACCTGTTCGAGTTTTCCCGGCTCGCTGAAAAGGTGCGTCGCGCCCGGCACGATGCGAAGCTCGGTCTCACAAACCATCTGCGCCCGCGCGTCTTCGTTGAGACGCAGCACAAGTTCGTCCAGACTTCCGACAATCAACAGCGTCGGGCAGCGGACCTGCTCAAGCAAACCGCTCGCCAGATCCGGTCGACCACCGCGCGAGACAACCGCCGAAATTCGATCGCCCAAATGCGCCGCCGCCACCAAGGCCGCCGCCGCACCAGTGCTGGCACCAAAAAGACCTATGCCCATTTCCTTCCATTCCGATTGCGAAACAAGCCAACGCGTCACGCTTTCAAGCCGCGTCGCAAGCATGTGGATGTCGAAACGCAGGGCACCTGTGGATTCATCCAAGCGCTCCTCTTCGGTCGTGAGCAAATCAAACAACAGCGTGCCCATGCCCCTCTCGCGAATCGTTTCGGCCACCTCGCGATTGCGCGGACTCTTGCGGCTGCTGCCACTGCCGTGCGCGAAGATGACAATCCCCTTGGCCTTCGCGGGCACGACAAGGTCACCATCGAGCACCACACCATCCACGGCGATCGCGACTTCCTCGTCGCATGCCTCCATCACATTTTTCATCATCGCGCTTTTCATGACCGTTCCTCCCTTGCGATTCGAATTCCTCCTTGCTCACTCCATTCCTCGCCGCCTTCAAAGCGCATCATCGCTTCGTCAAACAAGCGATGATCCGACTCGCGTGCGATCAGATCTTCCTCCTCCGGATCGGGCGCGGCACCCATCGCCGCCGAGGCATCACCTCGAACGCTGCTAGGCGCCTCGATCACCACGCGCCGGGCCTTTCCCTCGCGCCTTTCACGCCGCTCCTTGGCTTCGCGCGTGTACCGCGTCCACGGCACCGCACGTAGCCGCTGCGCAGGTATCGCTCGCCCCGTGTCTTCACAAACGCCGTAGCGGCCATCGATGATCCGCTGGATCGCAGCATCGATTTCATAAAGCGCATCATGCTCGTGAGCCAACATGCCCAAGGCAAGGTTGTGGTCATATTCATCGCTCGCGCTGTCGGCAGGATCCATGCTGTGCGGCTCGATCGGCAACACGACTTCCGCCGATTGGTTGCGTCCCTCGCTCAGGATAATTTCACGCAACGAATGCAACTGCCTGTAATGCCAATACCAACGGCCCGGCACATGCAGCGCCGCAGGATCCGATACGATCGTTTTTGATTTCGTTTTCATTTGGAATTTTTTCCGGAGCAAGCACGCGCGGCAGGACAAACCAAATACCCACCGCAAACCGCACACACCCGGCATCACGATCGATAATCCACATGTGCCCGCGCCGCCATCCGCCGCCGCATCAATCATCCATGCGCACGACGCGAGAAATCGCATCCGCAAAATCCCCCATCGACCGCGATCACGTGATCACATGCGCGCCCGGTTTCGCACATCCTCACATCTCGCTACGACAATCCCGCTACAGACGATCATGCAGACCACCCATTCAAATCAATTTCACTCGCACTATCATGAAACGCGGGCCGGAAGCGGGCCGATGACTAAAACGGAAGGCCGCTCCTCCAATGCCGGAGTGAGGGAACGACCGAAAGAACAACAAGAACATCCGGCAAATCAAAACATACGATTATGAGCATACTGACCAAATGGAACCCACTTGGAAAATCCGAGCAATTCGACATCTTTCGACCCTCGCTGCGCTGGGACCCCGTGCGCGAGATGGAGGATCTCATGCGCGGCATGCAACGCGCATTCTCAAGCTGGCCGACCCGCACCGATGAATCCATGACGCTTGCCGAATGGGCCCCGTCGGTCGACATCGGAGAAAACGACAAGGAATATGTCGTCAAAGCCGAGCTGCCCGAAGTCCGCAAGGAAGACATCCGCGTCAATGTCGACGAGGGTACCCTTTCGATCAGCGGCGAGCGGAAGGCAGAAAAAGAAGACAAGGGCTTACGCTACCATCGCCTCGAAAGGTCCTACGGCCGCTTCGAGAGATCATTCTCGCTGCCGGATGAGGCCGATGCTTCGAAGATCACCTCGGAGTACAAGGAAGGAATTCTCACCGTGCATTTGCCGAAAAACCCGCAGGCAAAACACGCCACGCACGCAATTCCGGTGAGCTGAAAAAATTTCCGTGAACTGATACGGAACCGTGTGCCCGATCCGCCATAACCGGGCATGCGAGAAACTGAAGGGCGGCCGCTGGAGCGGGATCCAGCGACCGCCCTTCACATTTTTTGGCGATCGCAAACAGGCTCAAAGCCCGGCATTCATGCGTGCGGCGAGCATGCTATCGACATGCTTGGCGAGCATGTCGGCCTCGAGGTTCACGCGTTGGCCGATCTTGGCCGCGTGAAGATTGGTGTGATCCCAAGTGTGCGGCGTGATCCAAAATGTCGCGATGTTGCCCTTCAATGATGCAATGGTAAGCGAAATGCCATCGATCGCGAGCGAACCTTTATCAATGCACAAACGCGCGATCGCATCGGGCAGCTCGACATCGACCACATGGTCCTGTCCGCGTGCCTCGATGCCGCGAATTTTTCCGAACGCATCGACATGCCCCTGCACGAAGTGTCCGCCAAAGCGATCGCCGACTTTCATCGCGCGCTCAAGATTCACCACCATGCCGCTTGCCAGCCCACCAAGCGAAGTGACATCGAGCGTCTGCGCCAGCAGGTCGAATGCAATGTGCTCGCCATCGATCGCCGCCACCGTGAGGCAGCAGCCGTTCACTGCGACCGAGTCGCCAAGCGCCAATTCCAAAGCGAAAGGAATCGCAAGCACGAGCCGGGACTGACCCTTGCCCGCATCCAGCGACACCACCGTGCCAAGCGCTTCAACAAGTCCGGTAAACATATATTTCAAGGGTTGGGAACGACCTGCTCCTGTGCCGGCGGCACATCAGCGGGATGCTTCTTGGCGCTGCCGTTTGGCAAAAATACAAAGCAGAGATACATGATGACCGTGGGAACCAATGCACCAAGAAAAAGGCCAAGCGGCGAAACACCGCCGCGGAAATATTTGCTCAGGATGCTTTGCCCCGCCGGGTTGGGCGCGTTTGCAATGACCGTGAGTCCACCGCCGGTCACCGCACCAGCGACCACTGCATGTTTTGCTGCCAAGGAAATCCCATCGACCTGCGCCGCAAGATAGGTAATGGCCGCGTTGTCATTGAAGGCCGTCAGTATGGTCGCGCCAAGCATCAGCGCATGATCATCGAGCGCCTTGATCACCGGTTCGATCCACCAGGCTTGGCAACCGCCGTGGATGACCAGTCCCGCAAGAAAGAATCCGACAAGCATCGGGCTGCGCAGCGTGATGGGGTTTTGGTGGTGGCCCGTCGCCATGGTGAAGGCGAGGAAGAACAGAAATCCGCCGATGAAGAGCACAGGGAAATGCGCCGTGTAAACCGTCCACCCAAGAAACGCGAGATGCACCAGCGTCACCCACGCGGGGATCGGATGATCCCGCTCCGCCCATGGCGCGGCATGAAGCACCCCATCCTCAACGCCATCGGCACGGTCCGAGAGCTTGAAGAGATCCTTGCGGAAAAATGCGAAATAAAGCACCGAGGAAATTGCTATGCCAATCAAAGCCTTCCAACCAAAGTGCTCGAGCATGAATGGCGTGTCCCATCCCCATTTGCCTGCCACCATCAATACCGGCGGCGCGGCGAAATTCGTCAGAGTGCCACCCACGGAGATGTTCACAAACAACAAGCCAAGCGTGCCGTACGCAAGCTTCGGCGATGGGCGCAGGTGGTAGAATTTTTTGCCAAGCAACAACGCGCCAATCGTCATCGCCGCCGGCTCGGTGATGAAGGAACCCAGCACCGGCGCGATGACTAGCACGCTCATCCACCATGCCGTGGGAGTGCCGCCACCAAGCGCCGCAGCCTTGGCCATCATCGCTTCGGCAAAGCGCAACACCGGTCGGCTCGCAGCGATGGCCATGATGACGACGACAAAGAGCGGCTCGGTGTAAACCCGGTCTTCCGCCGCATAGAGCACGAAGTCATTCCACGAATGGAAATATACCGCGACACCGGCAAGCACGAGCACCCAGATGCCAAAGACCGCCTCAACCTCGCCAAGGAAATGCAGAACGGTCGCCTTGAAGGAAACTTCGGCCACGCCGTCGGGATGAAGTTTGTCGCGCACGCCGCGCACACGAAGTTGTTCCTCGTGCTGGTGCTCGTAGTGGTGGGCCAGGCGGTTGATCGGACCCGCGGCGAAGGTATGCAAAATCGCCAAGAGGAAAACGACCGTCGCTGCCAAATTGAAGGGATCGACCGCCGCGCGCTCCATGATGGTTTGCATCATGCTTCCGTTGCCGAGCGCGTAGGTTTCCAAGGGTTTGGGAAATGAGGCGTACTGAACCTCACCGTTAGCGAGATGCGGATACGCCGGCTCATGACCCGCCGCGGCAAATGCGCTGGAAGATATCAGGATCCAAACGAAGCTCAGCAAGGGCAGGATTTTCATAGCGAATGTGGCGTCATTAAAAGCCATCAATGCCTATCCGCAAGAGACAACTTGATAGATCGCATCACCGAAGAATGAATTCCCGGCTGGATCATGAGGCCGATCCCGATCCATCATCCGCGCATGTCCGCCGCAGCCGAAGGATTCAGCATGCCCGCCGAGTGGTCCGCCCAAGAGGCAGTATGGCTCTCATGGCCGGTGGATGATCCACGCCACTGGGGTGGATCCAAACGCGATTCGATCCACGCAAAATTCGCCGAGATCGCCGCCGCCATTTCGCGTCATGAAATTGTGCGCATCAACGCGCCCGTCGAAAACCACGCGTCGATCATCGCCGCCTGCGGTCGCGCGAAAGCCGTGCCGGAACGCGTGGAGTTGTTCGATCACCCGCACAACGATGTGTGGTGCCGCGATCATGGGCCGATTTTTGTAAAGCATCACACGAGCGGCGAAGTCGCGGTGACCGATTGGGAATTCAACGCCTGGGGCGGCAAATTTCCGCCATGGGATCTCGACAATGCCATCCCCTCGCGCATCGCCACATCGCTAGGCATGCGCCGCTTCAACGGCGGCATGATCCTTGAAGGCGGCGCGATCGAAGTGAATGGCCGTGGCCAATTGCTCACGACCGAAGCAGTGCTGCTCAATCCCAACCGCAACCCGCAACTCGACCGCGCGACGATCGAACAAAAACTCCGCGAAGGCCTCGGTGTCACCGACATCCTCTGGCTCAAGCAAGGCATCGTCGGCGACGATACCGATGGTCACATCGACGATCTCGCACGCTTCATCGACGAGACAACGATCCTTGCCTGCGTCGAGAGCTCCTCGCAATCGGCCAACCGCGCGGTGCTCGATGACAACCTCGCACGTCTGCGATCATTTCACGGACCCGATGCGCGTCCCTTCGAGGTCATCGAAATCCCTCTGCCGGAAGCCTGCGAAATCCCCGGCTGGCGACTGCCGGTCTTGCCGGCATCCTATGTGAATTTCCTCATCGTGAATGGCGGCGTGCTGGTGCCGACATTTCGACAACGCAAAAATGACGACCGCGCGCTCGGCATGATTCGTGAGCTTTTCCCCGACCGCGAGATCACCGGCATCGATTGTCTCGAGCTCGTCGAGGAAGGCGGCACGCTCCACTGCATCTCACAGCAACAACCGGCCTGATCCTCGTTTGTGCGCACCATCGTTGCTACCCACAATCACCTTGCTTTCGCCGACACGATTCACCAACCTCCAACACCATGGACCTCGCCATTCTCAAAACATTACACCTCGCTGCGGCTTTCGCGCTCTTCGCCTCACTCGGCTCCACCATGCTCGCCGGCTCACGCCAAAAGGCGGCGTCCATTCTGCACGGTGTGTCGCTCGTGCTGATCCTACTCGTCGGCTTCGCCATGCTCAAGAAACCGCCGATGGACCAATATTGGTGGATGGCCAAAATCGGCCTCTGGCTCCTGCTCGGCGTCGCACCATTATTTGCCAAGCGCAAAATCCTCCCCGCGCCCGCCGTGCTGGTGATCAGCATCGCCGCTGCCGCGGCATCGGCATGGCTCGGTCTTGCTAAACCATTTTAAGGAATATCCCCGCAGTCCGCGGGATCAGATTTTTTCCACCTCCACATGCACTTCCATGCGGCAGTGGCCGTGACCGTGGTAGCTTCCGACCACCGGCGCAACATCATCGTAGTCCCTGCCAACAGCGACTTTGACATAGCGTTCGTCCGCAAGCGTGTTGTTGGTGGGATCAAAACCGATCCATCCCGCAGCAGGCAGATAGACCTCGCACCACGCGTGTGAGGCCTGCGCCCCGACCAAGGTGTCGCGCGGGCCATTGTACAGATATCCCGAGGCATAGCGCGCCGCCACACCGACCGCGCGGCACATCGCCAGCATGACATGCGTGAAGTCCTGGCAAACGCCGCGCCGCATTTGAAATGATTCCTCCACCTGCGTGCTGACGCCGGTGGTGCCCGGCTCATAGCGAAACTCGCTGTGGATCCATTCCATCAGGGCGCGGGCCCGCTGGTAGACCGAATCGAAGCCACCCGCAACATCGACCGATTGACGCCAGATCTCCGGCGTCCGGTTCACCCGACGACTCTCCTGCGTGTACGGCCAAATCCGCTCGCGAATCGATGAATCGCGATACGCATCACGCGTCGCTTCGCGGCTTTCATCGGATATGTCCAAAGGCAGATTGTGCACACGGATGCGGCTCTCGATTTCCAATCGCGAGTGCGTGTGGGGCAACTCGAAGTGATGCGTCACATTCTGAAACAAATCGGTGAAGCGCCGAAGCCGCGTCGCTGGCAACACACGGATCAATGCCGAGATGGTTTTCTGATACGGAAATGTTCGCGGCTCAAGATGCAGCGTGTTGATGCTTTGAGTCACCGGCGCTCCGTAATGAAAAGTCGTCCGGTGAAGCACGGCGAGCCTCACTCCCGCCAACGACGGTTCTGACCCGGACAAACCACTCACTGCTGCTGTTGTTGTTGCATTTGCCATGCCGCCAAGGCTGATGACGACCTAGGCTCGCGCACCGCGTTAGTCTGGATGCGATCGGGCATCAAGACATAACTCTCGAAGATCGCCTCACCGATCGCGTTGAAGCGCTCTTGCAACGCATCAAGGCACCCATGAAGTCCGGTAGCGAAGGCCTCGTCGACAGAGCCATAGGCAAGGTCGGCAAGCAGCCTTCCCGTTTCGCGCTCGGCCTTGTTGGAAAATGTCCCGCGCGGCGAGCCCGAGATCCGGTGCAGGCTCACATCGACCCGCTCGACACAATAATGCACCGAGCGCGGAAACTGCGGGGAAAACAGCAGAAAATCGATCACACCCTTCGCGCTGATCTGCCTTTGCACCGCGCGAAATGCCCCCAAGGCGCTACACGATTTCAGGATCGCCGACCAATGCAAGTGATCGGAAGAGGCGGCGGCAACCTCGTCTGCATCGCTAGGCAAGTAGCTTGCCACATCGAGGAAGCGCGTCGTCTTGTCGGCGCGTTCGAGGTACCTGCCGAGATCCATGAAATCCCATTCCTCGTCGCGCGCGGTAGTCGATGCTGCAATGCCTAGGAAGGTCACCGCACTGCGGCGGATCCGCTCGTAGTAGCGCGGCGGATCCGATGCCACCAAGCGCCCCGCCTCGTCCGAGCGGCTGAAGAGATAAAGCGCATTGAGCTCTTCCCACAGCTCATCGGAAAGTTGATCGCGCACTGTCCGCGCATTTTCACGCGCTAAGGCGATGCACGAGGTGATGCTGTTCGGATTTCGCGGATCGTCGGTGAGGTAGCGGATCACCTCACTGCTTCCCGCCTGATCGTAAATCGAATGAAAGGCCTCCTCATCGCCGGTGCTCAAAATGATCGGCTGCCAAAACCCACGCAGACGCTCGCTGTCGAGGCTTTCGGAATCGAGCAGCAACTGCTGGTTCACATCGATCAATCGCGCAAGGTTGTCGGCCCGCTCGACATAGCGGACCATCCAGTAAAGCGTGTTGGCGACTCTCGATAACATGGCTGTTTGATCAGTGGCGCAACACCCAGGTGTCCTTGCTGCCTCCGCCTTGGGATGAATTGACAATGAGCGAGTCCTTGGTGAGCGCGACACGCGTCAGCCCGCCCGGCACGATCTTCACATCCTTGCCGTAAATGATGTACGGTCGCAAATCGATGTGGCGACCTTCGATCGCACCATCGCACCAGGTCGGCGAGCGCGAGAGCGACACCACTGGCTGCGCGATGTAGTTGCGCGGATCGGCGATGATCCTCTCGCGAAACTCCGCGATCTGCTGCTTGCTCGCTGTCGGCCCCATGAGCATGCCGTAGCCGCCTGATTCGTTGGCGGCCTTGACGACCAATTCGGGCAAGTGGCCGAGGATGAATTTCAAATCCTTTTCTTCCGAAGCCAGATAGGTCGGCACATTTGGTAGAATCGGTTTTTGTCCGAGGTAATACTCGATGATACGCGGCACAAAATAATAGATCACCTTGTCATCGGCGACACCGGTGCCGACGGCATTTGCCAGCGCGACATTTCCCGCACGATAGGCATTCATCAATCCCGGCACCCCAAGCACCGAATCTTTTCGAAACACCACCGGATCGATGAAGTCATCATCAATGCGCCGGTAAATCACATCCACCCGCCGCAAGCCGCGCGTGGTGCGCATGTAAACAAATTGGTCCATCACCACGAGGTCGCCCCCTTCGACGATGTCGATGCCCATTTCGCGAGCGAGATAACAATGCTCGAAATAAGCGCTATTGTGGCAGCCGGGCGTGAGCAGCACGCACACCGGGTTGTCGTCGCGGCGCGGTGAAATGTGATGCAGCATGTCGAGCAGGTCGCTCGGGTAGGAATCCACCGGCCTCACGCCCATCGCATCGAAAATCCCCGGAAACGCGCGCTTCAAGGCATTGCGGTTTTCCAAAAGATACGAAGCCCCCGATGGACAGCGGCCATTGTCCTCGAGCACATAATACTGACCATCGGCACCGCGGATCAGATCGCTGCCGCAAATGTGGATATAGATGTCCGCTGGGACATCGACCCCGCGAAACTCGGGCCGGTAGTGCTTGGCCTGCTCGATGTAGAAGCGCGGGATGACGCCATCCTTGAGGATGCGCTGGTCGTGATAAATGTCGTGGAGAAATAGGTTGAGCGCCACGATCCGCTGCGTGAGGCCTGCCTCAAGCTGCTCCCACTCGCCCGCCGGCATGACCCGAGGGATTGGATCGAAAGGAAAAATCCGCTCGGTGCCGCGATCGTCGTGGTAAACATTGAAGGTGATCCCCTGGCGCAGGAAATAAAGCTCGGAGCTGGCCTTGCGGGCGAGGAAGTCCCTCGGATCGATTTCACGGAAGCGGTCTTGCAATGGGCCGCAGTGGGACCGCACGCCACCATCGGAGGCGAACATTTCATCGTAAAAGATCCCGGGATCGTAGCCCTCGAACAAATTCATGGGTTGTGTTTGCCTAGGAATTAGCACGAGGCGGGCCAAGTTTGCCGAATTGCAAAAAGTTCCCCAGCCCCGCCCCTATTCCGCTTGCCCGTCGTCCGCCACTTGGCTAGGTGAAGCCCGCGAGCAGTGCCCGCCAAGGCCC
>Ga0214168_1001030_pt1 | contig 11226 bp, 12 predicted proteins | sample LakMenepilimnion_FD_153002 | JGI IMG/M metagenome (GOLD analysis project Ga0214168, IMG submission 153002) | Freshwater microbial communities from Lake Mendota, WI - Practice 29OCT2010 epilimnion v4 | ecosystem: Environmental > Aquatic > Freshwater > Lake > Epilimnion/Euphotic zone | place: Lake...
TATTAGGAACAAACCAAAAATAATTATCTCTCATTATTGCTTTTTGAAGTGAATCAAAAATTAATGTAGATGTATTTTGTTTGCTGTTAAATGTTGTCCAATCCGCTGAACTTAAAGCACCCCTATTACTTGCGCTTGCTGTTGGTAAATTAAACGTGTGTGTTGCTGTGGTAGAGTTAATACCAAAATCAGTTCCTGTTGTTCCTACTGCTAAATTCTGTACTTGTGCTGTAAGTCCATTTAATGCAGTTAAACCAGTTGAGAAAGTTGTTATTACTTGAGATAAATGATTGTCCTCTGTATGTAGTGTAATAGTCCTACCACTATGTGTAACATAAATCCTTACTGCTAGTCTATCAGTTGCTAATAAAGCAGTTTGTGGAACTGCTAAAGCACTAACATACAAATCTATACTTGTGCCTCCTGTTATATTCTCAGGCGTTGCAGAATTAGAAGCTATTAAAGATAGAGTTGCTCCATCCCATTTGTATAACTCAACATAAAATGATGGACTTCCTCCACCACTTGAAGCGCTAAAATAGGTTTCAAAATTCCAATTTCCTGCTGGTATCTCTAATAAATTAGGTACTCCAGCATCTGTAATAAACGATTGAATATAACCATTTGCATTTATTGTAAAATCTGTACCTGCACCTAGAATTGGTGTTCTGTCCATTTCTTTAAATGCAACTCCTCCAAATGTGCCTTGTGAAACTGAACCATTAAGATAAAATGATAATGAAGAACCGCCACCGCTTGAAGTTGGAAAATTAGCTAAACTACCATCGCCACGAACGTATTGAGATACTGCTCCCGCACCAGTAACAGTTAATGTACCACTTGTAGTAACTGGGTTATTTGTAACTGTAAAAGCACTAGGCATTGAAAGGTCTACGGAAGTAACTGTACCACCGCCACTAGAACCCCTACTAACAGCAGTTATAGCAAAATTGCCATCATCTATTTTTTTCAACTCTCCAATATAACCACGTGGCAAAACAATATCAGCGATAGGTACATTATAGTCAACAGATTGTAAGTCGAATAAAGTTACATCTAATCCAGCTATAACAGTTAATGAATCACAAGCTACAACAAAAGGAATAGAACAATTTACTAAAAAACCCGTATTTACAATGGTTGCATCTATATCTGCTCCCTCAAAAGAAAGCCATTTTTGAGCGTCAGTAGGAATAAAATCATAATCTATTAATACTGATTTGTATTCTCTATCTCCAACCGTTAAAACTTGCGTTAGGTTTGGAATAAAATTATTGTATATTTCCCAAACCGCTGCGCCTGTACTTGCATCGGTACATTTGTAAGTAGTGCCATCGTCTAAAGTCCAAAGTGAATCAACTTTAAATCTTAAAGTAACATCAAAAGTTTCATCAGGAATTACATCAAAGCAATTTGTTGAGTGTCTTATAAATCCGCTTTGGTCAAATACGTGTCTAAATCCACTTTGCCACATATCCTCATATTGATTTGAGCATATTCTTGAAATACCACCATCACCACCAAAATCGTATGTTCCCTTTTTAAGCAAAGAAGTATTTTCTAATTCTATTGCATCGGCATCGTTTATAAGTATGTTTTCGCCACCCGTTGTATTGCCTAAAACTAAAGTTTGCGCTAGTGTTTGATTGCCACCACCGCCACCGCCAGTAGTTATATTTACAATATATTCGTTAGGCTCTGCAACAATCGTAACATCATACGTTGTTGTCGTTACTGCTATATCTATTTCTGTTGCCATTATCTAGTAATATCACATTCAATTAAAAACTCTCCTTTTATCCAAGTATAAACATCGTTATCCGCTTCTTTGATTTGAATATCGTATTTGTAATTAGCAGCGTCAATATCAATGATCTGTTTATTGATTTTAAACTGTCCTTGCGCAGCATTTGTAATTGTCAATCCTGCACTTGCAACGGTTGTTAAATCTAGCGCAATTATACCTCCGCATTCAGTACGTAACTGCATACGAATTACAAACCCCGTAAGATTCAAATCGACGTTATCAATTTTAATTCTAAAACCGACTTCTTCAAACGTGTCGCCTTTGTAATGTTGGAAGTTTAATCCTGCCATCTTCTACTTTTTTTAAAAATATTTCTAGTTTCTTTACGTTTTCTTTTTTCGGCTCATATTGCCTTTTACAAATACCATCCGCCATAGTCTGCATTTTTATCAGGGTAAACATCGTTATTTGAGTTACTCAAATACTCAGGAAAATCGCTGCTATTAAAACACATAAAATCAATAAACCTACGTGTATAATGTTGCGCTGTATCACGTGCTTTTTCAATTAAGAAATCAACTTCGCTTTTATCTACATTTTGACTGTTTTCAGCACCGTGTTTGTACAATCCTTTATTTCCTATAATATAAGATGCGTAAGGCAAATATTCAACCATAGTCCATTGTATAACCATTGGTTTAATATAGTCGTTTACAAGCGACAAATAAGGCTCTTGCAAATCACTATCTAATATATCTGCGCTAATTTTATTAAATAGTTTAGTGCCTAAATAATTTTGAATGTAAATATCTTGCGCTATTTTAACGAACTGAATAAATTTATCTACATCAACGTTTCCGTTTAATGCAGTGAATCTTTTTACATCGTCTGTACTTACAAAAATTGCTATTGCCATAGTTTAATTAGTTTGGGTAAAATCCCTCGTTAGGCATATCTTTAGGCATCATTGCCACTTCTTTTGGGTTTCTAACTCTATATCCTGCTTGTTCTGCTTTTGCTACTGAAATAGTTGTAGCGTTTGGATTTGTAACATCTACTTTTACTCCGCTTACATAAGTTTGACGCACCCATTTATGATGACATCTGGCACCGCCCTTGTAAAGAAATAAATTGTAAGATTGTCCATCGTGTCCAAATCCTGCGTTAACTGCATTTGAATCAGTATTTACAATATCCTCTTTACGATAAATCTTATCGCTAGACATCATTTTTTTACAGAAATCTCTTTGCGGGTTTGTGCTGCCAGTATATTTATAACGAGTTATAAAATTTAAACCCTCGATTTTTTTATCTTGTTCGCTTTTGCTGTTTGGTCTAGCTGTTATCGCTTTTGCAAACTTTTGAAATAAACTAGGATTTTGTTCTTTGTTTAGTCTTTCAATCTCGGCATCAAAATCGTTTTCTAGTTCTAAATCAACATCACTTTCATCGATTAAAATCCAATCAGCACCAACGCTTTCTCCTTTATTAATTAAAGCGTCTGCAAATTCAAAAGGCGTTTCTACTTCGCTAGATAATGCGGTTTGAGGTGTTGCTTTTGTAAGTTCACCATCTACGCTTAAAGGTTGTAAAGAATTAAAAATTAAATTCAAACTTGTTTGCGCTTCAATCTGAATAATATCAAGCGTGTCAAGTATCATTTGTTGAAACGGTTTGATAGTCATATTTTCGTAAAGGATATGACTATTTTTTAATTCATCGGCATTACTAGAAAATCCAGTACTTGTAGCAATTCCAAATAATAAAGGCGATGTTACATTATGCCCCAACATAATCTTATGCATCGCCTCCTCACTTACATATTTATAATGTTCCGGAGCATCGTTTAAAGGTATGCTATCAACGGTGGTTTTTTTAGTTTCATCTGAATTAAATCCTATAACTACCTTTTTCCCATTTGCTCCCGTTAATGTTCTCTCAGTTTGAGAAACCATTAACTCCATTTTCTCAGGATCAGGCACACCATTATTAAAATTAACTACCGTTGTAGGACTAAAAGAGTTTTGCACCTCGTTAATTAAGTAATCTGCAACCTCTTTTTCTAGTACGCAATAAGGTAAAGCACCGTAATAATCTACGTTTGAGTAATATTTTTGTCCTACGGTGTAATTTCCACCCTTTAAAATCTGTATTTGACCGCCAAAACCAAAGGCAGGAATCGGCTTTGGTGGGAATTTTTTAGTATCTGCCCAATTATCTGAATAAAACCACGTGTCTATTTCGCCTTTTTCATTGCATTTACCCGCTCTTAATAACTGAAAAGGCACGTGTTCAACTTGCACAAGTCTTTTCTGACCGTCGTAAATCATCTGAAAAGCATAATTACCTAACATTTTAGCGTCTGTAATTACATTTTTTATAGTTTCTTTGCTTACTAACGATAAAAATCTAGCGTATTCGTTAGGTCTTAATCTGCCATCGGTTGCACTCAATCCTTTTCCGTACGCCAATTTAACAAAATTGTTTATAATTGCGCTATTTGTAGTGCTTGAATTATACAAATCAATTAAGTAATTAAACTGATTGTTTGTATCTCCAAACTCAACCCAGTCCTTTGTTTTGCTCTCGGTTATCTTTGGGCTTTTGTAGCTTTCTAATTGAATAAATCTTACGTTACTGCTCATTGGTTACAAATTGGTTAGTCGTTACTCTTTGCGTGTAAACGTCTTTATTAATTGTATAGTCTAATATTGTTTGATCGGTGCAAATTATCATATCGTGTAGCACTAAATCTCCTGCTGTGTTAAACGCTTCAAATGTAAGTTTATCATTTAAAGTTAAAGTCATATCTGCGTTTAAAAGCACAAAGTAATATTTCTGTAAATACACTTGACTTTTAGTAAAATTGTAAGTTGTATTGTCTAAAACATTTTTAATAACAATAGTCGCTACATCATTTCCAATAGGAATGAATTTAAAAGTATGCAACGCATTGTCAGGGTTTGCTGTCATCATATACCTATTATCGTAAAAAAGTGTATTTTGTTTTAAATTAAAAAAAGCGATAGGGTTACTATCGCTTTTTAGTTTGTTTAGTTTAAGTTTTAAGCACCTGCTGTAACTGTAAATCCAGCAGTAGCCAAACTCACTCCGATAAAGTTTGCAGGTACTGGCTCATCACCTGATAACGTAATTGTGTACCCTGACATATCGCCAAGTGCAGCACCAGTCACAAGCGTTCCACCCGTTACTTCCATACCTCTAGTTAAACCCGCATAAAATAAATTTCCGTTGTTATCTTCTACAATAACCTGCGGTCTTCCGTATGCCATCAATTTTAATTCTTTGTGCATCTTTGGCGTTAATGTTTTTAAAGCCAACTCAACTACTTGCTCAAAATAAGTCGTTCCGTTGTTACGGTCAGATTTAATATTTTGTACAAAACTTGAAGTTCCTTTCAAATCATATTTAAACGCTGTTGGCGTACCTGCAACCGCATCGATAACATCTGTATCTGTTGCGTCATAAGTGTACCCAGTTGCATCACCATCGTTTACAAAATAAACAGCCTTTAAACCGCCTATAACGTCTTTGCAAACTTCTTTTCTTCCTAGTGTTAAATCACAAGCCATAATATATTTTTTGTATAAAAAAAGGTGGTGTTTATCGCACCACCTTTCAAGTTAGTTATTCAGTTAAATTAGTTAGCAGAATTAACGATTCCGTAAGTTACAATTTCCTCAACGATTCCGTATTGAACTCCGCCAGTCATTCTCATAACAATTCTTACGTTTTGTGATCCGTCGATGTCTGCCATATCAATAACTTTTACTTCGTTAGTATCGTTTAACAAACCAGTTCCAAAATAAAGGTTTTCGCTTTGTGCAGCAACCGCTGTATTGGCAGCTAAACCTTGTGTCATTTCTAGTTTAACACCGTCAAACATTAAACCACTACCCATTGAATACCATTGTGTACCTTTTGTATCTGTACCTGATGATCCAACTCCGTTAGCTGCATAACCGCCCAACGCTCTGATGTATGCTTTGTAAATGTTTTGTGCTACAAAGATTGTTAAATCTTCTTTTCCGTACAATGTCGCAGGAATAGCATCTACAATTTTTCCAAGTTCTGCGATAACGTTTGTAGCGTCAACGGTTGTTCCTGTAATTTCGTTTGCAGTAGGTAATGCAGCGTCAAGAGACAAAAGGGTAGTAAATCCGTTAAATTGTCCGTTTGTTGCAGCAACACCTCTCCAAATATTTACCTCGTTTTCAGCAGCTACTTTAGCAACGTGATTCGCTACTAAGAAATCTGCAAAACTTGGAGGCAAAGTATCAAAAGCAGAATAACCCATTGATACCGCATCCCAATCAGAACGGAAATCTTTTTTACAAAGTTGGTTATTTACTTGTAATTCTTTTGGCTCTAAAATACGCTCGGTCAATGTAATTGTTCCAGTAGCGTCAAAGTCGCACGTTCCATCTTTCAACAAAGAACCTTGTGTTAATTTCTTAACTACTTCTTTATATTTGATGTTTGGTTTAATTGTAACCAATCCTTTCTCTAAGGTTGGAGCAGAAAGCAATGCTGCTGAGATATATTTCCCTGCTGATTCTCCTGCGTAAGTCGTTGTAATGCTAGTAGTTGTCATTTAGTATATGTATTTTTTGATTAATGATTATGCTTCTGAAGCCCAAATTCCAACACCACCAACGATAAACCATTTTGTCAATGCTACTGCTTTTAGTATAACATAGTCGCCATTGTTTGCGGTTGCTTTTGTGTTGTTTAATTTTTTACCTACTACCCCACTTGCTACTGCGTCTGCTGCTGCGTTTGCAATACTTCCGTTAATTCCATCTGTTGAAGACGGATCAATTGATAGCAATACAGCTCCGTCTGCTCCCGTGTTTCTAAATGAAAATTCCATTCCGATAGTTTCGGCTGTAATTGTTGGTAAATTTAAAACGATAGCGTCTGTTGCTACGTTGTAAGTTCCTGACGCATCTGCTGCTGTAAAAGTAGTAGTTGCAGTAACCGTTGTTTCTTTTGAACGACTTAATAAAGGATCGTTACTTACTGATGTGATTGTTCTTGACATTGTTGTTTAGTTTTTTGAAAATAGTTTTTTATAAATTCTGTCTTGTGTTGTTTCAGGTCTTTTGCTATGTAGCAAATTAACTTCCACTTTCTTTTCGTTTTCAGGATTGTAAACCAAAGGCGCAGGAGCGGCAGATAATTGAACTTTCAATTCGTTTAATTCCGCTTCTAATTTTGCGTTTTTTGTTTTCTCAACTTCCAACTCTTGTTCTTTTGCGAAAAAAGTTTCTTTAGAAACTGATTCAACAATTTTTTTAGGTGTTGCTTCCATTTCAGGTGCAACAATTTCCTCAGGTGTTTCAGCACTTGCTTCTTCTACTTCCGCACTTGCCTCTTTAACCTCTTTGATAATTCCCTCTTGTTCAACTACGATAATCGCACCGTCTGCAGTTGTGTACTCGCCAACTGGCATAGCAACAATCCCCGTTTCAGATACAATACCAATCGAATAATCAGGCTCAAAAGATTCCGCTTCAACAACGGTAACACCATCTTCCAACTTCATCTGCTCCAATTTAACTTGAATAGATAAAATTGCCTTGATTTGATTTAACGTTTTTTTGTACTCCATTTTGATTTATAAATTAATAATTACACTCGTTCCTTGATTCTCTAATGAACCAATACCTTGATTGATTAATTCCCCTTTGCAGCACTCACGGCTGTACGTTTCCTCATCTGCACACAAACACCCTCTTTTATTATTTGTCGGACTTGAATTATTTTTCATTTTCTAGAATTTTTTTAATTTGTTCTATTAAATTCTGCTCCTCTTTCATCTGCATTTTGTCTGCAAAATAACCCTCGATTGAAAATCCTTTTACCTTTCCACTTTTAACATCTTCCCAAACTGCATCGTTATTACATTTCATCGAAATCATCCATGTACCAACTGGAACGTCAAAACCGTGAAAATTAGATTTGTCTTTTTCTTTGTCTTCAACAATCCAACTTTCTGTAACGGTCATTCCGTCAATCTCTTTTTCGTGTTGCTGTGTAGCGTTAGATTGATTGTTATTTATAAAAAATAACTCAGATGCTTTGCGTACTGTTTGCTCACTAAAAAATACATAAAACTCCTCACCGTTTTCTTTTCTGTAAATCTTTTTGTTTGGAATTAATGCAGCACCCATTAAGATTTTCTTCTCGATGTTTACTTCTTTTAATTCCACTTCTAATTGTGATGAAAGCGCAATAAAATCCGATTCAATCGCTGGTCTATCAACTACTGAAATAGCATCAATGCCATCTTTTTCGTTATCAATTACAAGTTCTACAATCTTCATTTTTTAGTGCTTTTAAAATATTATCGTTAAATAGTTTGTTTTGTTGTATTTTTATCCTAAACTCGCATTTCTAATAATGTTTCTGTCTAGTGATTGCCCAGTTGTTACATCGCTAGGCACTACATAAGCCTTAACGGGTGTTTGATCTTTTGTTGCCATTATTCCCGCTAATTGATTCACTCCGCTATTGCCTACCACATTAAAGTTAGGCGTAGCAGAACCTCCTCCTGCCCCTGCTGTTGGAATAGCCGCTCCGCCCCCTGCGCCACCGCCTCCACCTCCTAATGCGCTTAATGCTTTTGCGGTTGCAGCAATAGAAGTAGCTACACCGATTGCTCCGCTAATAGTATTTAAAGCGACAAAAGGCATACCCCCCGTTGTTGGAGACGCTGCTACTGCTTTAGCATTGGCTGCCATTGTGTTAATAATTGTCTTAGCAATACCCGCTGCGTTTTCAGCAATTACTAATCCTTTTTGTATCGCTTTGTTTTTTATACCTAAAGATTGAAGTAAATTAACTCCCCTGCTAATATTATCAAGTGTTGCGTTTTGTATTGCTAGTTTTGCATCAGCTACTGCTTTTGCGGTATCTATTTCGTCTTTAGCATCTTTATCTGTTTGTGCTTTTTTATCAGCATAATATTTATCTTGACCTTGTAATTTAATATCGTTAACCTCATTCATTTGCGCTATTTCTAGCGTGTCAATTTCTTCTTGTGTTCTGCCTTGCTGTTTTGCTAATTCTATTAATCTGAAATATTTATCATTTACAGCTGTTATTTCCGCTTGTTCTTTTGTTACTAAAAACTCCGCTTGTTTGTCTTGTGCATCTGAAAGCACTTTTGTTATTTCGTTTTCTAAAGCCACAACATTTTCTAACTGCGCTTTTTTTAATGCCTTAATTTGTTCTATTTCTTTATTTCTAGCATCAGATATTTCTTTATTTCTAGCTGTTCTTTTATCGTGCGCCTCTTTTTGGTCGGCTTCCATTTGAGCGTTAAGCTGTTTTTGTTGCTTATTAGCTGACCTTAATATTTGTGCGCTTTCCGCTTCTAAATTTAGTATTTCAGCTTTTGCGTCTGCGATTGCATCGGCTCTTTCATCTGCTGATGCTTTTTTATTTAATTGCGCTGCTCTTAATGTTTTACGTGCGTTCTCTAAAGCGTCTTTTGTATATTCTGCCTCTCCTTTTCTTATTTCCTCAATCGCTTTTTTCTTTTGTGCGTAGGTTGCATTTTCATCTGAAAGCAATTCTTTTGATTCTGCTAGATTTTTATTTAATTCTGCTCGTGCGACTTTTAAATCTCGCATTGCATCGCCAACCTCTTGAAGTAATTTAGCCGCTTCTGCTCCTTTTTTAAACTCGGCAGCAATCTCATCACCAACTCCTGAGATAGCACTTTTTGCATCTTTAACCGCCCCGCTAAAATCACCCGAAAAGAATTTCGCTAACGCTTCGCCAAACTTTAAAAACCTATCACGAATAACAACCATTACGTTAGACAATCCGCTCATCATTTGCTCCAACTTATCTGCTCCCTCGTCTGTTGAAGTAAAGGCTTTATACAACGCAGTAAGTCCTAACACAAGCGCAGCAATAACAGCACCGATAGGATTTGCAACCATTGCCCACATTTGCGTTAATACTGCACCAAATCCCTTTTCTGCTCCTGCTAAAGCTGGGTTTAATTCAGTAACCATATTTTTAATAGCACCAAATGAATTTCCTGCTGCACCCGCTTTACTTAAAGAGTTGCCTACTTTGTCTGCGCTTTTATCAACGCTTTGAATAGCTGTATTTAATTGCTTAACATCTTGCGTTGTTTGGTCAATATTACTATTAACTTGTAAGTCTACTATTTTTGTGATAGCCATTTTGCTGCTGTTTTAATTTGTTTCCAATTTTTAGGAAATTGATTTTTACCTTTTGCTATTGCGATTAACTCTCCGCTGTTGTTTGGCACTTCTCTAAGAAGTGTAAATATTTGTCTAAGCATTTTGATTTACTGGTATTGAAAAATTAGTACTTGTTGCGCCTATAAAAAACTCAAATAATATATTATCTTGTCTCACTAACCCCGTTGCGTTTGCAGGAACTGAAACGCTTAACAAACCATCTTCGTAAAAGTTAGTTCCAGATGAATAGCTACCTACTAAAAAACCCGCTGCAACTTTTGCTCTCCACAAATCAAACTCTTTTATAAATACTTGCACCTCTATTACTTGCGCTGTATTATCTAAATCTAATGTGTTTAAATTTGATAGTCTTAATATTTCACTTTGCGCTCCTGTTAGTGTTGGCGAATTATCTAAAATCAATTCAAAGGAAGTTTCCCCAGTTGTGAGTTCGGGAGTCATCGTATTAATAATATATCGCTTGTTTGATACTATCATTTTATCTTTTAATCGTATTGAACAAATCAAAGAAGTTGGAAGCATCGCTTTTAATTTTAATATCCTTGCACGTTGGTTAAATAGATTCTCAATATAACTGCTATAAAACTTTGCATACAATCCGGTAAAGTTTGTAGTTAAATCCCAAGCTGAAACTTCTGCGCCCCAATTTAATGATTGAGTGTAAGCCACATCTGAACCTGCTAATGGTAACTCGTTTGAAAATCTTACATAACTATCAATATCTATTGTGGTTGTATTGTCTGCTATTTTAATATCAGGATCAACTGTTTGCGCACCGTTGCAATAAATTAAAGATGGTTTTGGAACGTAAGCGTTTTGGTCTTTGTCAAATATTGTTGCGGTCATAAAATCCGTTGCAGTTTCTCTTTCAAACATAAAGTTTTCAAAAGGTAAAGCCACCTCGTACTTTTCAGAAAATGCACTATTTTGATTCTCAAAATTTAAATCACCGTATTCTTTATTAAACGCACTTCTAAAAAACTCATTTAACAAATTAATTGATTTTTCATATTTAAACGCTATTCTTTTAAATAACTGCGGAGGGTTTATATCTATGCTATCTGTGATAACATATTCTGTTATATCTATATTTTGACCATCGTTGTAATAATCTGTTAACGGGTGCAGGTAAAATGATGTTTCGCTTTGTGGTATAACCATAATATTAAACATCTTTATCAATCCCTCGATAAAAGAAACAACCGTAATATC
>Ga0214168_1001035_pt1 | contig 11208 bp, 19 predicted proteins | sample LakMenepilimnion_FD_153002 | JGI IMG/M metagenome (GOLD analysis project Ga0214168, IMG submission 153002) | Freshwater microbial communities from Lake Mendota, WI - Practice 29OCT2010 epilimnion v4 | ecosystem: Environmental > Aquatic > Freshwater > Lake > Epilimnion/Euphotic zone | place: Lake...
GAATTTAAGTTAATCAAAGCGGTGGTAAAATGTTCAATTTTAGTGTGGAATATCGAAGGCAAACAAATTACTTATAATCAAATAAAAAAAACTTTAAAATAAATTAGTTTATATCGAAACTTGTTTATACATTTGCTTAAACATTTAAAACAAATAACATGGAACTAAAAATCACACAACACACAGAATTAACGATTAAAATCGAATTGCCTTTGTACTTCAAAACTAAAGAAAGCTACAAAGAAACGTACACAGCAGTACTAAGCGAAAAGGAAGCGGTAGAAGTAACAATATTTAAAGATGGTTCATTATTCTACGTCAAAAAAGAAGCTAAGACCGTTATCCCACAAAGGTATGATGAAATTGATAGAGAAGAATTTATGATATTAGCCGATAAGGCTTTATCGGCTACCTACGATGCTTATGAAAACTTATTCGATACTGCAAAACATATCGAGGCTGTAAAAGCTATTTAACCTTAGTGAGTGGGTGGCGAAATACTCCTTAATAAACGCCAAACTTTTAAAACTTAAACTAAAAAATAACATGAGCAAAGAAGTAGTAAAAATTGAAGCCAAAGAATTATCGCTAGTACAAGATAATTCACTCAATGCTAATCAACTAGCATTATTAATGAAGCGTACACCTGATAAATTTGTTAGAACTAGACCTGCCAAAGGCGGTGGAACTTGGACTTATGTAAGCGGTGGTTATATCCGCAAAGTATTAAATCTTATGTTTGGCTGGGACTGGGATTTTGAAGTATTATCAGAAGTAGTACAAGCAAATCAAGTAATTGTAAAAGGCAAATTAACTTGTCGTGTTAATGGTCGTGCTATTGTTAAAACTCAATTTGGGTGCAAAGAAATCATGTATAAACGTGGCACACAAGACCCATTGAACTTAGGCAATGACTACAAGGCTGCTGCTACCGATGCACTAAAGAAATGCGCTGCCGATATTGGAATTGCTAGCGATATTTATGGCAAAGATGAATTTAGAGAAATATCGGTTAATACCGAATCAGCAGAAGAAACCCACAACACCAAAGAAAAAGAAAGAGTTACAAAGCATATACTACAATGCACAAACGAAGATGAACTATTACAAGTTTATGACTTGGTAGGCAAATATAATTTAGTCACTATTTACGAATCTAAAAAAGAATTAATCAATGCAAACAAATAATATATTATTCCGTTCATCATCAGTAGGGGGGTTATTGACCGAAGCTAAAAGCAAAACCGAGTATTATTTAGGTGATGTAAAATTAACTACTGCAAAGGCAAATAAAATAATTGACAAAGCAATAGAATCGAACGACTTTACAGAACTATTTAAACTTACTTATAAAGTTATTGAGGCTGATTCTAGTACCTTATCCGACACAGCTAAAACATTAGTTGAGGATTTATGGCTATACAATACTTATGGGTTTCGTGAATCTATTAAAAATGACTATATGGATAAAGGGGTAGAAATGGAACAAGAGTCAATGCAATTAACTCAAGATGTTTTAGGCGGTGCTTTTAGAAGTCGTTATAACAAACAACTAAGCAACGATTACATAAGTGGTTGTCCTGACATTGTTTTAACCGATTGCGTAGAGGATATTAAGACTTCATGGAATTTAAAGACGTATTTCAATGCCGAACCAACTACGATGTACAAGGTGCAAGCGCAATGTTATATGTGGCTTACAGAGGTGCATAGTTATCGTTTAATCTATGCCTTAGTGCCTACACCTCAAGACATCATATCAAGCCAAATGCAGAAGCTATCTTATGCTTATGGTGGGAACTACAATAATCTTGACTACATTGCCGAGTGTCAACAAATCCAACGTAATAACGATTTGATTAATGAGATACCGAAAGCGGATAGAATAAAGGTGTTTGAATATACGTTCGATGAAACGTTAGTTGAAAAGTTGAAAGGTCAAATAGAGAAGGCTAGAAATTATTATAACACTTTAAAACTTAAATAATGATACCCGAAAAAATAATCAGCATAATCAATAGTTGCAATACGCACGCTCAATTAGACACGTGTACGCAATGGGTGGACTATATTTACCCATTTGACGAGCAACGCAAAAAAGCCTACAAACTAATCAAACAACGCAAAGCACAAATAGAAATCTGTGGGGCTAAGGTTGAGTTAATTAATAAAACGCAGATAGCATGATAGACCTAGAACTAGAACTTGAAGTATTAGACATACATAGAATGTTTAATGGTTGCTTAACAACGCACGAGATAGCTGATAAGGCAGGGATTAAGTATTGGGAGATGGTAGGCATACTTAGACGAAATAAAGTACACCCAATTAAGGTTGCGCCAATGTCGTATAAATACACTCAACAATATTTGAGAAAGTTAAAAGAACTTTACTTTACTTTAAAAGCTAGACTTGACGATTATGAATTACTCCAAAATATGCGACAAGAAATAAAATATTTAGAAACTTTAAAATTACAACGAAAATGAACTACTCCGATTACATAAAACTAGGGTTTAAACGGCACGACACGGATGATGCTGTTGAATTTAACCAAACTGGGTATGGTGGCTTTTACCTATTATTTGACCTTAATTCTAAGGCTAGTATCCAAGTATGCTATGGCGAACTAGATAAGCCTAAATTATACGTTAAAAAGCGCAAAGAAGATAGCTATTACATCACCCAATTAACCGATGAACAATTAATTAATTTAACTAAAATAAAATAAACATGAATCACGAACAATTAACCCAACGCATCTCAGACGCACAAGACTACCAACAACTCTTAGACATATCACACTATGTCGAAAGAGAATACGAAGGAGATAAGACCGAACTACGTAAGTTGATAGATGCTAAGTTTAAACCTGATTTGGATGATTATCCGTTGGGTAAATAAAAAGTAGGGTGCGTTTGGCTTAAATGAGAAGCGGTTATCGAGAACCTGTTAAAAGGTTGCCACTAGCATAGGTTCGAATCCTATCCACCCACAATAAAAAAAGCACCCTTGCGGATGCCTCAAAACTAAATAACTGATGAACGGTACAAATGTACAAAATGTTTTTGTATATTTGGTGAACTAAAAAATAAAACTAATGAACAAACATAAATTTCCATATAATTGGACTTTAAAAGATGCGGTATTTACAAAAGATAAAGGTAAGGTATTTAGTTGCTTTGCTTGTGGAGGTGGTTCTACTATGGGATATAAATTAGCTGGTTTTGATGTTATTGGTCACAATGATATTGATATTAAAATGATTGAAGTTTATAAAGAAAATCATAAACCAAAATTTAGTTTTCACGAATCAATTACTACTTTTGCAAAAAGAAAATATTTACCAAAAGAATTATATAATTTAGATATTTTAGATGGTTCACCACCTTGTAGTAGTTTTTCAATGTCTGGAAATAGAGAAAAAGATTGGGGTAAAGAAAAGAAATTTAGAGAAGGTCAAGAGTTACAAGTTTTAGACACTTTGTTTTTTGATTTTATTGATTTAGCAAAAGAACTTCAACCTAAAGTTGTAGTTGCTGAAAATGTAAAAGGGCTGCTTTTAGGGAACGCAAAAGATTACGTAAGAAAAATATACACAGCTTTTGACGAATCCGGTTATTATTGTCAACATTTTTTACTTGATGCTTCAAAGATGGGAGTTCCTCAAAGACGTGAACGTGTTTTTTTTATAGCTATGAGAAAAGATTTAGCAAAACCTTTTTTGCATTTTGCCGATATGTTTACAAAAGTGCCAAAGATTGACCTGACATTCAAAGAAAAACCAATTCTTTTCAAAGATATATATCAACCAAATGTTTCAAATACCAAGCATAAAAAAGATAGTAATTTATCAAAAATTTGGGGAAAAAGATTGAAAACTGATAATTCAGTTGGTGATATTTACAAGAGAGAAGAAAACAGGCTTTCCTGCTTTACAGTTTCCCTGATAAAATCAGATGAAATCCCTCCCACATTCACAAGGCAGGACAGAACTTTGTTATTTGATGAGTTCAGGAGCATAAACAAATCAGAGGCTTGTTCAATTGGTTCTTATCCTCAAGATTATAATTTCAAAAAGAATAATTATGGATATTTGATTGGAATGAGTGTTCCACCCGTAATGACTGCACAAATAGCTACTGAAATATATAACCAATGGCTTAAACTAATTTAACACTAAACAACGCTTGCCACGAACGGCTATAATTTATGACAATAGAAATCAAAGGTCAATTAAAGGTAATCGGACAACCTGAACAAAAATCCGATAAATTTACTAAGCAAGAAATAGTTATTACTATCGATGCTGAAACGAATTACCCACAACACGTACCGATTCAACTTAGCCAAAAGTTACTTGGTGTTATCGGTCAATTCCAAGTAGGGCAAATCGTTAAAGCTACGTGCAATATACGTGGTAATGAGTGGAATAGTCGTTACTTTATGTCACTAGAGGCTTGGAAGGTTGAGGCTGAACAAGGTGGTAATGTGGCACAAGTGCAAGCGAGTGCGCCTGCACAAGACGACCAATCATTACCATTTTGATACGCAATAAAACAACTTGATGAATACTTTGAAACAATGCAAACAATGTCTACTCCCTAAAACACTACGAGAGTTCTACAAGATGAAAAATATGCTTGATGGCTACCAAAAAATATGTATCGAATGCACTAAGAAAAAGGTAAAAGATAAATATTGGTCGGAGAAAGAATTAGGTAGTTTGATAAGGTTGTAAAGAACAGCACCAGTAATGGTGCTTTTTTATTGTCGTGAGGATTATTTTACACATTTACACATTTACACATTTTTCTTCGCCTATTACCCCCGCTACATAAAAATATTATTTGAGTGATTTTTTTTCTCTACACACGAGGTACAATGTGTAAATGCGTCAGTCATTGAGTTTCAGCCGAAAAAATGTGTAAAATATGCCCTACAAAGTGTAAAATTTTAAAGAAAAGTGTAAAATAATTTGCTGATTTAAACCTTTTTTGTATATTTGTGACACGAAAGTTCTTAAATTTATTAACCGATGGCGTGGAAACCATTACATATAAACAATTTTAAACGCCCTTTTCGGGGTTGCTACCCTCTTTTTTGAGGGTTTCCACTAGCTATCCCGAAAAGGGTTTTTTATTTTACATGGCAAAAATGATAAAATGCTCACTATGTGAGGCACTAAATGAGGTGAAACACCTTATTAGAAACAATGACAACTGCATTAGTTGTGGTAAAAATGCAGGGATAATGAAATTAACACCACCAAAGCAAGGTAAAAAGCATATCGATACAATGCCTTTTGGTAAATTTAAAGGTCGTTCTATCCGTTCATTAGTTCAGAACGAACGATGGTATATTGATTTCCTACTTTCAGTCGATATTTCACACATTCTTAGACAATCAATACTTAGCTACCTATGATTACCATATTCAAAAACATTACAAGCGCAACAGCGCCATATTATCGAGATGTCAACGTAGTTATCGAAAGGATAAAAAAAGGCACGTCTAAGGACTTAATTAATCAAATACGACCTATTAAGGATAAAAGCCAAAGGGATATTTTAAAAGCCAAGCTACCTTCAATATGTTTTAGTGGTACATTTAGCCAAAGAAATAACAAATCCCTTATTGAGCATAGTGGTTTGATATGCGTAGACTTTGACAAGTTTCCTGATATGGATACTTTACTTGACCACTACGATAGCATTAAAAGCGATAATTTTACATACATATCTTTTATTTCACCTTCAGGGGATGGCTTTAAAGTAGTTGTTAAAATACCAAAGTGCAAAGATGATAAGGAACATGACCAATATTTTAAAGGATTACGTGACTACTACCAATCGCCATACTTTGATAGCAATGCAAATGGATTATCAAGGGTATGCTATGAAAGTTACGACCCGTTAATCTATGTAAATGAAAATGCTGATTTATTTGAGGATAAGCTACTTGATGAAGGAAACGATATTTACGAAAAGGAAATACTATTTAAAGTTACCAATGATGATGATATAATCAAGCGTGTAGATGAATTTTGGAGGTCAAAGTTTAAGTTTGTCGATGGCAATAGAAATAAATCAGTGCATATACTTTGTAACTACCTTAACGATTTTGGAGTGAGTAAGGAAATAGCATTGAACCATGTGTTGCAATACAAACAAGCGGACTTTACGGAACGTGAAATTAAAAACGCTTTAAATTCTGCATACAAGAAAGTAGAAAGCCATAACTCAAGATTCTTTGAGGATAACAAGATAATTGAGATTATAGAGCAAATGTTAAAAAATGGAAAGTCTAAGAAGGAAATAAAGACATACCTATTTAGCAAGACTATTGCACCTGATAACATTGATGAAGTCATTGATAGTATTTATTCTAGTGAAAAAACTATTATTTTCTATGAGAAGATTAAATCTCAAATAGTTATCTACTCATTGAAATACAAGGAGTTCTTAAAAGAACGTGGATTTAGTAAATACTATCCTGAAAATTCAGATGCTTATATTTTCGTTCGACAATTAGGAAATGTTTACGAGGAAGTGACAGCCGAAAGGATTAAGGCATTTGTATTGAAGCACTTGGAACAGAACCAAATCTATGATGTGTATGAACACATGAGTAAGAAGTCATTATACTTTACCGATGATTACCTATCTATACTTGATGAAATCAACATTAAATTTTGTAACGATACCAAAGATTCGGCATTCTTATTTTACCGCAACAAGGCTATTGAAATAACTAAAACAAAGATATTTGAACATGATTATATTGACTTAGGTGCATTCGTTTGGAAGTCACAGGTTATTGATAGGGATATTTACATTAACAAGGCTAATCAAGATAATGATTACTTGACTTTCCTTAAAAACATAAGCGGTTTGAACTATGATAGAATGCGAACGGTTGTAGGTTATTTGCTACATTCTTACAAATCTAAGTCTAATACCAAAGCTATTATTTTGAATGATGAATTGATAAGTGAAAACCCTGAAGGCGGAACAGGCAAAGGATTATTGGTACAAGGGATTAAGCAACTAAAAAAAGTAGTCACAGAGGATGGTAAGAAGTTTAAGATGGATAAATCGTTTGCGTTTCAGAAACTAGAGATAGATACACAAATACTATTCATTGATGATATTTCAAAGGGATTCAATTTTGAATCATTGTTCAGTATTATCACTGAAGGAATTGACATTGAAAAAAAGAATCAAACGACTATTTACATCCCAGTTGAACGCTCACCAAAGATTATCATATCTACCAATTACCCTATTAAGGGTGTAGGTCATTCGTTTGATAGAAGAAAAATTGAGATAGAATTGAAGCAATACTATTCATCGAATAAAACACCTATTGACGATTTTGGTCGTGCATTGTTTGACGATTGGACTAAGGAAGAATTTAATAAGTTCGACAACTTTATGGTAAGTTGCGTACATGAGTACATGGTCAAAGGCTTAGTTGAACCTGTTGCAAGTAATGGGAAACTTCGTAAATTTATAGCGGAAACATCGCAGGAGTTCTACGACTTCATACAAACTCAACCTGCAAATGGGAGATTATACAAAGGACAATTAAGAGATGAATTTAAAAAAGAATACCCTGATTACATTAAGCTATCTGAAAAACGATTTACCACATGGATTAAGCTATACTTTAAATTTATCGGAGTTGAATTTATAGAAAGTTCAGACCAATTAGGCGGTCGATTTGTAGAAGTGTATAAGCCTAATGAATTAAATGCTAACCCAATAATAGACCCATTCCCACTATGACACCCAAAAAAGCACAATTAATCCTAAAAGCAATGAAATATTGCAAGGAATCGGAACGTAAAGATTTTATATTAAATTATGTAAATATGTACAACAAGATAGAAAACAAAGTCTATAACATGGACTGCATTGAAGGGATGAAAATGTACCCTGATAAATATTTTGATTTGGCGGTGGTTGATCCGCCATATGGGTTGGGTGACGATAAACTAACACAAGGTGGAACATGGGCAAGTAAATACAAAAAAGGTGACGCTAGTTGGGATATAAAACCTACAAAAGAATATTGGGAGCAATTATTTAGGGTTTCTAAAAATCAGATAGTTTGGGGTGCTAATTATTTTATGAATGAATTGCCACCATCAAGAGGATTTATAATTTGGGATAAAATAGCGCATCTTCCTACAATGGCTGATTGTGAATTTGCATGGTGCAGTATTGATAGTAATGCTAAAATATGCAAAGTATTAAGAGCAACGCAATCTGACGAGGTGAGATTACATATTTGCCAAAAGCCTATTAAATTATACGAATGGATATTAAAGCGTTATTCTCAACCTGACTTTAAAATACTCGACACCCACCTCGGTTCGGGTTCAAGCCGAATCGCAGCGCACAAGGCTAACCTTAGCTTTGTAGGCTTTGAAATCGACAAGGACTACTTTGATGCTTCAATTAAACGATACGAACTAGCTATACAACAACAAACACTATTCTAATGACCAAGCAAGAAAAACAACGAATGATAGAATTGAAGCTATCACATCACGAACGGAAGTACAATGTAACCATGACCGACAAGGAACGTAGAGAGGATGGATGGTATGACAAAACCGATAATTCGGCGAATGGATTAACTCGATGTGCTATTGACTTCTTAAGGTTCAACGGACACCAAGCCGAAAGGATTAATACAATGGGTAGAATGAAAGACAATAAGAAAGAGGTTAAAGACGTATTAGGTCGTACTAGAATAGTAGGGAGTGTTGAATGGCAAAAAGGTACTGGCACAAAAGGTAGTGCTGATATTAGTGCCACTATTAAGCCTACATGGTCAAAGTTTGGTATAAGCGTCAAGATAGAGGTAAAGTACGGACTTGACTATCAGAAACCCGACCAAAAACTATACGAGCAGTCAATTAACCAAGCAGGCGGTGTGTATATCATAATCCGTAGCTTAGGAGATTTGATGGCGTGGTATGATGAATTTAATAATAATCCGTTCTAATGACCATACACTACCAATGCTTACACCCTATATCGGTAATTATGTTCAATATTAGCGAGGCTAACAAGCTAATTTCACGCAGTACGAATCAGCAGCTAATCGAGGATTTACAATTGGCTAATGCTATACGGAGAGAAATGTTGGTGGTTCATTATAATTAATCCAAAAAAACTTTCAATAAAAATATAAAATATAAAAAATAGGTGTATATTTGCATTACAAAACTAAAAGACATGAACAGACAAGCGCAACAAATTAGCAACTTAACTAAAAACCAAAATGAATTATTTTTATCTTTAGTAAGATTAGGAGATTCTATTGAATTAGCATTAAGCACAGTTTTAGATGGAAGATTTAATCCTGAAATAAAAAAAGATAATTCAATGTACGAAAACGCTTATTATAACTAAAAATAATTATTATGTATCAATATAAATTTAAACAAGATACTATTGTTGGTTCGCATTTTTATTATAAAGCAGGCGAAACTATTTACTACAAAGTAGGTGATTATAGTGACGCATTTATGGAAACAACATACAATATATTTATACCAAACGGTAAAGTAATGAAATATTGCGGAACTATTAGGCAATCATCTTTAGACAATATAAAAAAATAATCACTCCAAACCATGACCAAAAAAGCAGGACGACCGAAAATAGCATACACAGAACCGATAGAAACGAAGTGCATGCACATACCAGCATCAAAAGTAAAAGCCTTTTACCGACTAGCGAAATCAGCTAGAAAGAAGGCGGAATTGAAAACCATTATACTCGAACGCTTCCCTGCTGACGATGAACAACCGAATAATTAATTACAAATAATCTTATTTATACAAAAACTATACAAATAGATAGAATCAAAACTACTTAACATGACACCACAACAAGAACAATTTATCTTCGAGAACTTCCAACGCCTAAACTCTATGGCTATACGCAAGGAACTTAAAATATCATCTAACACCTTATCTAAGTTCCTACAAGCTAACAACCTTAAAGCCGACCGCTCACGTTATTATGGTGACTTAACCGATGAGCAAACACAATACCTTAAACAACATGCCGAAATCATGTCACCTTACAAAATAGCGCACCATTTCGGTTGGACCATACACCGATGCAAGCACTTTATCAAACGATTAGGATTAACGCCCTATATCGAACGAGGTAGACCTATCCAAGAAGATGAAGGTAATGGATTCTTTAATGTTAATCGATACAAATGTTGGATAACCGCAGAATCTAGTGTTTTGGAGTAGCCTAATATAACCCAAAATAAGCCTATTTATTCTCTTATGGATAGATAGGCTTAATTATTTAAGATAATGGCTAGAATGTACCTTAAAATGCGAAGGAAGTGTATTGGTATTATTTAAAAGAATATAGAAGAATATTTTATTAATTAAAATGTATTTAGTATATTTGCATTAAGAATGTACGAGATTCGATTACAAAAACTTATTGCCCTTTTGCCGAACCTGATACTCGTACTATCAGAAGTAAGCGAAAGGGTTTTTTAATTTTATGGAAGAAATATGGAAAGAAATTGAAGGTACTGATGGTAGATGCTTTGTAAGTAATTTAGGTAATATAAAAAGCTATGCTAAGTATAAAAAAGGTAGAATATTATACCAACAGGTAGGTATATGGGGGTATTATTATACATGGTTATTAGATAAAAGCAAGTCAGTCCACCGCATAGTGGCTAAGGCATTTGTTCCAAATCCAGACCATAAGAAATGTGTTAATCACATCAATGGTATTAGAACCGATAACAGAGTTGAGAACTTAGAATGGGTTAATCATAGTGAAAATAAGATGCATGGGATACTAAGGCTTAACCCAAATAAAGTACTTGGTGTAGCTAAGACTTATAATAATAAGTTTACTGCTAAAACTAGATTAAATGGTAAGGTTACTCATATAGGCACATTTGCTACAGAAGAATTAGCGAAGCAAGCTATGAAGGATTTTTTTGTAAAAAATAATATACAGAATAGGTATATCTAATTTTTATTCAAAAAGTTTAGTACCACTTTCAGAATTTTTCAAAAAGCAATAGTGGGTATTTTGGAAAATGTAAATTAGTAATCTTATTTTGATTCAAAAAGCAAAAGTGGCATACTAGAAAAATTCAAAAAGCAAAAGTAGGGTATACCCTTTTTTTATTCCTGCCAAATTA
>Ga0214168_1001040_pt1 | contig 11172 bp, 7 predicted proteins | sample LakMenepilimnion_FD_153002 | JGI IMG/M metagenome (GOLD analysis project Ga0214168, IMG submission 153002) | Freshwater microbial communities from Lake Mendota, WI - Practice 29OCT2010 epilimnion v4 | ecosystem: Environmental > Aquatic > Freshwater > Lake > Epilimnion/Euphotic zone | place: Lake...
CGACAGCGTGGCTCGTCGTCAGCAAATGTTCGGATATACCGAAGAAGAACTGAAGGTCATCATTGCTCCAACTGCGCGTACTGCTACTGAGCCCATTGGTTCAATGGGTACCGATACGCCAATCGCTGTGTTGTCCACACGTTCTCGTTTGTTGTTTGACTACTTCCAGCAGTTGTTTGCGCAGGTCACAAACCCACCACTCGATGCGATTCGCGAAGAAGTGGTGACTGCAGTGGGAACAAGTGTTGGGCCAGAAGCCAACTTGCTCTCGCCAGGTCCCGACAGTTGCCGTCAACTTGTCTTGCCGTTTCCCATTATCGACAACGATGATTTGGCAAAGATCATTCACATCAATGACGATGCAACGCACCCGCATCTGGCATCAGTTGTTATTAGTGGTCTGTATCGCGTGGCAGATGGCGGTGCAGGTCTTCGCACCGCACTCGACAATATCCGTGCAGAAGTCAGCCAGGCAATTGAAGATGGTGCTCGCATCATCGTGTTGTCAGATCGCAACTCCGACGATGTGTATGCCCCAGTTCCTTCACTGTTGCTGACAAGTGCTGTGCATCACCACCTCATTCGTGAGAAGCGTCGTACACAAGTTGGTCTTGTTGTTGAATGTGGCGATGCGCGCGAAGTGCATCACATGGCATTGCTTGTTGGTTTTGGTGCAGGCGCTATCAATCCGTATCTGGCATTTGAATCAATTGAAGACATGATTGCGGCCGACCACGAAACCGGCATGTACGGCCTTGGTGGAATGGATTCACAGAAGGCAGTGAAGAACTACATCAAGGCATCGGGCAAGGGCGTCTTGAAAGTTATGTCAAAGATGGGCGTATCAACTGTTGCGTCCTACACCGGTGCTCAAATCTTCGAAGCCATTGGTCTGGCAACAGATCTTGTTGATGAGTTCTTCACGGGAACAGTGTCGCGTCTCGGTGGCATTGGTCTTGATGAGATTGCTGCTGAAGTGGCACAACGTCACGCAACCGCTCACCCGAAGCGACCAGAGCTTCGTGCACACCGACGTTTAGAGCTTGGTGGCGAATACCAGTGGCGTCGAGAAGGGGAGTACCATCTCTTCAATCCAGAAACCGTGTATCGCTTGCAGCACTCCACTCGCGCTGGTCGCTACGACTTGTTTAAGCAGTACACACGCGACGTCGACGATCAGTCGCAGCGCCTTGCAACACTGCGTGGACTTTTTGAACTGCGCACGGGCGCTCGTCCTGCTGTGCCGTTGGACGAGGTAGAGCCAATTTCTGAAATTGTGAAGCGTTTCTCCACGGGCGCCATGAGCTACGGATCTATCTCTGCTGAAGCCCACGAAACTTTGGCAATTGCGATGAACCGCATTGGCGGGAAGAGCAACACGGGTGAAGGCGGCGAAGATCCCGAGCGTTTCATTCCTATGGAGAACGGTGACTCAAAGCGTTCTGCCATTAAGCAGGTCGCCTCGGGTCGTTTTGGTGTCACCAGCGAGTACTTGGTGAACGCCGACGACATTCAAATCAAAATGGCGCAAGGTGCAAAGCCTGGTGAAGGTGGTCAGTTGCCCGGACACAAGGTGTACCCATGGGTGGCAAAGACTCGTCACTCCACGCCTGGAGTTGGTCTCATTAGTCCACCGCCGCACCACGACATTTATTCCATTGAAGACTTGAAGCAGTTGATTCACGACTTGAAGAATGCAAACCCTGCTGCGCGTGTGCATGTGAAGTTGGTTGCAGAAGTGGGAGTAGGAACTGTTGCGGCAGGTGTCTCTAAGGCGAAAGCTGACGTTGTGCTCATCTCGGGTCACGACGGTGGCACTGGTGCATCACCGTTGACATCACTGAAGCACGCGGGAGCGCCATGGGAACTTGGTCTGGCCGAAGCACAACAAACGCTCATGTTGAATGGATTGCGTGATCGAATTGTGGTGCAAGCCGACGGTCAAATGAAGACCGGCCGTGACGTTGTTATCGCAGCGCTGCTTGGTGCTGAAGAATTTGGTTTCGCAACAGCACCACTCGTCGTGAGTGGTTGCATCATGATGCGCGTCTGCCACTTGGACACATGTCCCGTTGGAGTTGCCACACAGAACCCCACACTTCGTGCTCGTTTCTCTGGCAAGCCAGAGTTCGTAGTGAACTTCTTCGAGTACATCGCTGAAGAAGTGCGTGAGTACTTGGCGGCGCTTGGTTTCCGTACCTTGCAAGAGGCCATTGGTCATGTGGAGATGATTGACTCACGTAAGGCCGTGGACCATTGGAAGGCACAAGGGCTGGATATTTCGCCAATTCTTGAGACGCCACAGAACCCTTATGGGCAAACGCCATTCAACTCGGTGAGCCAAGATCACGGTTTGCACGAGGCCTTGGACAATGAGCTCATTGCGTTGTCAAAGGACGCAATTGCCGATGCGCGTCGCGTGAAGATTGAATTGCCCGTGAAGAACGTGAACCGTACGGTGGGCACGTTGCTCGGTCACGAAGTAACGAAGGCATGGGGTGGCGCAGGTCTTCCCGATGGCACTATCGACATTCACCTCACTGGCTCTGCTGGTCAGAGCTTTGGCGCATTCGTTCCCGCTGGAATTCAATTGCGTCTTGAAGGAGACGGAAATGACTTCGTAGGCAAGGGCTTGTCGGGTGGGCGGATCATTTTGCACCCACACCGCGACGCACCATTCATTGCAGAAGAGAACGTGATTGGCGGAAACGTCATCGGATACGGCGCAACGGGTGGAGAGATCTTCATTCGTGGTGTTGTCGGTGAGCGTTTCTGTGTTCGCAACTCCGGAGCAACGGCAGTTGTTGAAGGCGTTGGCGACCACGGTTGTGAATACATGACCGGTGGCCGTGCGGTCATTCTTGGTGCAACTGGTCGTAACTTCGCGGCCGGTATGTCTGGCGGTATCGCATACGTGTACGACCCAGATGGAGTGTTCCCGTCTTTGGTGAACTACGAAATGGTGGACCTCGAGCATGTGGCTGGTGAAGATGAAGAGTGGTTGCGTGGTGCCATTACGCGTCACTTCGAATTCACTGGTTCTGCCGTTGCAGAACAGATCTTGGGTGCATGGACAGTTGAACTCGCGCGCTTCCGCAAGGTCATGCCGCGTGACTACAAGAAGGTTCTGGCTGTGATGGCTGCTGCACAAGCAGAAGGACTAAACGAGGCAGAAACTGCAAACAAGGTGATGGAGGCTTCTCGTGGGTGAGACAACCGGATTTCTTCAGTGGGGCCGCAGTGGCCCAACACGTCGACCAGTTCAGATTCGTCTGAAGGACTGGAAAGAGGTGTACCAACCATTCGATTCGTCACTTCTCAACCAGCAAGCTGGGCGATGCATGGACTGCGGTATTCCGTTCTGCAATAACGGATGTCCGCTTGGAAACCTCATTCCTGACTGGAACGATCTTGTGTATCGCGGTCACTGGGAAGAAGCCATTGAACGTTTGCACGCAACAAACAACTTCCCTGAGTTCACGGGCCGTTTGTGCCCAGCACCGTGTGAGTCGGCGTGTGTTCTTGGCATCAACCAAGACCCTGTGTCTATTAAGCAAGTGGAAGTAGAAATCATCGATCGCGCATGGAGCGAAGGATGGGTGGTTCCGCAGATTCCGTCAACAAAGACCGGTAAGCGCATCGCTGTTATCGGAAGCGGACCTGCTGGTCTCGCTGTTGCTCAGCAACTCACTCGTGCAGGTCACGATGTTGTTGTGCTGGAGCGCGCAGATCGCGTGGGTGGCTTGTTGCGCTATGGAATTCCTGAGTTCAAGATGGAAAAGAAGCATCTTGACCGCCGTCTTGAACAAATGAAAGAAGAGGGAACAGAGTTCCGCGTCAACGCTGACGTCGGCGGTGCAGTAGATATTGAAGTCTTGCGCGCATCTCACGACGCCATTGTTTTGGCATGTGGTGCTACATCGTGGCGCGATCTGAATGTTCCTGGTCGCGAGTTGAAGGGTGTCCATCAAGCAATGGAGTACTTGCCCATCGCTAACAAGGTGCAAGAAGGCGACTTCTCCGATTTTGCTATCGACGCGAAAGACAAGAATGTTGTCATCATCGGCGGTGGCGACACCGGCGCAGACTGCTTGGGTACCGCATTGCGTCAAGGCGCACGTCAGGTGTTGCAGTTGGAAATCATGCCGCGCCCATCCGATGATCGAACATCAGGTAACCCATGGCCGCAATACGCCATGGTGTACAAAGTGTCGTCTGCCCATGAAGAGGGTGGTGAGCGCATTTACAGTGTGAACACCGAGCGATTCGTTGACGATGGAAACGGAAACGTACGTGCTCTTCTTATCCACGAAGTGGAATTCGTGAACGGATCGTTCGTGAAAAAAGAAGGAACAGACCAGGAAATTCCTGCCGATCTTGTTTTCCTCGCGATGGGCTTTGTGGGTCCAGAAAAAGGCTCTTGGCTCGACCAGTTGGGTGTCGCATTTGACGAACGCGGCAATGTGGCACGAGATGCGTCGTATCAGTCCACTGTTCCAGGCGTCTTCGTTGCTGGCGACATGGGCCGGGGTCAAAGCCTGATTGTCTGGGCCATTGCGGAAGGTCGTGCCTGCGCAGCTGGCATCGATACGTACCTCATGGGCGAGACTTCTCTTCCTGCTCCCATTCCACCAACGGCTCGTCCGTTGGTGTAGCGGCCTGAAGCGCCACCATTCGCGGTGTCGCAGGCTCTACTGTTTGTCTCCGTGTTGAGAATTCGTCCGAAAGTTAGTGCTGGCCGTTTTGTAGCCATCTCTGCATGCTTTCTCGGCGCATCTGTTTTCGGCGCCGCTTGTGGCGGAGACACATTGGGTGTTGCCACCACAGTCGTGAATGTCACTCCTACTAACTTCGCAACAATTCCACCGGTCGCAAGTACAGCACCAGGAACAACCACCACGCTGCCCTCTGGTGCTGTGGGCGAAGAAACCTTGTACACGGTTGTTGCGGGTGATTCGCCTCTTGCTGTGGCTGACAAATTCAACATTTCGCTCACCACTCTTCTTGCGTATAACGCGTGGGTCACACCGCAGCAGTTCCCGTATCCCGGTACACAAATCAAAATCCCACCACAAGCTGTGGTGAACCCCGTGAACTCCGTTCCAGGTGGCGGCACTACGGCTCCTGGCGCATCTGTGAAACCAGGATGTGAGAATCATTCTGCGGGTACGTACACAATTCAAAAAGACGACTCGTTGTGGCTTATTCAAAACAAGTTCAAGTCGTGCTTCACTCTTGGTGCGTTGTTAGGTGCAAACAACTGGCCCGATATTCAATCTGTGGTCTTGCTGCAAGGGCAAAGAATTAATATTCCTGCCGCCAGCAGTTAAGCGCGTCAGTGCGCAGTGTTTAGTTTGCGACGCGAGTGTCGCTCTTGTGCGTGGGAAACAAGTTCATTAATGAGATCTGAGTAGCTAACGCCACTTGCTTCCCACATCTTGGGGTACATAGAGATGGGGGTGAAACCCGGAATCGTGTTGATTTCGTTGCACAAGAAACCACGGCCGTTCTCCTCGAAAAAGAAATCAACGCGTGCCATGCCCTCACAGCGCAGTGCATCGTAGGCGCGTAGTGCAAGTTCACGAACTTCGTCGCTTTGTTCTTGCGTGAGTGAAGCGGGAATCATCAGCGTTGCGGAATCGGTAACGTACTTATCTTCGTAGTCGTAGAAATCGTTGCCCGGAACAATTTCTCCCACCACCGAAGCTCGCGGTAATCGGTTGCCCAAGACTGCAACTTCTAATTCACGCGCGGTGACTGCTTCTTCAAACACGATCCACTGGTCGTATGTTGCGGCAAGAGCTGCACCGCGTTGTAGTTCGGCGACATCTCGAACTTTTGACACTCCGACCGACGAACCCATATTTGCGGGTTTGACGAACAACGGAAAACCAAGTTCGTCTGATACTGATTGCAGCGAGGACGGTGAAATGTTGTCGTCACGTAGTGAGATGTGTCGAACTTGTGGAATTCCCTCATGTGCAAAGACTTTCTTTGCCATGGCTTTGTCCATGGCAAGAGCACTGGACAGAACACCGCTCCCTACATAGGCGACACCCATCATCTCCAAAAGACCTTGCAAGGTTCCGTCTTCGCCAAGCGGGCCGTGAATGAGAGGAATGACCACTGTGGGCGCACTGTGTGAAGAGGTCTGCACAATGTTTTGGTTGGCGGGGACGCCGTTCGCCTCGAGGCGGGCAGGAATACTCTGCGGGTTCACACCTCCTTGTGGCAGTTCGGCCAAGTGAGGTGAACACCATTCTCCCGTGCGAGAAATTGCCACCGGAATTGTTCGATACTTCGTGGGGTCTGCCGCACGAAGAACGTGTGAGGCAGTGACACAGCTGACGTCGTGTTCGGCCGATTGTCCACCGAAAATCACCACAAGATTGACGCGTGAATCGGTGGTGTCCATCAGTACGACGGTACTCGCCACTAGGGTCGTCATATGCGCATCACCGCGTCAGATGTGGCGCACATCACCGGCGGACGGCTTGTTGGCACCAATTCTGTAGCCACTTCTGTCTCGTTTGATTCACGGACATTGCAGGCTGGCGAGGCATTTGTGGCCATTGTTGCCGAACGTGATGGCAATGATTTTCTCCCCGCTGTTCGTAATGCTGGTGCAACCTTTGCCATTGTCTCGCGTGGGCGATCTGTGGATGGTCTGACATGTGTGGAAGTAGATGACACCACGCAGGCGCTTGCCGTGCTGGGTCGCCATTACAAGACACAACTCGTTGGCGCTAACAAAGCCACGGTCATTGGAATAACTGGGTCAACAGGCAAAACCAGCACGAAGAATTTGGTGCGCGCGGTCTTGCGTGAAAAGTATGACCATGTGCACGCAGCCGAGCATTCACTGAACAACGACATTGGAGTTCCCATCACAATTCTGAATGCTTCGGATGACACCGATGCATTGGTTCTCGAAATGGGCATGCGCGGTTTTCATGAAATAGAACGACTCTGCGCCATTGCCGAACCCACCATCGGTGTCATCACCAACATTGGAGACGCTCATGGTGAACGAGTGGGTGGGGCAGAAGGAATCGCTCGGGCGAAAGGGGAGTTGATTCAATCTCTCCCCAAAGATGGAGTTGCCATCGTGAATGGAGACAGCGAGTGGTGCGCGTATTTATCTGTACTTGCACAGTGTCGAGTGCTTACTTTTGGTCGCACCGATGCGGACGTTCTGTGGGGTATTGAATCCACCGATGAATTTGGTGTGTGCACTGCACGGTTTTCATATGACGGTGAATCCATTGTCGCAGCACCAATTCATCCGGGTGAGCACATGGTGGCCAACGCGGCAGCAGCAATTGCTGTGGGTATTGCGTGTGGCATGAGTCTTCACGATGCTGGTCGTGGTGTGGGGCGTGAAGCCACAGAGTGGGGCCGAATGGTGTGGCTCGCCAATGCTGCTGGCCAGCGCATCTTGGACGACACCTATAACGCGAATGAGGCATCCATGATTGCGGCATTGCGGGTGCTTGCATCTGCTCATGGTGAACGCAAAGTTGCAGTGTTGGGGCAAATGTCCGAAGTAACTGACGAGCGTGGTGCTCACCAGAATGTCGCTGCACTGGCAAAAGAGCTCAACATTCAGTTGTTGCCCTACAACACAGACCTGTATGGCTGCCTGGGGCTTTCGCTTGATCAAGTCATGACTCACCTGACGAGTGAAAAGTGGGACTCACTTTTGGTGAAAGGATCTCGTGCGGCGGCAACCGAAGATGTCATCGTTCAGTTGATGAACGTTTAGACCTTTGCTCCGTCTTCGTTGTCTATCTTTTCGATGTTGCACCACCACGCCAAGAACAATGCCCACGCAGCGCCAATGTAGAGAACTGGTCGAGAACCAATTGCGTCCATGACAGGTCCGAAAATGACATTTCCAATGGGGATAGTGCCACCGAATGCCATGAACCACAGAGCCATCACTCGTCCGCGGACCTCTGCTTCAAGTCTGCTTTGCACAACTGTGGTGAGCGCAGTTGTTGTTCCGAAATACGCAATGCCCAAGAAGAACGCCGTGATAAATGCCAGCACTGTTCCGCGTACAGATGCAAACGCGCACATAGTCACGGCAAATGCCACAAAACCAAGCCGCGCAGTTTTCCGCTTATCCATTCCGGCGAGCACCGTGCCAATGGAAAGTGCACCAAACATTGCGCCGAGACCCCATGTTGCATACAGCCACTTGTACAAAGCGGTTTTCGGTTTGATGTCAAAGGTGAGGTCTGCAACGGCAGGAAATAATCCCACGTACGACAAGCTTAAGAGTGAGAACGAGCTCATGGTGAGCAGAACACGACCAATTGCACGGCGTTGACGCGCGATGCGGAACCCAGACGTTAAGGCCATGAGGCCTTTCTCGGTGGACTTCGCAACTGCCGGTATAGAGATACGAAGAACTGCCCAAGTAACAAAGAGATACGTGGCTGCGTTAAAGAGGAACACTTGGCCAGTTGTGACGCCCCAACTCATCATCACTGCAACAACTACTGGTCCCGTCACCCGTGATCCGTTTACTGATGCTGACGACAAACTGATGGAGCCGCCGAGGTCTTCAGGTTTTACCAAGCCGGGAAGCACTGCGGAGAAGGCTGGAGCATTGAACGCGTTTCCAATTCCCACAGTCATCTGTGCGAAAAATAATGCCCACACCGGCGCATGAGAGATGGTGAAGATGCCGAGAAGCACAGATCCCGCCATCTGAATGATTTGTGCAAAGACCAACCATCTGCGACGGTCAAACTTGTCTGCCAGAACTCCTGCGGGGATAGACAGCACAAGAAGTGGACCAAGCTGGGCGAAAATGAAAACACCAACAACTGACGCGCTGCCGGTTCGTTGATAGATGTACGCGGGGAGCACCACATTCTGCATCCAGGTTCCAATGCTGGACAAGAAATTTGCTGTCCACATCATGCGGAAATCGGGATAGGAGAATGCGGCCCGTGCGGTCCCTGGTCGCGGTGCAGACTTCTGCTTCTTATCGCGGCGGAAAACATTCGTCATAGGGGCAGAGAGAAACCTAGTGGGCGTTGGGATGACGCAGGCGGTTGGAGTCCGCTAATAGCGAGGTTTTGTTTGGCAGAATCAAGGTATGGAGTTAGAAGAACAGCGCACGTCCATGCCTGCACCTCGTCAGAAAGACGAGGCCTGCCGTACAAAGTTTGGTGTGTTTCCTGAATGCCCACTGTGTGGCGGTTCACTCACTCCTGAACATGCGCACTTCAAGTGTTTTTCGTGCGGCTGGCGCGACAGTTGTTGCGACTAGTGCCCTTTTGTGAACGTCACAGGAAGTGACGCTGGCCCGAAAATTCCGACACCAGTGGGTTTGTATTCCACTGTGCCGTTCAATGCAAGGTTTGGCATTCGTTGCGACAACGTAATGAAGGCTTCTTGAAGTTCTGCTCGCGCAAGCGATGCGCCCAAGCAGTAGTGAATTCCGGCACCGAAAGACAATTGTGGTTGACCCACTGGTTCACGAGTGATGTCAAACAGGTCTGGTTGTGGGAACACTGAATCGTCAAAGTTTCCCGTGCCCATCGATGTGCTCATGATTGTGCCTTGAGGGAACACGACACCGTTGTATTCAATGTCTTCTGATGCAAAGCGAACTGTTCCGCCTACCGCGCCGTGATATCGCATGACCTCTTCAACGGCTCGTGGTGCCAATTCGGGGCGTTCACGCAAGATGTTCCATTGCTCTGGGTTGTTGGCGAACAGAACGAGTGCCAGCCCAAGTTGATTGCGCGTGGTGTCGGTTCCCCCAATAATGACGGCCTCCACCATCATTTCAAGCTCTTCAGCAGTGAGACGATCGCCTTCCTCTTCGGCAGCGATGAGGTCTGTGAGTAAGTCATCGCGTGGGATGGAGCGGCGTTGCTCAATGAGATTGCGCGTGTAGGCATTTATTTCGTCTTGAGCCTTCATGATGAGATCAAGTTCGTTGACCAAGTTCTCACTGAAGACACGCAGTACATCAGTGGCCCATCGGCTGAAGGATTGCCAATCTTCTTTTGGTGCCCCAAGCAGTTCACAAATAATGGGGATGGGGTAGGGCTCGCACAACTCTTGAACAATCTCGCCCGAGCCCTTCGCGGCAAGTGGGTCAATGAGTTCATTCACTACATCACGCATGAAGGGGCGAAGCCTGTCTGCGCTTCGTGGTGAAAATGCTGGCGCCACCAATCGACGAAGACGAACGTGTACCTCGCCCTCAGCGTTCAGAATGGAGACCCTGCGGCGTCGATTCAGATACTCGGGGTTTGTGATGCCTTGGAGTTGTGCACCGAGTCCTGTCGCGGAATGCCATCTCTTGTCTCGCAGAACACCCATGATGGTGTCGTAGGTGAGAACGGTGTACCCAATGTCGGTCTTGGCGAGCCAGGAATTCTTGGCCGTGTCACGCAAGACCTTTCGACGGTCTTCTCTATTGGTCCCTAGGAAGAAGTCGAGTTTTGGCAGGGAGAGTTCGTCAACGCGAGTGGCCATGTACTCACCCTAGGACGCGAGCGCCTCTGTCGCAGGAGCGAAGGGCACGCCCAGGGCATCGGCTACTGCTTTGTAGGTGACCTGGCCGTGATGTGTGTTCAATCCGTGCAGTAGCGCTGGGTTTTTCTCCACAGAGATACGAGCGCCGTGCGTGGCGATGTCGATTTGGTAGGGAAGTGTTGCATTTGTAAGCGCGTATGTGCTGGTGTGTGGCACTGCGCCTGGCATGTTGCCCACTGCATAGTGCACCACATTGTGAACAACGTACGTGGGGTCGGTATGTGTTGTTTCTCGTGTCGTTTCAATGCAGCCACCTTGGTCCACTGCAACGTCCACAATGACGGCACCTGGCTTCATTGATCTCACCATCTCTTCAGACATGACGATTGGTGCTTTTCCTCCCGCTACCAGAACTGCACCAATGACCAAATCGGCATCGGCAACACTGCGTTCAATTGCGCCACGGTTTGACGCCACTGTCATGATGCGGCCGCGATGGATTTGATCGACATAACGAAGTCGATCGAGGTTCTTGTCAATAAGGACAACTTCTGCTTCCATGCCTGCGGCAATCCACGCTGAGTTCCAACCAACGTTGCCTGCGCCGAGAACTACGACGCGTGCGGGACGAACTCCGGGTGCGCCGCCCATTAACACTCCACGACC
>Ga0214168_1001043_pt1 | contig 11150 bp, 9 predicted proteins | sample LakMenepilimnion_FD_153002 | JGI IMG/M metagenome (GOLD analysis project Ga0214168, IMG submission 153002) | Freshwater microbial communities from Lake Mendota, WI - Practice 29OCT2010 epilimnion v4 | ecosystem: Environmental > Aquatic > Freshwater > Lake > Epilimnion/Euphotic zone | place: Lake...
AATGATCGGCACCGGTGGAATGGCAGATGTCTACACCGCTCAGGATCAACGGCTTTCACGCGAAGTCGCTGTGAAAATTCTTCGTAGCGATTTAGCGCAAGACCCCTCTTTCGTCTCTCGATTTAGAAAAGAAGCAAAGGCTGCTGCTGGTCTAAATCATCCAGGAATTGTTGCTGTCTATGACTCAGGTGAAGATCCAGCGCCGTACATAGTGATGGAGCTTGTTACAGGACATACCTTGCGTGAATTAATTCATGAAGGCGAACGTATTGAATGTGATCGTGCACTAGAGATAGTTATCGGCGTACTTGAAGCACTTGATTACTCACATATGCGCGGAATAGTTCATCGCGATATTAAGCCTGCAAACATCATGATTACAGAATCTGGCGATGTAAAGGTGATGGACTTTGGAATCGCGCGTGCAATTGATGATTTAGGTGCAACACTTACGAGTACATGGAATGTTGTCGGAACTGCGCAGTATTTATCACCAGAGCAAGCACAAGGTTCGATTGCAGATTCACGAAGCGATCTTTACTCAACTGGTTGCCTTCTCTATGAATTGCTGACAGGTCGTCCTCCATTTACTGGAGAGACTCCGGTGTCGATTGCGCTGCAGCATGTTTCGGGACAATATCCTCCAGCACGTTCTCTACAACCAGATTTGCCAGCAGATATTGAGACTGTCTTAGCTGTCTCCTTGAGTAAGAGCCCTGATGCTCGCTATCAAGATGCGCTTTCGATGTTGGCAGATATCAAAAGATTGCGCAGCGGTGTGCATGTAACAACCAAGATCGCAAGAGTCCGCCCTCTTAAGCGTCGAAGCTTCATCATTGCGGGCGTCTCTATCCTTATTGCATCGGTCTTGGCGATCGTTGGGCTCTCACTCAACGGTGCCTCTGAGCCGAGCGTTGGATTCGAATTGCCAAATGTTATTGGTCTTACTGAAGATCAGGCGCGAGAAGTGTTAAACCAATATGTAGTAACCGTTACTCGAGCGCACGATCCGAGAATTCCTGCAGGTCGTATTGCCAGCCAAATTCCGCTTGCATCTAGTGATGTAAAGCCTGGCTCTGGAGTTGTTCTTACAATTTCAGATGGCCCGGGCGATGCAATTGTCCCTGATGGGCTAGTTGGAATGATTCTTACCGATGCACGTGCAGCTCTTGCTGCAGCAGGTTTAGTTGTCTCACAAACTATTGCATCACCTTCGGATGAAGCACAAGGAACTGTGCTGGAAGTAACGCCAGGTGCTGGTTCTACGATCACTGCAGGTTCTGGCGTGATTCTTACAATCGCTAGCGGTGAAGTTGAGGTTCCTAACCTTGTTGGTATTGAAGCGATTCAAGCGAAGACACTTCTCTTTAACTCAGACTTTCTGATCAAAGAATTCTACGATTACGATCCAACACAGCCAGTTGGTGTTGTTATTCGTCAAGCCCCTGAAGCTGGAACCACGCAGACAATCGGTGATTCAGTAACAATTACAATTAATCGCGCGCCTTAAGCTTTTCCCAATATGGGTGCAAGCCCTACAGACTTTGCGAGCGCACCTTGATCTCCACAGTGCGTTAACCAGTTAGCAAGCATGAGATGTCCGTGCTCGGTAAGCACTGACTCAGGATGAAATTGCACGCCTTCAATTGGCAGAGTCTTATGTCGCATCGACATCACAACACCTGATTCAGTTTTACCTGTTACCTCTAAATCTTTTCCGATTGTTGCCGGCTCTACTGCAAGTGAGTGATATCGCGTTGCAGTAAATGGTGTCGGGATTGAATTAAAAACTCCTGCGCCTGTGTGATGTACCTGCGAAGTTTTACCGTGAAGCAACTCAGGGGCGCGAGATACCGTTGCACCAAATGCCACACCTATTGCTTGATGACCAAGACATACTCCAAAAAGTGGAATCGAGCGTTCTGCGCAATATTTAATCATTGCAATACTCACACCAGCTTCTTCTGGTGTTCCTGGCCCAGGTGAGATCAACACTCCGTCGTAATCGCTGGCAGCACTTGCTTGAACTTCATCATTGCGAAGCACAGTGCAATCAGCCCCGAGTTGCTGCAGGTATTGCACCAAGTTAAAGACGAACGAGTCGTAGTTATCGACGACTAGAATTCTGGTCATGGCTTAATTCTGGCCTATTCGAACGGCAGGCGGGTGGTGAATTACTCTGGAAAGCGTGTAACCTTCCGTCTATGCCAAAGTCGAAATTGCGTAAGAAGGTTCAGGAATCTCACGCCCATGAGGAGCAGATTCACGCGAACGAACCTGATGTCCCACTAGAGAGCCCAAGTTGGTTGGCCCCTGTTATGGTCGCAAACTTCCTTATCGGCCTCTTCTGGATCGTCGTCTTCTACGTCTCTCAGACTCAATACCCAGTTCCGGGAATTGGCGCGTGGAATATGATCATTGGATTCACCTTCATCGGCGTCGGCTTCTCGCTGGCGACCAAGTGGCGTTAATTATCTCTCTTTAAGTATTTAAAGCCCGTTCTTACTGTCGGGCCCTAGAGATTCCATCGCACGTAAAGTTTCTATGCGCTCTTGGATAGGTGGATGTGTAGCAAATAACTGCGAGACGGATTTTCCGTCGAGTGGAGATTCAATCCAAATATGTGCCACCGCATTTGATCGTTGACGCACAACTGTGGAATCTGCAGCGAGTGTTTCAAGTGCGCGGCGTAGACCAGCAGGGTTTCGTGTAAATGCAACAGCCGTTGCATCAGCTAAAGATTCGCGACGACGAGAAATTGCACTACGTAAGAGCATTGCGGCGATCGGTGCAAGAAGCATAATTACAAGCGAAACAATAAGCAGAATTGGATTTCCATTACCTTCGCGACGATCGCGACCACCACCAAACCACATCATTCGTGTAAGGAAGTCACTCAAGATAGCGATTGCACCTGCAGTTGTTGCGGCGACTGCTGAGACAAGAGTGTCACGATTTGCAACGTGTGCGAGCTCGTGTGCAATCACGCCTTGTAGTTCATCGCGATCCATTACTTCGAGTATGCGCGTAGTAAATGCAATCAGGGCATGCTCGGGGTTTCGACCGGTAGCAAATGCATTCGGCGCGCTGTCCTCAACGATCGCTACCTTTGGCATTGGCAATCCGCTTGCGATCACAACTTCTTCAATGACGTTGAAAAGCTCTGGATTATCTTCACGTTGAATAACGCGAGCACCCGTCATTGTTAAAACCAATTTATCTGAACCGTAATACGAACCCCACACGCCAACAAGTGAGATTCCCACTGCTAGTGGGACAACAAAAGTTGTCGTTCCAGCACCAAAGTAAGTCAGTGCTGCATAGGCAACAACCCAGGTAAGAAGCCCCATTGCGACAAGGAGAAAATAGGTCTTGCGCTTATTTGCTCCTTGCGCGTTGCGAAAGTTCGCCGACATTCGACTTAGAAATTCACCTTAGGTACTTCGCGTGATTGCGGATCTTCTACTTCATAGAATTCGCGAGCGCTTACCTTTGCAAACCCAGCAAAGAAACTTGATGGAATTGTGGCAACTGCTTCATTTAGCGCACGCACATTGTCGTTATAGAACTGACGTGCAAATGCGACTTTGTTCTCAGTTGTTGAAAGCTCTTCCTGAAGTGAGAGAAAGTTTGAAGATGCTTTCAGATCTGGATATGCCTCAGCAACTGCGAGTAATCCACGGAGCGCTTGTGTCAGCATGCCATCTGCTGCAGAGACATCTGCAACACCTGTCGCTGACGTTGCCTTTGCACGAGCTGCGACAACTGCATCAAAGGTTGATTGTTCATGGGATGCATATCCCTTTACTGTCTCAACAAGGTTAGGGATCAGATCAGCGCGACGCTTGAGTTGCACTTCAATCTGAGCAAATGCTTCATCGACGCTGATATTCAAGCGGACGAGGCGGTTGTATTGACCAACGACAAAGATTGCTAAGAGCGCTACGACTCCGAGAACTACAAATATTTCCATACTTATTTCAACCCCTTATTGGCAAGGGATATTCCCTCACCGGTTAGTCGATCTTACTCCGGTGGAAGTTAAGGAAGGAACGGCTAGGCGTTGGACCACGCTGACCTTGGTAACGTGATCCGTACTTCTCGCTGCCATACGGATGTTCTGCTGGCGATGAGAGTTTGATCAGGCAGAGCTGACCGATCTTCATGCCTGCAAATAACTTCACCGGCAGGTTTGCAACATTAGAAAGTTCTAGTGTGATGTGGCCGGAAAATCCTGGATCGATAAATCCGGCGGTGGAGTGTGTAAGAAGACCTAGGCGACCGAGGGAAGACTTTCCTTCCAAACGACCAGCGATGTCATCTGGAAGTGTGATCACTTCATAGGTGCTCGCCAGAACGAATTCGCCCGGGTGCAAGATAAAGGGTTCGGCTCCATCTGCGATGACTTCTCGGGTCAGCTCAGGCTGCTCGAGGGATGGGTCGATCACCGAGTACTTATGGTTTTCAAAGACGCGGAAGAATTTATCCAGGCGGACATCTACTGAAGATGGCTGGATCATCGCCTCGTGGAAGGGTTCGACGCCTACGCGGCCTGCGGAAATTTCGCTTCTAATATCGCGATCACTAAGTAGCACGGCGCGAGCCTATCTCCCGAACGCGCGATAGCCGAATATGACCCACCGTGAATTTACTGAGTCCAGGTCAATCTTCCACTCTTTGCATCAGGACGGCAGACCAACACGTGCTTCGCTGAACTCTCCCAGAAACCGACTTGGCCATCAAAAGCGCACGTGCCGGCAAAGCTTGTTTTTTGTTTGGTTGGTTGCGAGCGATAAGTCCAATCTGGCCACTGACCAGCTATCCCCCCGTAAGCCTGGCCTTTTATCGTCTTATAGCCGTAGTAAAAAACTGTTGCCACAAATGTAGAACCCTTAGGACAACTCATTTCATCATCGCCAAATGTGCGAGAAATCGTTGTTGTTGTTTTAGGGATGTCTGAGCGCTTTGGTGATATTGAAATCTGCGTATTGCATGCAAAAAATCTTTCTAATCTATTTCCAGCACCCGACGAATTATCTTTTGCAGGCGAGTAGTTAATTTGTGTTTTATCAGATGAGAGAAAAATTCCAGCTTCCGTAAAAACTGGTTTTTTATTTATCTTTCTCGTCATTCCCATTGGGCACGACTGCGACTCTGCCATTGATTCAACTATTCTTGTAGCAATTGTTGCCGTTACCGGTGTTTTTGGATTATTAGTGGCCGGGTAGGTTTCAAAACATAAGACTTCGACAAATGATGTTGCTGGTGCTGGTGATGCAATTGGTGTGGGTGCCGGAATAGTTGATGGCGTAACTATTGGAGTAGGTGCCGGAATAGTTGATGGCGAAGGTGGTGCTACTGAACCGCCACACAGAGGTGAGGGATTCGAAGTGCAGTCAACGCCAGAGTTTGTCGGTGGAACTAGAGAAGGTTGAGTAATTACACCCGAAGGGGCAGCTGATGGCATTGGGGAAGGTTGAGTAATTACACCCGATGTAGGTTTCGGTGTTGGTGATGCTGATTTTGATACTGTCGGAGTGGGCGATGGAGAAGCCATCGCAAAAGTAAAGTCTTTATATACGCTCACGTAGGGATAGATTCTTTTCCCTTCACGCACAACGATTCCGGATAGTATCGATTCAGCAGTTACCCGACAGATTGTCGCAGCTGATGCGACAACGGCGTTCTTCACAATTGAGCAGCTCTTTCCTGATACAGAATATCTAACTGGCCCATCTCCTCCTAAGGTTCCCAATGTGACAGGAATACCTACAGTCCCCGTGAAAACAGTATTTGTAAAAATTAGAATTGATTTTGGAAAGGGCCTTGGAAATTCAAAACTTTTGCTTGGGCTTGTTTCTGCATTAAAGCCTGCGCTTGCGGCCTTTATCGCTGTGACTACGCATTGTGTTTTTAAAGTTGCACTCAAAACTAATGTCGTTGGGTCTATTGAGCATCCTCGGCCCTGCACTGTGAAGGTAACACCACCGGTGCCCGAGCCTCCTGAACTGCTAAGAATCAATCTGATAGACGATGAAGAAATTCTGTCTTGGCCGATAACGGTGAGTGGTATTTGAGAGGGCGTTGCGGTTGGACTTGGATTTGCTATTGAGCTTGGCGTGTGCGGAACAGTCAAGATGGCCAGGAGAAGGGCCAGCAAAGAGACTCGAGCAAGCCAGTTATTACGCATGCGTGCCATTTCTCTCCCAAATGTCGGATTTGCTTACAGATTGCTCACCGCGACGAAGGTTAAGTTTTATGCTTAAAGGCAGAAAAATCCAGCCTTTGCACTTGCATAAGTTACTGGCGGGTAGCACCATACCGCTATGGGACATTACATAGCCAACCTCCGCGATATCGAATTCTGCCTCTTTGACCTATTGGGTCGTGAAAAAGTTATGGGCACTGCGCCTTATGGCGAAGTCGATCGCGATACCGCAATCGGCATGCTGGAAGAGATGAAGCGCCTCTGTGAAAACGATTTGGCTGCTTCTTTCGTTGAAGGCGATCGCGTTGGTGCAATTCTTAATAAAGAAACTGGCAATGTCACCTTGCCTGAAAGTTTTAAGAAATCTTATAAGGCCTACGTTGATGGCGAGTGGTGGCGTCTTGATGCACCAGTCGATCTCGGCGGAATGAAAGTTCCACCTTCTGTTCGTTGGGCAATGGCTGAGATGGTCTTGGGATCAAATCCTGCAATTCACATCTACGCATCTGGTTATGCATTCGCACATGTGGCATTTGCTCTTGGAACACCCGTGCAGAAGAAGATGGCAAAGTTTATGGTCGATAAGCACTGGGGTGCAACGATGCAACTGACAGAACCTGATGCAGGTTCTGATGTGGGTGCCGGTCGTTCAAAGGCTGTTGAGCAAGCAGATGGAACATGGCACATCACCGGAACAAAGCGATACATCACATCAGGCGACGCTGATTTCTATGACAACGTCATGCACTTCGTCTTGGCTCGTCGTGAAGGTGGCGGACCTGGAACTAAGGGACTTTCACTATTTTTGATTCCTAAGTTTATGTTTGATCTTGAAACAGGAGATCTCGGCAAGCGCAATGGAGTTTATGTAACTGCACTCGAAGATAAAATGGGCCTTAACGTTTCAGCAACCTGTGAAGTTAACTTGGGTGAGCATGAGCCTGCTGTTGGTTATCTCTTAGGCGATGTCCATGAAGGTATTGCGCAGATGTTTAAGGTGATTGAATTTGCCCGCATGATGGTGGGAACAAAGGCGATTGCAACGCTCTCTGCCGGTTACCAACAGGCGTTGTTGTATGCAAAGCAGCGCGTGCAGGGCGGTGATATGAAGGTTATGAACGATAAAGCTTCACCACGAGTCACCATCATTAAGCACCCAGATGTGCGCCGTTCGCTGATGGTTCAAAAGTCATATTCTGAAGGTATGAGAGCCCTTGTTCTCTATACCGCTTCAATTCAGGACGAGATCGAACTCGCTGAAATTGCAGGAGATGCTGATCGTGTAGCTCAGATGGTTGCACTCAATGATTTGATGCTTCCAATTGTTAAGGGTTACGGTTCAGAAAAGTCTTGGACACTTCTTGGTACCGAATCACTTCAAACATTTGGTGGCGCTGGATTTACTCGTGATTGGCCAATCGAACAGTATGTACGCGATGCAAAGATTGATACTTTGTATGAAGGCACAACTGCTATCCAAGGTCTTGATTTCTTCTTCCGCAAGATTGTAAAAGATGGCGGAAAAGCACTGGGGCTTCTTGGAAAAGAGATTGGTGCATTTGCTGCAACTGGTGGAGTCCACGATGCGCAGAAGCAGGCTCTGCTCAAAGCGCTTGGTGATCTTCAAAGTATGGTCGGTGTTCTTGTTGGCCACGCAATGGCATCGCAAGAGAAAGCTGATGAGATTTATAAAGTTGGTCTACACACATCTCGCGTACTTATGGCTGTCGGTGACATCATCACTGCCTGGCTCTTGCTACGTCAGGCAGATATCGCAACCGAAAAGCTTGCAGCAGGTGCTGGTAAAGATGCAGATTTCTTTGAAGGAAAGATTGCATCAGCCCACTTCTTTGTTGCCAACTACCTTCCACACATCACCGCTGATCGTAAGATCGTGGAAGGCGCAGATAGCGCAATCATGGAGATCTCGGAGAACGCTTTCTAATCAGATACCCTTACCGGATGCTTAATCGCTACCGGGGTGAGATTTACCTGATCACAGGTGCGCTCTTCTTCTCATTTAATGGCGTGATCTCCACTGTTGTATTGGATCACTTGTCGCCATTTCGCCTGACTCAGGTGCGATGTATTGGCGCTTTTGCGATTCTCTTTCTTATTGTTGCCTCTCGTAATTTTCAATCACTCAAAGCCACTCGTCGCCAAATTCCCACCTTGGCTTTACTTGGCATTGTTGGTTTTGCAGCGGTACAGGCAGGTTATTTCCTAGGAATTCAGCGTGGAATACCGCTGAGCCTTGTGCTGATTATCGAATTTACCGCACCTATTTGGATCGTTCTCTGGATCAAGTTTGTTCAGAAGAAGGATGTCCCAAATGGCATGTGGGCCGGAATTGCGCTGGCATTTATCGGACTTACCTTTATTGCAAAGGTTTGGAATGGCTTCACCTTTGATCTCTTAGGAATTTTTGGCGCACTCATCTCGGCATTTGCAATTGCTGTCTACTTCCTCGTTGGATCTTCAGTGGGTAAGACTCGATCCGCACAATCAATTACCGTCTGGGGTCTTGGGATGGCTGGTCTCACATGGGCGATTGTGATGCCGGTATGGCAATTTCCATTTGAAGTTTTCACAATGGATATGAATCTGCAGGGAATCTTTGATGGAACATTTCTTCCGGGTTGGGTTCTGATTGCCTGGATTATTCTGATGGGAACAATCGTTCCTTATCTCTTTGTCGTGAGCGGAATGCTTAAGTTAACTCCGTCTACAAGCAGCGTGATCGGAATGTTAGAGCCCGTACTCGCTGGTGTTTTCGCATGGATCTGGTTGGCACAGAGTTGGGCGCCGATCCAATTAGGTGGCGCTGCAATTGTTCTTGTAGGAATTTATATCGCTGATAAAGCAAAGATTGTTGCAACGAGCGATAAGTAACTACTCGTTCCAACCGCCATCGCCAGGAGATGCTGGTTGTTCGAAGTCTTGTGGTTGTGATGATGTGAAGTCACGTCCAGCGCCAGGGTTTTCAGCCATATCGGTAAAGCGTGCAAAGTGAAGTTGCGCTGAAACTTTAATTGTTCGAGTTGGGCCGTTACGGTGCTTTGCAACATGTAGATCAGCTTCGCCTTGGCGGTTCTGTGAGTCATACATATCTTCACGGTGAAGCAAGATAACTACGTCAGCATCTTGTTCAATCGAACCAGATTCACGAAGATCAGAGAGCATCGGACGCTTATCGGTGCGTTGTTCAGGTCCACGGTTGAGCTGTGAGATTGCAATGACAGGAATATCAAGTTCCTTCGCCATCAACTTCAATTGACGCGAGAATTCAGATACTTCTTGCTGACGGTTTTCAACTTTCTTACCTGAACTCATCAACTGTAAGTAGTCGATAACAATGAGTTTGAGGTCGTGGCGCTGCTTGAGGCGACGGGCCTTTGCACGAATCTCCATCATGGAGAGGTTTGGTGAATCATCGATGAAGAGCGGTGCATCAGAGATCTCACCCATACGACGAGCCAACTTCGCCCAATCATCATCGCTGAGTTGTCCGGAGCGAATGTTATTTAGTCCAACGCGCGCCTCGGCAGAGAGCATACGCATAGTAATTTCTGATTTAGACATTTCAAGCGAGAAGATCACTGCACATTTATTTTCGTGAATTGCTGCATGGCGTGCAATATCAAGTCCCAGTGTTGACTTACCAACTGCAGGACGCGCTGCAAGAACAATCATATTTCCGGCATGGAATCCGTGGGTAAGAAGATCGAGATCACGGAAACCACTCTTTACACCTTCAGCGCCACCGCCCTTAGAGATTGCTTCAATCTCATCAAGTGCTTGCGGCAAAATTGTTGAGAGCTGAACATAATCTTCTGATGTGCGTCGCTCAGTAACTGCGTAGACCTCAGCTTGTGCTTGGTCAACTGCATCATCAACCTCGCCTTCGGAGTTATATCCGATTTGAACAATCTTTGTTCCAGCCTCGACAAGGCGGCGCATAATTGCATGTTCAAGAATAATTTTTGCGTAGTAGCCAGCGTTTGCAGCGGTCGGTACTGATGAAATAAGTGTGTGTAGATATGGTGCGCCACCAGCGCGTGCAATATCTCCGCGCTTGGTAAGTTCTGCTGAAACAGTAATTGCATCTGCTGGTTCACCGCGACCATAGAGATCAAGAATTGCATCAAAGATAAGTTCATGTGCGGGGCGATAGAAATCTCTTTCACGAATTACTTCGATGACATCTGCGATTGCATCTTTTGAAAGCATCATTGCGCCGAGAACAGATTGTTCTGCGATGAGATCTTGTGGCGGTGTACGTTCAAACTCTGCGCCAACAGTTTGATAGTTGCGCGATGCGTTATTTGGAAGTTCTGCAATGCTCATACGCACACACTCCCATCTGCCTCTGACACCAAATAGTGGCTCTATTCACCGCTACAGAGCGAAACTTAGGTCAGAGATGGCCCTGCGCGCGAAAGTTGAGCGTGAGCTATGTGGAGAAGGTGTGTATAAGGGGGTGAATAACTGGGGACATCCCTGTGGATGGGTGTGTATAAGGTGTGGGTAACTCTCGGAATTAGGTGAAGAGAAGGTTAAAAGTCCTGCTCAAAGCCTTATTTCCTCTCCACAGGGTGGTGGGGCGAGAAAGTTTTCAAAGTCTCAGATAACGAGATGTCACAGCAAAAGCAAAAGCAAAAAACCCCGACCGAATCAACGGCCGGGGTTTTTAAGCGAGAAATTACTTAGCTGGTACTACCGAAACGGTAACGCTTGCAACAACTCCGTGTGCAAGTGAAACCTTAACTGCATGGTTGCCAGTCTTCTTGATGTGTCCAGCAGTCTTGATGCTGTGACGATCAATATCTGTACCTGCAGCAGCCTTGATTGCAGCAGCGATATCTTTATCTGTAACTGAACCGAACAAACGACCGTTTGCTCCGACCTTTACGGTGATAACGATTGATGCCTTCTCAAGTGC
>Ga0214168_1001048_pt1 | contig 11142 bp, 4 predicted proteins | sample LakMenepilimnion_FD_153002 | JGI IMG/M metagenome (GOLD analysis project Ga0214168, IMG submission 153002) | Freshwater microbial communities from Lake Mendota, WI - Practice 29OCT2010 epilimnion v4 | ecosystem: Environmental > Aquatic > Freshwater > Lake > Epilimnion/Euphotic zone | place: Lake...
CAATATTGCCGATGTAAGAACCAACACCATGAATACATCAATTTGACTGAAGGTTCTTTCCAAACTTCTTCACTTGAATTCTGGATGTATTGTCCATCGTAGTATGACAAAAAATCAACCATTTATACTATTAAACATACCAGACAACAATTACACTAGTCAATCTCAAAATTTCCCCCTATAATGTCATTCTCTGTCTGTTTCGCTGGGGCTCGCCCTCGTTGTCACTCAATATGTCATCAATTCCATCACACTCAACGTTATCCTCGACTTCCATTCTCCAATCTTCTTCGTCGCTTTCGTCGCATTCTTCGTCATGTCCCCCATTGTCATCATCTTGATTATCATTCCCTTTGTTGTACTGTTTCTTCTGATACAATTTCCAATAATCTTGTAGTGTATTCCATACATCACAGTTCTTGAGGTTTTTAAAATTCCCGAGCAATTGTTGATAATACTCCCGTCCATGATCTGTCCATCCATCCCCGTATCTCTTCAGACGCTTCCCCCTTCCTTCATGATACCTGGGTTTTTTTTCACGTGTTGCCTTACGCCTGTCATCATTCGTTGTTGAGGTCGCCCTAATCTGCAATTCTTCTTTCCACACTTCGTTTGAGTTTTCGTAGACTAAGATTGTATAGGCAATGTCTGACGCAGTTACCTTATCGAGTAAGGTCTTCGTCCTATTCGATTTCCTCCATTGCATAAAGTGATGATTACCTACAGCATGACTGACATATTTGTCAAGAAATCGCATAAAATCCTCCGCGTCGTCATATGTGGGTTGTGTGGGATGCTGGTCAGTGCTCCATTTTCTAACAGTCACAAAAATCTTGCCTCTATTATCACTTGGGGGACACCATCCACTTTCGTTGTCGTCTACGATATATCATGTAACGTCATACATGTACTGTTAGATTTGCAAAGAGATGTCAATACAAATCTTAAGCGAACTTACCTTGAAACTGTTCGAACAACTCTTGTTTAAAGTTCGCACGCAATGCGCAGAATTTGTTGTTTGTGATTCCCAATATCATTGCCTCCCAGTATGATTGTCCATCTACACCAACAGGTATTGCAACCTTTCGAAGTATCATTTGACACAAACTATTTCTATCTTCCCTCCACTTACTCCATTTACTGGGTAGAATTTTGTTCGACGGCCAAATGACTTCCCGTAAAAACGACGCCACTACCTGCTGATTAATCTGGTCTGTCGGGGTCATACTTATTTTTCTCGTTGTCCGGATAACATTCTTACCCCTGCTTGCGTTGCCTGTCACCGTTCTATATCTTACGCTATTAAACTCAGCCAGTTGTTGTTGCAGGTGTTTAATTTGTTGGTCTTGTTCCTCAATCACCTCAGCATATGATGGATCAATGTTGACATTCCTTAATGGTCTCTCAGCCGGGAATAATGATCCAGTTGATGTTGATGAATGCGTCGTTGTGTCAGAATTGTTCGTTCGGCTCATTTGATTCACGATGAGTGGAATAGCAATGTTTTATGTTTTTCGAAAAAAGTGAGGTTATGTATTGTCTTTTGTGTGTTGATCTGTGTTGATACAGTCGAATTATGGAGGTGTTGTTATCGTTGGTTGGGAATGTGACCTTTGCGTCAATGACATGACTCGATTTAAATGTGTTTTTTGTCTCATTTTAAGCAATGACCTTCTGATCTTTCAATGGAATCCTATATTTTTTTCACTCGATTTTTAAATACGAGAAAACGTTTTTGTACAAGAATAAGTGCTTAGTTAAATCATTACGACATGACTCGATTTAAATGTGTTTTTTGTCTTATTTTAAGCAATGACCTTCTGATCTACCAATGGAATCCTATATGTTTTTGTCTCTCGATTTTTAAATACGAGAAAAACGTTTTTTTTACGAAAATAAGTGGTTATTTAAATCATTTAAATCGATTTATTGTCCTATTTTCTTCAAATACGTTCTTATCTACCGACGGAATTCTATGTGTTTTTTCTCTCATTTTAAAATACCAGGAAAAATGTCTCTTTCGTTTAAATAATCCTTCATGAAAACTACTTACATTGATGAATGCGCGACTACACTGCAGTTGCTTTCTCATTATGTTTATCCTATTGTCTTATTTTCTTCAAATACCTTCCTATCTACAAATGGAATTCCATGTGTTTTTTCGTTCAAATTTTATATAAATGGAAACATGTTTCTGTCTTTTATACCCAATTCATTAAAACGATTTAAATTGACGAAACTCCCAAAACCGCTGCTTCTATGTTGTTCTGACAAATATTTTAAGTCATAGTGCAATTCCTTTAATCATAGAGTATGCAGTAGTCGTCATAAATCACTGTTGTGATCCACATCTTTACAAAAATGTCCACCTGTCCAAGATGTGGCACTGGCAATTTCAAGGAAGGACGCTCACTCAGCATGCATCTATCGCGATTTTGCACTGGGCCAACACTTTTGTGTAACACACTTACCGGCTTATTGCCATCAAAACGCAGTACGGAACAGATGCGATCGAAATCTTCTCGAACCACGTTTCAACAACAAATCAGAATGTTTGACTCGTTGACAAATGATGTGTCATTTCCAATACGAAACCCATTACACAGCATGCCATCACTGGTACATCTTGCGTCAACACAATCAGAACTGGGATCTTCTAATGTAAATTACGGTGGATTTGACATCGATTTTACCGCACCAGATTCAGCTGATGATCAAATGAACGTCAGCAATGATACATTACCAGTTCCAGTAATTGAGAAGTGCTCTTTTCAGCGAAATAACATTCGACTGCCTCCTGATATTGCTTTTCAAGTTCACTTAATGTCACAATTGAACAAACACCGAGGAAATGATCTCAACATGTTTCATGAAATCATCACATGCATGAAATCACATGCTGTTCATCATAATGTTGATTTCTCTACGTTGCAGATTTATTCCCGTAAAGAACTTGTTCAGTTGCTCACAAAATATTATCAAATGGATTTTCTTAAACCAAGATTACATTCCGTTCCCATCAGTGATGGTACTGTTGCCACAATGACTGTTTTTGATGTGAAAGCCCTTTTGATTGCATTTCTGAACAATCCGTACAAGATGCGTGAGGTAAACTTTGCATCTAACTATGATATATTCACCGGAAAAACTAAAAACCCACAGTCAAGAATTGATGAAATTCACACAGGATCACTCTGGGAACCTGCCAGACAAAAATATTGTGGGGATGACCCGGATGCATTCCCCATGGCACTGGTGTGTTTTTATGATAAGACAAATACCGATGTCTTTGGTTCACTGTCATGCGCACCGTTCATTTGTACTCCAACGTTTTTGAACAAGGACTGTCGCAACGATGACTCGAATTACATGGTATTAGGGTATGTCCCTAATCTGGGGTATGGAAAAGGTACAGCAAATGTATCACAGACATCAGAAATGAAATTACAGGACGAACACAATTGTCTATCACTTATCACTAATCAGATAAAACAAATTCACGATGAGGGAGGTTTCTGGACAACAGTGATGGGACGTCGCGTCCGTGTAAAAGTATGGATACACCTCATTGCTGGTGACACCTTGGGACACAACAGTCTTGTCGGACATGTCAATGGAGGTTGTCCGAAATATTTGTACCGCGACTGCAAATGTCTGTTTGAAGAACTTTCCACTCCCATACCATCATGCTCACTAATTACACTGGATGAGTTGCAACAGGCCCGTTTGACTGATGATGGATTGAAAAATCTTTGCAAGAAAGATTTCATTAGTGCTTTCGACAATGTTCCGCTGAGTGATGACGTGTATGGACTTTTAGGATGTACTCCTTCAGAAATGTTACATGTCAGTGGAACAGGTTTGTTAAAATATATGTTTGAGTGTCTTGTGATGTTGATTTCACTTACACGCAGTAAAAAACGAGACCAGGAAACATTTAATGATTTACACAGATGCATGGTGAGAGATGCACAGCGTCAAAGTGAGCGAGACTTTCCACGCATGTCCATACGTAATGGAGTGACCGACGGCACAAAGATGTGTGGATCCGAGAGAGTTGGTAACTGCTTTGTGTTACTTTGTGTATTGCACACACAATTGGGGCAAAGTTTGTTAGCCAAAGAAATGGGAGTGAGAAGAATTAGCTTGCGAAAATTCACAAATTGTCTGAAACTGTACTTGGCCTTTGAACGTTGGGTAAATGAATCGCATACCCGGTCACAGATACGCAAATCTCGACAGCTGCTTGGTGAACTTATCACTATGATACTAGAATGTTTCCCAAGAACCGATGGATGGGGTTGGAACTTACCAAAGATGCATGCATTTGCAAAAATGCCTCATTACATGCTCCGTTTTGGTTCTGCCAATAATTTTTCAGGTCAAATAGGTGAACGCGCATTAAAAGCAATTGTCAAAGATCACGCAGCAAGAACTCAACGACGCCCAGCCACCTTTGCTGAACAATGTGCCATACGAGAATTTGAAAGCAATGTTATCAAATATGTTATGACAGACCTCAGCAATCAACTTGGTGTTAGTGAGCGCAATAGTACTACATCTGCTGCAAAATCTGAACTACGAGGAAAATTTACACTGACCTTAAGTGAAACAAACAACAGGGGAATAGGTGTATCCCAGGACTTAGTTAGCTGGCACGATATAAAGAAAGACAAGATGAGATGTCATGTGTCTGATCTATTCATATTTGCCATACGGAGGTACAGTCATGTCCATGGATATACTGACAAATTCAAAGTTACCGGATACACCACATACAAGAATGCGGTGAACAACTCTATGGATGATACCATTAAATATTACGCTACTGAATACATGAATGGTGAAAAAAGGTATGATTATGCCATGATCAATTTTGTCTCAGACGAAGGTATAACAGCGACTTGTCCAGCAAAAATTCTTGGGTTTGTACATTACAACATCACAAAAGGTATCCCCACACCCCAGTTTTCAGGCAATGAGGAGCTGTCATTAGATACTATTCGGGAAAACGACACTGTGGATAATAACGTATACGTGGTGGTTCATACTGCATCCGATTATGTCTCGATGGAGCAATTACAAAGTGACTTCATCACTTCGTTTACGCTAGGGAATATCACGGAATGTGTCTACATAGTCAACATAGACTCAATTCAGGGTCCTCTGTTTGTTTTTAAGAATTATGGATCTGTGGGGGAAGATACGAACAAATTATTTTGCTCAATACCACAAGGAAAATGGGGTCAATATTTTAGTGATAGGATCTATTGATTTGATCAGACATATAATTTCTTATTTATTACACATAAAATACTCCCTAACTGAACCACCCTTTTTGTAATAATCATCCATACCCCAATCTTTAATATAGGCATTTTCTGTTGAATTGCGTATTTTTTTGGACGGAAATATGCCGCACCCACTAACAATGCGTTGAAATGTAGTATGAACACCACACACTTGCCTCAACGATTCTTCAGTCAGTGGATATGTGTGCATACTTTCGAAATCAATGATTTTGTTTCTCCACACAACAACAACATGTTTGTAAGTGGCTTGAATGCTCTGAACTGAAATCAACATGGGAAATTTTATATTGAACAGAGCATTCAAAGATAGCTTCAATGATTGGAATTTGGAAACTTTCAGCTTTGATGTCGTTGCAAAATTGAACTTCTTTCGTAAAATCCAAAGGCATTTTTCAATAGAATCAATTCCAAAAGAGCCACCAATGACAGCTCTAGGTAATTGAACTTCATTCAAAGTTGCTAGTATTGAGTGTAGAGATGATGTTGCCAGATTCCAGAAACTTGTCATATCTGCAGGAGAACAATGAAGTACATTCATGAGGTTTCTGATGGCACCCTCTGCGCATAATTTTCCCAAGTTGTCTCTTGAGTAAAACATATTGAGCTTTTGACCTGGTGGTGTCTGCATTGATTTTTTTGACATTTGATTATTCATGGATGAATTTTGATAAAAATCTGTAGCCTTGCGTTTCCTATCAGAGACTTCATCAACATCATATTTTGTACAATCTGCTAAATCAACAGTATCCTTCTTCAGGGTGGTATCCCACTTGACAACTGCTGACGATGTGCTTAAGATAATCTTGACTATCGTGGCTCGATGTTCCCATTTACTTCCATGATTTGACACAATTACATGATCACCAACACCTGGGCATGATGAATTAGACGGTGATGTTTCATTGGAATTCGTGGATTCTTTCTTCTTGGCCCCCCAAGAGAGTGATATAAATCTGTCAGAAGCAATGTTGCACAGACATTTTGTTTCTCCAAGGAACCATACCTCGTCTCCAATGATGTCATGTATCTGTGCAACATTGACAAAATAATTTTCACCCTTTGGAGTATATATCTTGTATATATATGTTTCGTTTTCGTCCTCATATTCTTGTGGTCCTTTCTTCCAGTTGTTTGTAATAATCCTTCGTATGAATCTGACCTGTTTGATCGAGTTATTATCTGCTTGACTCAAATGCTTATGCAATCTCTGCAACCAATTTCTGTCAATGGGAGTCCAAGTGCCAACCTTCAATGTACGAATGAACTGAAACGGCATAGACAATACTAGTTCATCAATAGGAGTAAAACTGAATGTGTCCTCCTTAAATATTGTTGGATGTCGTTTTCGAATACCAGCATCACCATATTGATAGGTTTTTGTGTGACATTGAACATGAAAAAGCTTCTTGTCACTATTTTTCATCTTTGTCACTTTGATGTGTCTCATGGTCCATAACATGATGTGATGAGCCTCGAACTGTTTTGATGTGATCATCTTCTGCTCTTTTAGTTTTCCCCCGTTGTCATCATCCGAACTGCTCACGTGGAAAAAGTCAGCTACATTGGTTGAATTCCACCCAATTCCACGTTTGTCAGTAAATGTCGCCTCTGTAGGTAATGCTCCCAAAGAAAATTGAACTGGACGGGTAACACTATTTCCAACAATTAAGTGGGAGCTGTTGTTATCCATTCGGTATGCCTGACTAAACTTGGTTATTTCAAATGTTCTTCTTCGACTCATATGTGCAACTAGCGGTGCATTAAACACACCAAACATTTCCATCATAGGTTTTGGGACTGGTGTATACTTGCGGTAAATTTGGTGATGCATTTCAACCAAAATACACAGCAAATTTTTATAGAATTCACGGTAACCGAATACACACAATGACTCCAATGTTTTCAGACATTCCTTTTGGACTGCATTAAACTCCTTCTCCAAAAATCCCTTCTCAAATTCAAAGGTTTCATTGAATAATATCGAATGCCCAGATGGGAATGCCTCTTCACTCTTTTTTATCTTTTTTGCCCTATCATGTAGTTCAATTGCAACACCGACATCTTCAAATATTGCTGAAATTAGTGCAACTGTGGTGGTGATATTTGCTTGAAAACTTGCCTCCTTTCTTTTTGAGACATCAACTTTAACCGCTTCACAAAATTCGAGTTCACCTTCTTTGTCGCCTTTAGAAAAACATACTTCAACAGAAACTTTGTTGCCTCTGTCGGTCAAAGTTGCTTGAAACGAAGCTTGAGCTCTTTGAAAGCTATCCATTCCAGAACAAAGAAGAGGAACGTGTGTGATATCAAAGTCAACGGGGGGGTTTGTTCGGTGGTCTTGGTAATCAATCATTTCCCAGTGATATAACATTGAAATGGGTGCATGATATAGGGTTTCACCAATTGTCCCAGGAGCAGTGATGTTTTTGTGACAACGAACACATTTTAAAGTATACTTGCATTGATCTCCAGGGATTAAACAATAACGTTCGTGACATGAATTCATCTCGATGTAGAATTGCTGCAATAATTCCAGTGTTGATTCCAAATATACATGCTTCGAGAACCTCTGGTGAAATAAATTGGTGAATATGGAAAGAGGAATGGATGTTGCAGATACTGCGATTTCCCTCACTGTTTTGATTATCATTTCCTTTTTTTTGGCTGTTTTCACATATTCATGAAAGGTTTCTTCTCGTGTTGGGGTTTCTGATCCCTCAAACAAGGATGATAGATAGTCACTGATTTTAGATTTTGTTGCAACATCAAGGATCTTAGAAATTTTGCCTTCTACATCAATGCGAAGAAATTGACGGAGGAAAATGCGATATGTGCCTAGTATTTGAAAATTCTGTTTGTCATTGTGCTTCAACACCTCAGGAATGATTAAACGACCATATTTCGCCCATGTGTAGCGATCATCGTATACAGCCAGTGGAATAGGCTTTTGAGTTGTGATTGTGAATAAATCTTGATCCCTGTCTTGTGTCAATGATCTGACATCAAATCCCATTGACTCGTAACCATTCAAAGACATTTTGCTTAACTGGACATCCACTCCTATAAAGTTGTTAGTGATGGAAGTTGAAAACGTTGAATACTTCCGAAATTGGATCAATTGCATCACCTGAAAAACGCGATCCTGCATATTCGACAAAATATGATTTCTTGCAGTTAGCATGCATGTGACAATGGTGTCTTTCCCCTTAGTTGTATGAAAGACAGCAAAACTGTGAAGGTGGAATGCATCAACAATTTTGCCAGTCGTGTGTGATGACACAAACCCAACGAACTGATCGCATTGTCCGTCTGTATTGTCACGAAACAAACATCTTTGTAGTACATCAAGTGGAGATTTCTTAATTGCATTTTCAATGGATAACTTGAGAATTTCAGAGTGACGAAGATCCTGACAGTACCAAAAACGTGCAAATTTATTTTCAGAGGCCCATTCGTAGAATTCCACATCATCAATAGATAAACAAACTGATGTCGCATGTATCTCCGCAATATTAGTATTGAAGGTGCGACCATTTCGATCAATAGCAGAGAGAGTATTTTTTGTAGATAATTGAATCCTCATCTCATTGACGGCTTTCAGAAGAATTTGGTATGATGTCTTCATGGCATCAATGGTTGGTAGTGAGTCTTGCAGTAATTTTGAATTTGGAGCAATGGCTTCGATATGATGAGGATTATCAATTCTGACATCATATGTTGATTGAGAGGAAAGACCGTCGTCACCAATACTGTCATTAAATATAGAGCTTGAAGATGGGAAGATCGGGCGCTTGGCATTCCAATTTGAAACCTCAGAATTAAGTCGAGACATACGATTTGTAGAGCCAAAGCGCTTTGTGGTCACATTCTTGTTGGAAATGACACTCTCAACAATCGTCAATATTTCATCAATGTCTTCTGGAAGTTGGTGACGAGCATAGGAAGTGAACGCATCAAAGTAAACACATTGGGACATATCTCTTGGTGAGAACTTGGTGGACCTATTTTTGGCTGTAGGTAACTCTGGGCGTAACTTTTTGGCTTTCATTAACCTTGATTGAAATGCTTGATCTTTCCCTCGAGCTGGTGTAGTTGCTGAACGTGCACCATCCTTACGATCAGTACTCGAATCCTCAGAAGAATCATCGGCTGAAGGTGCCCCCAAGCGTACCTGTTTGCCTTGCCCATATCTTGTTTGAAATGCTAGATTTTTCCCACGAGCTGGTGTTGGTGCTGAACTTATTCCATCCTTACGATCATTACTCGAATCATCAGAAGAATCATCTGATGAGGAAGACTCGTCACTTAATGATGAAGCAGCTTTACCAGCAGCTTTTTTTTCACCCTCATTTGGATGTCCAGAAGAAACGGCCATTGAAGTCTTGGAATTGGAAACAGTAGACGAGTGGAGCTTTTCATCAGTATCATCGACAAACGGTGGTTTTGAGGCCATGAATGGTGATTGTGGGTGATGCAAACAGCATTTCAGGGACATAGTCTGAGAACACCCTTCTCTTTCCTCAAATGCAATTTGACAGTGGTGATGGACAAGATTATTGCAACCATCGAATGTGCATTGCAATGGTTTCAAATGTGGTAAATTGCAAGAAACGATGTGGCTCCAGTGACATTTGCCGAACACCTTCTCTTCTTCACTTAAACTGTCTTCATCATTAACATTGTTGGTGGCGTTATTAATGATTGTGTGATACATACGAAGTATCAAATCATGTTCCCTTCTTTTATCGGGGTCCATCAAAAACTCGTAGGCGTTCGATATTAACGTAAATTTGTTGTGCGCATCTTGCTGGTTCGGAAGCGGAAGCGAGGTAAGACGGTCAGGATGGTACTGTTTACACAGTTTAAAATAGGTCTTCTTGATCTGACGATTAGTAGCCTGCTGAGGAACACCAAGTACCTCATACGGGTCCAATGAGTCAAAGTCGGGCTGAGCCAACTCCAAAGTCACATCTTCGTTATCATTCTCCAAATGGGCAGCAGCGAATTCAGGTACAACTGAATCAGAAGCAACATCATGATTGGCTTGTGAATCAAGACTTTGATCATTTGGTGAAACATTAATATTGCCAAAATCCCCTTTGTTACCTGCTGGGGGAGAATTGGATCGTCGTGGAGAACGTCTTGATGGTGGAGATTCCGTTCGTCTTGGAGGTGAAACTTGTTGATTTGGCAAACCCCTTGGTCTTGGAGGGGGCCTTTTTTTACCTCTTCCAACCATGGTGGATAAATCGTTGGTTTTTGAAAAAAACAATCAAAGCCGCAGTACAACCAAAAGACACAAACTGATCACTCCATTCTTATTGCAAGAACCCTCCCTTTGAGTAACACTCTCAGAGATAAGATTCCAAAGGCAACAATGAAGATTACAATTTTGGTCAAACCACCTTAGCAGAACCCAGCACAGTACTCTTTCCTATAGCCGATGACTGATATTTAAATCAATATCAAACGACTCCTGTCAAAAGTAAAGCCAAGCACAATTACGATTAAACGCAAAAGTGAGCTTTAAATTTGGGCGGAAGGGTAGTGCAGGACAATGCCTTGACGGGAGGGACTTTGGCTTGAATGTCTCAACTAGAACCAATGATGAACCAATGATGGCTGAAGAAAATAATAATGTCCGAATCTTGTGACGGGCTTGACGGAGTTTCTCGAACCTGTGTTTGTGTGGGGAAAAAGAATTATGATTAATATAGAGGGCGAAATAAAATAAATTATTCCCTCTCAATTTAGAGAGGTGCAACCCGACAAAAAATATGACAGGTGGAGGGCCAGGCATGTGACTCTCCCCCGTGAGTGGGGGAGGCAC
>Ga0214168_1001051_pt1 | contig 11138 bp, 14 predicted proteins | sample LakMenepilimnion_FD_153002 | JGI IMG/M metagenome (GOLD analysis project Ga0214168, IMG submission 153002) | Freshwater microbial communities from Lake Mendota, WI - Practice 29OCT2010 epilimnion v4 | ecosystem: Environmental > Aquatic > Freshwater > Lake > Epilimnion/Euphotic zone | place: Lake...
CTAAGAACTGTCCGAATCGATTTCCCATCAGCCTTGCAGAAACCGCTAGCGCTCGTTCATTGGCGGCGGTCTTTTGCGAAACGAGTGACATCGTTAATGGTTGGCCGATTCCAAGTGAAAATCCCGCGACAAATACGATAGCGCCTAAGGTAAATGGAGTTTTGGCAAATGCCATTGCCGCACAAGCAATAACTGAGATTACAGTGCTAAACATCAATAATTGATAAGTTGAGAAGAGATTACTTAATCTTCCTAAGAAAAATCGTGAAATCATTGTTGTGCCGGCACGAATAGCCAAGATGATTCCAACCGCATATGGAGAGAAGTTATTCTCAGTGCCGAATAGTGGCAAGAAAACGACCAGAACATCTGCAACTGATGAGATGGCTAAGGAAACATAAATTGCAGCGAAAATTCCTGGCTTTTTCAAAAGCGAGAATGCAGCGGTGTAAGTGCCTTGGTCTGATTTCCCGGCGATGCTGGGTTTATCATTCCACCATTTGATCACTGGGAAGAGAGCAACAATGCAAAGAATGACTCCTAAAAGAAATGCGCTGGAAGTTGATTTAGGAAGAGTTCCATCAGATCCTGCAACTACAGCTGCAATTAGTGGGCCAACTAGATGTCCAAGGGATGCGCTAAAGGTGTAATAACCAAAGTATTTATCATAACTTTCCCGAGGTGCACGGAGCGCGACCATTGACTGTCCCCCGACCATACACGCAAGATGCGATACGCCAGCAAGCGCTGTTGCGATCGCCAGAGTGAATACAGAATTAGCGAATATCAGCGCCAAACTGGTTGCGGCAAGCGAGAGCGTGCCCACAATTAGTAATTTTCCTTCGCCAATTTTTCCAACCCACGTGCCAAATTGCAGAGCAAGCAATACCGGAAATAGCGCATATAGCGCCGCAATCACGCCGATCTGCACGATACTGGCATCGAGTTCAATCGCCCGATAAGTAATCATCGGACGTAGAACGTAGATAGTTGCCTGGGTCAGAGTGGAACTCAATAACAGTGGGCGAGCCCACGGTAAGAGCTTTTCGGAAGACATTTACTTCTTTATTGCAAGCTTCTTCTTAAAGTTCCAAATAAATGGTCCAACTATTACCATAAATAGAATGAAGTAAATTGCTTTAGTTAATGTACCTGCATATAAAACTGAATAGTCACCATTGCTTATCTGCAAAGCAAGCTTGAACTTTGTTTCGGCAAGAGGCCCCATGATGAGCCCGATGATTAGCGGTGTTGTTGGTATTCCAAACCTTCTGAAAAAGTACCCAAGTGCGCCAACGGCTAACGCAATCTGCAAGTCAAAGGTAGATGCATTTAGTGCGTATGCGCCGAAGAGCGCAAAGGTAGTGATTCCACCATAGAGATATGGACGTGGAATTTTCAGGAGCTTTACCCAGAATTTAATAAGTGGAAGATTGAGAAGTAATAAGAGAGCGTTTCCAATAAATAGGCTGGCAATTAAGCCCCAGACAATTACAGGTTCTGTTGAAAGAAGCATCGGACCCGGCTGAATGTTATACATTTGAAAAGCAACTAAAACTACTGCAGCGGTTGCGGAGGTTGGTAATCCGAGTGCAAGAAGAGGGACTAGCGCTCCAGCAGCGTTTGCATTATTTGCAGCTTCCGGACCAGCAACGCCTTCAATTGCGCCGTGACCAAACTCTTCTTTATGTTTTGAAAGTTTCTTTTCAGTTGCGTAACTTAAAAATGTTGGTACTTCCGAGCCTCCAGCGGGAATAACACCCAAAGGAAATCCGATGGCGGTTCCGCGTAACCAAGGGCGCCAAGAACGTTTGAAGTCACTCTTAGTCATCCAAGTCTTATCGTTAACGGGAATTACAGCCCATTCGTCAACTTTGTGTCTACTTGCAAGATAGAGAACTTCTCCCAGCGCAAAGATCGCAACAATTACGGTAACCGTTTCAATTCCGTCAATTGCATTTAGATTGCCAAATGTTAAACGAAGTGCGCCGGATTGAAGATCCGCACCGACTAAACCAATTACTAATCCGACTGCGAGTGAAATTAAGCCGCGAATCATTGATTGCCCTAACAGTGTGCCGACTGTCGCAAATGCGAGAATCATTAGGGAGAGGTATCCAGCAGGCTGAATTTTCACTGCAGCATCTGCCAAAACAGGCGCACCGAAGGCAAGTAAAAGCGTAGCGATTGTTCCTGCTACGAAAGATCCGATTGCTGCAGTTGCTAGCGCTGCTCCAGCACGGCCAGCCTTGGCCATTTTATTTCCCTCGAGTGCGGTGATAACCGATCCGCTTTCGCCGGGAGTATTTAAAAGAATGGAGGTGGTTGAACCGCCGTACATCGCGCCGTAATAAATGGAGGCGAACATGATGAGAGCAGATGCTGGTGCAACTGACATTGTTATTGGCAGAAGAAGTGCAATAGCTAATGCTGGACCAATGCCTGGTAGAACTCCGACCAAAGTGCCCAAAAATGTGCCGGCTAGGCCATACATTAAATTAGTTGCGGTGAAGGCGGTTGCAAAACCATCAAGGAGCAAATTTAGACTATTCATAATTATGCCTCCGAGCTAAAGAGATTCTCGAATATTCCTTGTGGCAAACGAATATTTAAGCCTTTAGTAAATGCATAGTAAGAAATCACAGCGAATGCGATAGCAATTGCAAGATCCTTAACAATTCGTCGAGCGCCAAATGCATATGCGACTAAAAAGAAGGAAACAGCAGCTGCGAGAACATACCCAAGTTTTTCAAGCAAAATTACATGCCCTGCGATACCAGCAACAACAAGAGACATTGTTTTAAAATCTGCAGGTACGAAAGGATCTCCGGGTTCGGTGCCTTCAGGAACGGCTAAATTTCCTCGAAGTATGGTCAAAATTAATCCTGCTGAGACAACAATTAAAAATGTTCCAACGAAATATGGAAATAATCTAGGACTAACAATTGCTATGCCGTCTGGCACTTCCATTTTCATAGTGTCATATAAGACGTAAATACCAAGGAGGAGAAGGGAGCTCGCAAAAACGAGCTCCCCCCTTCCTGCCTTAGTAACTTTTTTCATTGAGAAATTAGAGCCCAATGTCCTTGATTACTGCATTAACGATTGGAATTTCTTTGTTGAGGAAAGATGTGTACGCATCTCCTGCAGCAAATTCGTCATCCCAGTCATTGGACTTAAGTGCGGCTTTCCAAGTTGGAGTTCCGTGCAGTGCATCCATAACCTTTAGCCAGTTGAGCTTCTCGGCCGCGGTGAGATCTGCTGGAGCCATGATTCCACGCCAGTTACCGTAGAAGAGATTAACTCCCTGCTCGATAAAGGTCTTTCCTGCGAAGCCCTTAAGGCGCTTCTTGGAAGAAACACCAAGTACGCGAAGTTTTCCAGATTGAACAAATGGCTTAAATTCTGTTGAACCAGAAATTCCGGCAGCAACGCCACCAGCTAGCAGCTGAGCCGCTACTGATGTTCCACCTGAAAGAACTACATAATTTAGCTTTGTTACAGGAATATTCTTCTCTTTCACCAAAAGTCCCATAATCTGGTGATCTACTCCGCCAGCATTGCCGCCGACAATTGCCACATCTTTGCCATTTACACTGATGTCAGTTAGCAAATCATTTAGCGTCTTGTACTTGGAAGATGTTGGAACAACGATTGCGTTGTACTCTCTCATAATCTTTGCTACTGGAAAAGAATCCATAAGATTAAGTTTAGATTTGGCGAGCGCAGCTCCACCTACCATTGCAATACCGGTGATTAGCGCTGCATTAGGCTTTCCCTTGATTTCTTGGAAAGCGGCTAGTCCAGTTGTTCCACCGGCTCCAGCCTTGTATGCCATTGTGTGAGCGTCAGTCATGAGTTCCTCAGTCTTAAGGGCCTTGGAAACGACATCAGCTGTTAGTGAATATCCACCTGGATTTCCAGGAATAGTCCAGTCAATTGTCTTAAGTGGCTTTAGATCTGGGTACCACCAACGCAGTGATCCTGCCAATGTTCCAGTTGTTACCTTTGTGCAAGTAAGTGATGTGCCATTAACGCCACGACCCTTTGCAACGCGACCTACTGCTACACATTGATCTCCGGCGTTTGCAATGCCTGGAGCCTTAACGGATGCGTTTGCTGTCGGAGCAACACTTACAACCATTCCTAATGCCAAAGTTGCAACGAGTGCACCGGCAAGTTTCTTTTTCACCATTAATTCTCTCCTTTAGAGGTTTACCACGAGGGATGTGGTTAAGAAAGGGTATGCGAGCGGGGCCATTAAGCAATAGGTATTTTGATAACAATTTGCAACCAATTTGTGAAGTGGAACACCTGAGCCACGCTCAAAATCTAAGTTGAGGTATTTAAGCCAGTTGGTCAGAGACCACAATTCCAAGGTTACCTAATTTCTCACGTCCGCCATCGGGTGAGGTCAACACAAATGGTTTTCCATCCGGCAGTAGCGCGAAGGTATGTTCAAAGTGCGCACCACGAGACTTGTCTTGCGAAATAACGGTCCAATCATCTCCGAGAACTTTTGTCTTATGAGTTCCGCGAGTGATCATTGGTTCGATGGCCAGAGCCATACCGACAATTAACTCTGGACCATTGCCGCGTTTTCCAAAGTTAAGAATGTGTGGCTCTTGATGCATTTCGGTGCCAATTCCATGGCCGCCGTACTCTTGCAAGATTCCATATTTTCCTTGGGAATCGATATAACTTTCAATAGCAAAACTAATATCTGTCAGACGAGCTCCAAGGTGGCCAGCTGCGATTCCGCGCCACATAGATTCCTCACAGACATCCATCATCTTCTGATCTTGTGGATCAACTGCGCCGACGCCGATTGAGAATGCAGCATCACCATGCCAACCATCGACAATTGCGCCACAATCTATAGAAACCAAATCTCCATCATTAATTACTCGATTGCCGGGAATTCCGTGAACTATCTCTTCATTAACAGATACACAGATAGTTGCGGGAAAGCCGTGATAATTTAAAAAGTTTGGAGTTGCACCAGCTCGTTTGATACAGGCGGCGGCGATTGCATCCAGTGCGCTAGTCGTCATTCCTGGCTTGATTGCGTTGCGAATTTGTTGATGAATATCTGCAACTACCAAGCCGGCGCGACGCATAACCTTGAGTTGCTCAAGGGTTTTTATCTGAATCGCCATGTGTTGATCTTAATTAAGCAAGGCGGCTAAGTGCGGTAATTGCCTGCTTGGTAATCTCAGCAACTGTTCCAACTGCCGCAATTGTGAGCAATATTCCTTCGCCGCGGTAGAAAGCGATAATCGGTGCAGTCTGTTCTTCATAAACTTCCAGGCGGCGCGCGATAACTTCTTCTTTGTCATCTTCACGCTGATACAACTCGGTTCCGTTACAGGAAGAGCAATTTGTCGCACCGGCTTCTGATGGAGCACCGCATGCGCGGCAAGTGCGACGAGAAGACAAGCGTTTAATGATTTCGTCGGCTGCAATCGAAAGTTCTAGAGCTGCTTGAAGGGGAGTCTGATTGGTCGTCAAGAATTCACGCAGTACTTGTGCCTGCACAACATTGCGTGGATATCCATCTAACAGAAATCCATTTTTGACATCGTCGTGAGTTAGGCGATCTTTGACCATATCATTCGTTACTGAATCAGGAACAAGTTCGCCACGATCCATAAAAGCTTTTGCTTGGTTACCGAGTTCAGTTCCAGCCTTTAAATTTGCACGAAATATATCGCCGGTTGAAATATGTGGAATTGAGTAATGCGCTGCCAGGAATTGAGCTTGTGTTCCTTTACCAGCACCTGGTGGTCCAACCAGGAGTAAACGCATTAGCGCAAGAACCCCTCATATGAACGTTGCTGCAATTGGCTTTCAATCTGCTTTGCAGTATCAAGACCAACACCAACCACGATCAGGATCGCAGTTCCACCGAATGGGAAGTTTTGCGTTGCGCCAAATACGATAAGTGCACCGATTGGAATAATCGCAACGAGTGCAAGATAAATCGAACCTGGAGCTGTAATACGAGATAGAACATATTGCAAGTACTCAGATGTCGGACGACCGGCACGAATACCTGGAATAAATCCACCGTACTTCTTCATATTGTCAGCAACTTCATCTGGATTAAAGGTGATCGCAACGTAGAAATAGGTAAAGAAAATAATTAAAGCGGAGTAAGCGGCGACATAAATAATGTTGTCACCATTAACCAGGTTACGTGAGATCCAAATCGCCCAAGCCGATTGGCTATTGGTGAAGTTTACGATCAACGATGGAATGTAAAGAAGTGATGATGCGAAGATCACTGGAATAACGCCTGCTTGGTTTACCTTGATCGGAATATAGGTGCTGGTTCCGCCGTATGCCTGAAGTCCGACCATGCGCTTGGCATACTGCACCGGAATTCTGCGCTGTGCCTGCTCTACGAATACAACTGCAGCAACCACTGCGATACCAACTGCTAGAACAACGATAAATGCGAAGAGACCCTTTTGAACTTTGATGCTCCAAAGTTGACCAGGGAAACTTGCTGCAATTGATGTAAAGATAAGGATTGACATACCGTTACCGATGCCGCGATCAGTGATCAATTCACCAAGCCACATAATTACAGATGTTCCGGCGGTCATAACAATGATCATTGTGACGATACGTTGCCAAGAAGTGTCAGGAATAATTGCTTCGTTACAGCCTGAGATCAAACGTCCTGGTGTGCGAGCAACTGCAACCAAACCAGTTGATTGCAAGACCGCTAAACCAATAGTTAAGTAACGTGTGTATTGAGTTAATTTAGCGGTACCAGATTGTCCCTCTTTCTTAAGAGTTTCAAAGCGTGGAATCACAACGGTAAGAAGTTGCACAATGATCGAGCTGGTGATGTAAGGCATGATGCCCAGTGCAAAGACAGAGAGTTGAATTAACGCTCCACCAGAGAAAAGGTTGATCAAACCGAAAAGCCCACCGGTTTGTACTTGGTTTAAGCAGCTCTGAACTGCGGTGTATGAAACACCTGGGGTTGGAACTACAGAACCGAAACGGAACAAGGCCATGATTGAGAGAGTGAAGAAGATCTTCTTGCGCAGATCTGGTGTCTTAAAAGCCATTGCAAATGCTGAAAGCATCAATCTTCTCCCTCTATCAAATCAGTAAACGTTAAGTTTTTTAACCCTTATAGGACTTTAGTTGAACCACCAGCGGCAGCAATTTTTTCAACTGCTGATGCTGAGAAAGCGTGTGCTGTAACGGAAACCTTGACGGCGATATCGCCATTGCCAAGAACCTTTACAGGCAAGCTATCGCGTACTGCGCCCTTTGCGATCAAATCTGCAACTGTAACTTCTCCACCCTTAGGGAAGAGATCGTTGATTGTTGCAACGTTAACTGCTTGGTACTCAATACGTGCTGGGTTCTTAAAGCCACGAAGCTTAGGTAAACGCATAACCAACGGAAGCTGACCACCCTCAAAACCTGGGCGAACAGTGTTACGTGCATGCGTTCCCTTGCCACCGCGACCGGCGGTCTTACCCTTTGATGCTTCACCGCGACCCTTACGAGTTTTAGCTTTCTTTGCACCAGGGGCTGGACGAAGGTGATGAAGTTTTAACGTCATCTTTATTCGACCTCCTCAACCTTGATCAAGTGGCGTGCTGCGTACACCATGCCACGAATTTCTGGACGATCTTCTTTGACGACAACATCATTGATGCGCTTTAGACCAAGTGAACGCAAGGTCTCGCGAATCTCAGGTTTGTTACCGACCTTAGATTTAATTTGAGTTACTTTTAAACGTGGCATTAGGCACCAACTGTCATCTGTGAAGCGCGGATAATTGCTGCAGGTGCAACATCTTCAAGTGGACGACCACGACGAGCTGCGATCGCTGCTGGTGACTCGAGCATCTTCAGTGCAGCAACGGTTGCGTGAACCATGTTGATTGCATTGTTTGATCCGAGTGACTTGGTCAATACATCTGAGATGCCAGCACATTCAAGTACTGCACGGACAGGACCACCGGCAATAACTCCGGTACCTGGGCTAGCTGGACGAAGTAGAACTACGCCAGCTGCTGTTTCACCTTGTACTGGGTGAGGAATTGTTGCCTGGATGCGTGGAACTACGAAGAATGACTTCTTTGCTTCTTCGACAGCCTTAGCAATCGCTTGTGGAACTTCCTTAGACTTTCCGTAACCAATACCGACTGTGCCATTGCCGTCGCCGACAACTACTAGTGCGGTGAATGAGAAACGACGCCCACCCTTTACAACTTTAGAAACACGGTTGATAAAGACAACGCGCTCCATGTATGGAGACTTATCTTTTTCACGATCGTCGCGACGTTCACGGCGTTCGCCGCTTCCGCGGCCACGGCCTTTTTCAGAAACCTTGTCAGCGCCCTTGTTATCTGGTGCAGTTGTGGTTGTTGGATTTTCAGCCATTAGAACTCCAATCCATTCTCTCGTGCACTGTCTGCAAGTGCTGCAATACGACCTGTGTACTTATTTCCTGCGCGGTCAAAGACAACGGTTGAAACACCGGCATCTTTTCCACGCTTTGCAATCAACGCGCCAACTTCGCGAGACTTTGCAGTCTTATCGCCAGTTGCCTTGCGGAGACCTTCCTCCATTGTTGATGCGTAAGCCAAAGTCTTACCTTGTGTGTCATCAATTAGTTGTACGAAGAGATGACGTGCAGAGCGAGAAACGACTAGACGTGGACGCTCAGGAGTTCCGGAGACCTTCTTGCGTACGCGGAAGTGACGACGGGCGCGAGCATTAGTTGCTGACCCCTTGCGGACTTTTACACCGATTGCCATTACTTCTTACCTGTCTTTCCTTGCTTACGGCGAACAACTTCGCCTGCCAAACGTAGGCCCTTGCCCTTATAAGGATCTGCCTTACGGAGCTTCTTAATCTTGGCTGCTACTTCACCTACGAGTTGCTTATCGATACCTGTGATGTGCAACTTTGTTGGTGATTCAACCTTGAATGAAATTCCTTCAGGTGCTGGGAATAAAATTGGGTGGCTATATCCGAGCAAGAATTCAAGATCCTTACCCTTTTCTGCAACACGGTAACCAACACCGACGATGTCGATAGTTAGTGTGTAACCGGTTGTTACACCTGTAACCATGTTGGCAACAAGTGTGCGTGATAGGCCGTGAAGTGAGCGAGTTACGCGCTCTTCATTTGGACGAGCAACGGTGATAACACCATTTGCTTGTGAAACTTGAATTGGCTCAGCAACGTTAAGAGATAGTGAACCCTTTGGTCCCTTAACTGCAACGCTCTGACCTGCGATTGTTACTTCAACGCCTGATGGAAGCGCGATTGGCATGCGACCGATACGTGACATATTCGATCACCATACGTAGGCGAGAACTTCTCCGCCTACACCCTGTTTGTTGGCTTGCTTATCAGTAAGCAGACCAGATGAAGTTGAGATAATGGCAACGCCAAGACCTCCAAGAACTTTTGGAAGTGCAGTGGACTTTGCGTAAACGCGAAGTCCTGGCTTGCTAACGCGACGCAAACCAGCGATTGAACGCTCACGGTTTGTGCCGAATTTAAGGTCAAGAACTAGGTTCTTACCAATTCCGTTTGTTGCTGCTTCAACGCGGTAGCCTGCAATGAAACCCTCCTTTTGAAGGATCTCTGCAATGCGAGCCTTTACCGATGATGACGGCATTGAAACCGAATCATGGTAGGCAGAGTTCGCGTTGCGCAGACGAGACAACATGTCTGCGATCGGATCTGTCATTGTCATACGTGGCCTATGGCCTTTCTCGAAAAAGTATCCAAGCGATCTGCTTGGACTTCTTTCGTTGTAGATTTACCAGCTTGCTTTTGTAATACCTGGAAGTTCACCACGGTGCGCCATTTCACGGAAACAGACGCGGCAAATTCCAAACTTTTGATAGACAGAGTGCGGACGGCCGCAACGCTGACAACGTGTATAGCCACGAACTTTGAACTTTGGCTTGCGAGCAGCTTTAACCTTGAGTGATGTTTTAGCCATTCTTATGCCTCCTTGAAAGGAAAACCGAGCAACTTCAAGAGTGCGCGACCTTCTTCATCGTTCTTTGCTGTGGTTACAACAGTGATATCCATACCGCGTGGGCGATCGACCTTATCTTGTTCGATTTCTGGGAATACAACTTGTTCGGTAAGACCGAATGTGTAGTTTCCGTTGCCATCGAATTGCTTAGGTGAAAGTCCACGGAAGTCGCGGATACGTGGAAGAGAGATTGAAAGTAAGCGATCAGCGAACTCCCACATACGATCTCCACGCATTGTGACGTGTGCACCAATTGGCATATTTTCGCGAAGCTTAAATTGCGCGATTGATTTGCGAGACTTGGTTACTTGTGGCTTCTGGCCGGTGATGATTGCTAGATCGCGGACTGCGCCTTCGATCAACTTTGAATCACGAGCAGCTTCGCCAACACCCATATTTACAACGATCTTTACGAGCGTTGGAATCTGCATTGGATTCTTATATCCAAATTGAGTCTTTAGCGCGCCTTGAATTTCGCTACGGTAACGAGCCTTTAAGCGAACATCAGTAGTTGTTGACATTAGATGTCCTTTCCGGTGCGACGAGAAATGCGAACGTTCTTGCCTTCTTCATCTTTGCGAACGCCAATGCGAGTGCCTTTGCCTTCGCCATCAACGATCATGACATTTGAGATGTGGATCGATGCTTCAGCAGTAACGATTCCGCCAACCTTGACGCCGCGCTCGGTTGTTGACTCTTTGGTGTGACGCTGTACGCGGTTAACACCTTCAACAAGGATGCGGTTCTTATCAACATCGATGACCTTGCCTGTAACGCCCTTGTTCTTGCCAGCGATTACGAGCACAGTGTCATCTTTCTTAATCTTCGCCATGGTTATAGCACCTCCGGAGCGAGTGAAATTATCTTCATAAACTTCTTGTCGCGAAGTTCGCGAGCAACTGGTCCGAAGATACGAGTTCCGCGAGGTTCGCCATCTGCTTTAAGGATGACTGCTGCGTTCTCATCAAATTTAATGTAAGAACCATCTGGACGACGACGTTCCTTAACTGTACGAACGATGACAGCCTTTACGACTTCACCCTTCTTTACTTGTCCGCCAGGAATTGCATCCTTGACTGAACAGACGATGATGTCTCCGATAC
>Ga0214168_1001054_pt1 | contig 11101 bp, 10 predicted proteins | sample LakMenepilimnion_FD_153002 | JGI IMG/M metagenome (GOLD analysis project Ga0214168, IMG submission 153002) | Freshwater microbial communities from Lake Mendota, WI - Practice 29OCT2010 epilimnion v4 | ecosystem: Environmental > Aquatic > Freshwater > Lake > Epilimnion/Euphotic zone | place: Lake...
AACGTGCGTGCCACCCTGTTGCGTTGGCACTAAATTCACATAACTTTCGGCAACCATTTCAGATGGATTTTCAACCGTCCAAAGCACGCCCCAATCAACGGCTTCATGTTTCGCGGCAGTTGCGCCCATAAAAGGGGTTGGCGGAAAAAACTCCAAATCACCAATACGGTCAAGTAAATAATCTTTTAACCCGTTTTGATAACACCATTCAAACGTTTCATCCGAGTGTTCAATTTTAAGCGTGATATTAAGACCCGCGCATAACACCGCTTTTGCTCGCAAAACGTGTTTAAGTTTTGAAATGGATACTTTTGGCGAATCAAAATATTTTGGGTTTGGCAAAAAATACACGCATGTACCCGTGTTATTTTTGCCCACTGTGCCTGTTTCGAGTAATTCAGTCTGCTTTTCGCCATCCGCAAAACGCATGGAATAGATTTTTCCATTACGCTTGATGGTGACTTCAACGTCACTCGATAACGCATTGACAACCGAAATCCCAACGCCATGCAAACCACCCGAAAATTGATAGTTTTTATTGGAGAATTTGCCGCCCGCGTGAAGTTGCGTCAAAATCACTTCTACGCCGCTGATACCTTGCTCAGGATGAATATCGACAGGCATCCCACGTCCGTTATCGCTTACAGAAATAGCGCCGTCTTTGTGCAAAATCACGTCAATTTGATTGGCATGACCGGCAAGTGCCTCGTCAACACTGTTATCAATGACTTCTTGCGCTAAATGATTAGGACGTGTGGTATCGGTGTACATTCCCGGACGTTTTCGAACAGGCTCAAGACCGGTTAGCACTTCAATGGCGGCCGCGTTGTATTGCGTTAAATCACTCATAATGTATAGATGGTTTCACTTCAAAAGGTAACTAAATTATCGATGGGCATTGAGCAAATCAATGACATCTTGTGTGCTAGGACGAACGCCGCGCCAGAGAAAAAAAGCCTCTGCTGCTTGTTCAACAAGCATGCCTAAGCCGTCAACGCTTTTATGGGCGTTTTGTTCAATCCCCCAGCGTACAAAGGCAGTTGGTTGGTTGCTATACGCTAAGTCGTAGCAAATGCCGTTTTCAGCCAGTATATTTTCGGGTAGCGGTGGCAAATCATCACTCAAACTCGCTGACGTGGCGTTTAAAATAATATCGAATTGATGATTTTCTAACGCATCAAAGCCACACGCATGAATGTGTTGTTGAAATTCATTAGCGAGTTGCAACGCTTTTTCAAGCGTGCGATTAGCAATTGTGATACTTTTGGGCTTTTCATCAAGTAGCGGCAGTAAAATTCCGCGTGTAGCACCACCCGCTCCCAAAATAAGCAACCGTTTATTTTCAAGATGAACACCGTGATTTCTTGTTAAATCGGCTACCAAACCAATGCCGTCGGTATTGTCACCTAAAATCTGCCCATTCGCTTGCAAAATCAATGTATTGACTGCTTTTGCCGCTTGTGCGCGTGGCGTTTTATGCGCGGCAAATTCCCATGCCAATTCTTTGAGTGGTAGCGTACAGTTTAGGCCTTTGCCGCCTTTTTCAAAAAATTCCTTTACTGCAGCGGTAAAATTTTCTGGCCTAACTTCTTGCGCAAGATAACTCATATTTTGCGCAGTTTCTTCTGCAAATAAGGCGTGAATACGGGGAGATTTACTATGATGAATGGGGTAACCCATCACGGCGTAATTGTCGGGATTGTTCATAAATAATCACTTGAAATAAAAATTCTTTTTTAAAGTAATGCGCTTAAATCTAAATTATCTCGCACCATGTTTGTAAATTGATTAATCGCATTTTCACGGTATTGTGTGTAATCAAATCCTTGATACATTGAGTTTATCGTTTTGAAATAGGCTGTGCGAAACGCATTATCATCAAAAATGCCGTGAATATGAGTACCGCAAACGCGCTCAGATTGGTAATAAAGCGGGTAATTCGCTAATTGCCCACAATGAATTTCATAACCTTCGACCTCAAATCCATCAAATACTGTGTAAACACCGCGTTTTAATATTTTAGGTTCTTGGTAAGTCACTGTATCGGGAATCAGTCCAAAGCCGTTTTCAACGCTTGGCGAATTGTCTTCTAAGGCGTCATCATCAATTAACGTATCACATAGCATCTGATAACCACCGCAAATGCCAAAAATTTTTTGCTTACATTGCAGTATCTCAGTAAATAAACCGTTTTCTTTGAGCCAATGTAAATCCGACATCACACTTTTACTGCCAGCGAGAAGAATAACATCAAATGCGCTCAGTGGTTGCCATTGATGAATCAATGTCACGTCAATTTCATCATCTGCCATCAACACATCTAAATCCGTGTAATTACTCAAACGAGGCGTAGCGATGACCGCGATGTTAATTTTGATGTTTCCGCGTCGCTGTTGATAGTTATAGAGCGACTGTGAATCTTCCATGTCAATATTGAGCGGTAGAAAAGGCAACACACCTAAAACAGGGACGCCAAATTGTTCTCGAATAATCACTTCGCCTTCATCAAAAAAACGTCTATCACCACGGAATTTATTAATGATAACACCAACGATATTCTCTCGAATATCAGGCGCAAGTAGCGCAAGCGTACCGTAAATAGAGGCAAATACACCACCACGTTCAATATCGGCCACTAAAATAATACGCGGTTTAAATGTCTGAGCAATAAAAGTATTGGATAAATCTTTTTCAATTAAATTCAGCTCAACAGGTGAGCCAGCACCTTCAGCAATCACTAGGTCATACGCATTGAGTAGCTGCGTGAATGATTTTTTCACTTCGTCTTTCAGTGTATCAAGTTCATCGAAATAGTTAGCAATACCTTGATTCTTATATACAAGACCATTAACAACAACTTGTACACCACCGCTACCATGTGATTTTAACAGCACAGGATTGAACAAATAACTCGGCGCAACGCGAGCGGCCTGCGCTTGAAAATACTGCGCACGAGAAATTTCGCGCCCTTCAATAGTTACGCAGGAATTATTCGATACATTTTGCGCTTTAAATGGTGCAACATTCAGCCCTAAATCAGAAAAAATGCGGCAGAGTGCCATCACAATACTGGTTTTTCCGGCATCCGAGCCAGTACCCACCACTAAAATAGGACGCACTACGCCTCGCCATATTTTTGCTTATTGCGATTTATCCAATACTGCGTGGCTAAGTCATGAGCCGCTTCTTTCGTAGATGCTTTGCCGAGCAGTTTGAGTGCGACCGCCGCTGTTCCAATGACGCTTGCACTGGCAAATTCATTCTCTATCTCGCCACGCCACAGTTGCGCTAATTGCACAGGATCTAAATTGTCTGATTTCACATGACGATGTGTAAATAATGCAGGCCACATTTCATCGATAAGTTCACCATCATGAACGCTTTGCACCAAACATTCCACATCTGGATTACGTTCTGTTTCACCGCCCTCACCTTTTAATACGGCCATATTAGGTTGATTGAGTAACATGGCGGCGTGTTGGTGTACGGCGCGATAACTTGGGTGAAAAATCCCTTGAATACTAAATGGCGCGTCAAATGGGTTAAGCAGTCGCACGAGTGTATGCACGGGTGAGCGCAACCCTAAAATGGGACGCAGTTCAATAATGTCATGCAATATCGGGCAAAAATGCGCGAGTGATAAATAACTAAAACCTTGTGCTTTAAGTTGTTCTTGCGCATCCACCACTGACTGCGCAGCAGTTAATCCTAAATATTTCAATACATTTTGGGTGTAAATTCTATCAGGCGTATGCCCTTCAGCACCGTGCATAAAGACCGTAGTACCGTTTTCAACCAGCAGTAGCGCGGATAATAAAAACCATGGCAAATGTCGACGTTTTCCCGCATACGATGACCAATCTAAATCCACTTTTACGTTGTGCGAGAATGCAAAAAATTCTCGTGCCGCCTCAACAAACCCCGCCAATTCTTCGGACGTTTCTTCTTTAACTCGCATAAGCATTAAAAACGCACCTAATTGAATAGGGAGCACTTCACCTGCCAGAATCATTTTCATCGCACGATGCGCTTCTGAGTGCGTCAAAGGACGCGAGCCTTTTTTACCCTTGCCTAAAATACGAACAATGTCTGCAAACGGATGCTCCTCTTGCGGACTATGTTCGTGGTGTCTTAGTGTCATAGCGTAAATCTCATATAGTGATCAAGTAATAATGCCGCAAAGAGCAAGGTAATATAGACAATAGAGTACCAAAACGTGCGCATAGCGGTTTTATTGTCTTTTTCACGCATCATGATAACGACAAGATACAAAAAGAGGATATTGAGTATCAGCGTTGACCCCATATAAATCAAGCCACTCATGCCAGTTATATACGGCAAAACGGTCACAATAGTAAGCAAAATGGTATACAACAAAATCTGCAGACGCGTGTAATCAGCACCATGCGTCACAGGTAACATGGGAATATCCACTTTCGCGTATTCTTCCTGACGCGCAATGGCCAATGCCCAAAAATGCGGTGGTGTCCAAACAAAAATAATTAACGCCAGCAATAGCGCATAAGGATGGACTTCACCCGTCATCGCACACCAACCCAGTAGAGGAGGCGTTGAGCCAAATAAGCCGCCAATGACAATATTTTGCGGGGTAGCGCGTTTTAAATAACAGGTATAAATAAACGCATAACCAAACAAAGATAAAAATGTCAAAATAGCAGTAATCATATTGACTTTAGTGATAAGTAAAATCATCGCACTTACCCCTAAAATCGTTGCAAAAACCAGCACGTTTGCCGAACTTAACGTTCCTTGCGGCAGAGGGCGATTTTGAGTACGGCGCATTTTGGCATCCGCATTACGATCAATGAAATGATTAATAGCCGCAGCAGACGCAGAGGCAAAACCGATACCGATCAAACCATAAATCATCAAATCGATGGGCGGCAATGTCGGCATCGCAAGCAACATCCCAACAACAGCCGTAAATAACATTTCTGCTACTACATTAGGTTTACAGAGCGTGAGATAATTTTTCCAACGCGGCAAATGCGTGAATTTAGACATGATAAAAGTAATTCCAAAAACAGAAGGTTAGTCACACTATACCGGACGTAAAAAAGTAACGTCAACTAAAGCGAAAAAGCCGTTAATACCGAGTCCTAAGTATCAATGAAAATTCCCCTAGCATCTAACAGGGTGAAAAAGTGAAGTATTTTTGACACAAATTTACTATAATTGTCCACAACAAACGTTATATTTCAGTTTACTTGAGGATAAAAGTGTGGAGCTAAATGGCGCACAGATTGTAATACAAAGTCTTAAAGACGAAGGTGTTGAGTATATTTTTGGCTATCCTGGTGGTGCGGTACTGCATTTATATGATGCACTGTTTCAGCAAGATGATGTAAAACATATTTTAGTTCGACATGAACAGGGTGCTACGCACGCTGCGGACGGCTATGCTCGCGCAACAGGAAAACCCGGTGTGGTACTCGTCACGTCAGGGCCGGGCGCAACGAATGCCGTTACAGGTATTGCTACCGCCTATATGGATTCCATTCCTTTGGTGGTCATTTCAGGTCAAGTACCTTCGGCTGTTATCGGCAGTGATGCGTTTCAAGAAGTCGACATGGTAGGCATTACCCGCCCTTGCGTGAAGCATAATTTTTTAATTAGCGACGTTAGCAAAATTGCAGAAACGATCAAAAAAGCCTTTTATGTTGCAACGTCCGGTCGCCCAGGACCTGTTGTCATTGATATCCCAAAAGACATGACATCGCCTAATGTCAAAGTGCCTTACCATTATCCTAAAAAAGTGGAAATGCGCTCTTATCATCCTGCAACCACAGGCAACAAAGGTCAAGTTAAAAAAGCGATTGAATTATTACTCAATGCAAAACGCCCTATTGTTTACGCGGGTGGTGGTGTTGTTTTGGGTGAAGGTAGTCACGAATTAACCGACTTAGCCAAAACGCTCGGCTATCCTGTGACAAATACCCTTATGGGACTTGGCGCATACCCTGCAACCGATAAGCAATTTGTCGGGATGCTCGGCATGCATGGCACTTATGAAGCCAATATGGCCATGCACGAGAGTGATTTAATTCTTGCTATCGGCGTGCGTTTTGATGATCGTGTTACGGGAAAATTAGAGTTATTCTGCCCTTACGCAAAAATCATTCATGTTGATATTGATCCAGCGTCAATTTCAAAAACTGTCAAAGTAGATGTGCCCATTGTTGGGGAAGTTAAACTTGTTATTGGACAATTAATTGATGGTTTAAAAGAAGCGAAATATAAAATTGATAAACCCGCTTCTGACGCTTGGTGGAAACTAATTGATCAATGGCGCAGTATTGAATGCTTGGAGTTTGATCGACACAGTGTCGCTATTAAACCGCAATATGTTATTGAGCAACTGTATCAAGTGACCAACGGCGAAGCTTATGTCACCTCTGACGTGGGTCAGCATCAAATGTGGGCAGCGCAATATTATCACTTTGATAAACCACGTCGCTGGATTAACTCAGGCGGTCTTGGCACGATGGGGTTTGGTTTGCCCGCTGCGATTGGCGTAAAGCTGGCTCATCAGAATGCTGATGTAGCGTGTGTCACGGGTGATGCAAGTATTCAAATGTGTATTCAAGAATTATCGACGGCGCTGCAATATAAAACGCCGATTAAAATCATTAACTTAAATAATAGCTATATGGGCATGGTGCGTCAGTGGCAAGAATTTTCATACCAAAGCCGCTATTCGCATTCCTATATGGAAACCATTCCTGATTTTGTGAAATTAGCTGAAGCGTATGGACACGTCGGGATTCGAATTGACAAACCCGAAGAAGTGCGTGGCGCGTTGGAAAAAGCGTTTGCAATGAAAGATAGAACGGTATTTTTAGACATCATAACCGATAGAACGGAGAATGTTTATCCCATGATTGAAGCGGGTAAAGCACACAATGATATGAAACTTCGTGTTGCCATTGGCACCTCAACGGATCGGGAGTTGTCATAATGCGTCATATTATTTCGATACTCATTGAAAATGAGGCGGGCGCTCTTTCACGCGTCGCTGGTTTATTTTCAGCGCGTGGCTATAACATTGAATCACTCACTGTAGCGCCCACTGAAGACCCCAGTTTATCTCGCATGACGCTTGTCACACGCGGTACGGAAGATATTATCGAGCAAATTACCAAGCAATTAAATAAACTCATTGACGTGGTAAAATTAATCGATTTAGCGCAGACTATTCACATTGAGCGTGAATTGATGCTCGTTAAAATTAAAGCCTCTGACAAAATTCGTGAAGAGTTGCGCAGTGTAGTGGATATTTTTCGCGGAAAAATTATTGATGTCACGCCCACATCGTATGTCATTGAAATGACCGGTACGTCCGATAAACTCGATGCCTTCATCGCGACAATTGATAAAGCGAGTATCATTGAAGTCGTTCGCTCAGGTGCAACGGGTATTTCTCGTGGCGAGAAAGGTTTGCATCTTTGATTTTTTATTAAGATTTAATCATGTTTAAAAATGGAATCAGTACAAAAGCGCAAGAAGAACTTGCTATTTTTGAACATTCATTTGAATTGATTGCGCAGCGGTTTCGTTTAAAAAATGACCTACACACTATCAAATCCTATATTTTTGAACATGATTTAGCCGATTTTTTAATTTGGGTTGAACAACCCATTATTGATGTTTTTGAGCATGCAAAACCAACGTTGCAATGGCAACAAAATAAGTTGATGCTGACGATTTTGTCTAGTTCAACCGCTAAAGAAAATGACGAAAATCGCTTATTTGAGCAATTCGACCATTTTTATGCCATTGATAACGCTCTCAAGTTCATTGATATTGATTTACATTAAATTTAACTTTTTTTAACCCCTTTTAACACAGGACAAAACCATGCAAGTTTATTATGACAAAGACGCCGACCTTTCTATTATCCGTAGCAAAAAAGTAGCCATTATCGGCTATGGCTCACAAGGTCACGCGCATGCGTTGAACTTAAAAGAATCAGGCGTTGATGTTGTGGTGGGTTTACGCTTAAATTCAACTTCTGTTGCAAAAGCACAAGCACACGGCTTAACCGTTTTAGACGTACCTGCTGCGATTGCAAGTGCGGACATTGTAATGATTTTAACCCCTGATGAATTCCAAGCGTCTTTATACAAAGAAGTGGTCGAACCAAACATCAAACAAGGTGCGACATTAGCCTTTGCACACGGTTTTGCAATTCTGTTCAATCAAATCGTACCGCGCAAAGATTTAGACGTTATCATGATTGCACCTAAAGCACCCGGTCACACTGTGCGCTCTGAATTCGTTCGTGGCGGTGGTGTTCCTGATTTAATCGCTATCGAGCAAAATGCGTCTGGCAAAGCAAAAGAAATTTGCTTATCTTACGCGTCAGCTATTGGCGGTGGTCGCTCAGGCATTATTGAAACGACTTTCCGTGATGAATGTGAAACCGATTTATTTGGTGAACAAGCGGTACTTTGTGGTGGCGCGGTTGAACTTGTAAAAATGGGTTTTGAAACCTTAGTTGAAGCAGGTTATGCACCCGAAATGGCGTATTTCGAATGCTTACACGAATTGAAATTGATTGTAGATTTAATGTTTGAAGGCGGCATTGCAAACATGAACTATTCTATTTCAAACAATGCTGAATATGGCGAATACGTGACTGGCCCTAAAGTCATTAACGAAGAAAGTCGTCAAGCGATGCGTGAAGCATTGCAAAATATCCGTAACGGCGAATACGCAAAACGTTTCATTTTAGAAGGTGCAACAAACTATCCTGAAATGACCGCAAAACGTCGCTTAAATGCAGAGCATCCAATTGAAACCACTGGCGCAAAATTGCGTGCCATGATGCCTTGGATTAAAGCAAACCAAATTGTTGATCAAACGAAAAATTAATCGTTTTCGATTTTTCTACAAAAAAAGCCCGTTTTCATAGCGGGCTTTTTTAGTTTGAGGTGTGAACTCTGTATATTTTGAAATAGTTTTAGATTAAAAAGAACACATCGCTTCTCTGTTTAATAAAATAATTTAGGAAAGTAATTAATGTTAACACCTCCTCGCCCTATTGCTTTTATTCTTGCATCATCTAACCATGGAACTATGATTGTTAATCGTAACGATTATCGACTAATAGGTGAAAATCGTGGCTACGGTGTTGGATTTCAAATTTTAAATAATTCAGTTTTTGATGCAACCGAAGTTAATTTTGCTATGGCGCTACTTACCTGTCGTCGTAAGCATTTTGGTGATGGCGTCATCGCAATTGATGGAGGTGCAAATATTGGTGTTCACACGATTGAATGGGCGCGTCACATGCACAATTGGGGTGAAGTGATTGGCTTTGAAGCACAAGAAGTCGTTTTTTATGCGTTAGCTGGAAATGTCGCCATTAATAATTGTTTAAATGCTCGAGTTAAATTAGCCGCTTTAGGGGAAGCATGTGGCGAACTTGCCATACCACAACCCAATTATTTTCAAGCCTCCAGTTTTGGTAGTTTAGAAATTCGTCAAAATGCAAAAAATGAATTTATAGGGCAAGAAATCTCATATAAAGACGAATCCATGCAAAAAATCCCAATGGTAAGCATTGATTCACTGAATTTAAATCGCGTTGATTTTATAAAAATCGATGTTGAAGGCATGGAAATTGAAGTTTTAAACGGCGCAAAATCAACATTGAATAAATCTAAACCTATCATGTTAATTGAAATAATTAAATCAGATCGCGCTGAATTAGAAAAATTTGTAACCGACAATGGGTACAGTGTTTTTGCAATGGGAATTAATTTATTGGCAATTCACGAAACCGATCCAACATTACAACAAATAAGTGTTGTTAATAATCAAGTTATGTTGACATTATAAATTCAAGAGAACACCCAACCATGACCGCTTTATACGAATCCAATTTACCCTCGCTTAAATTAATTGCACACGGAAAAGTACGCGATATTTACGATATTGACGAAAATCTGATGCTAATTGTGACGACAGATCGACTGTCTGCCTTTGACGTCATTTTACCTGATCCGATTCCAAACAAAGGGAAAGTACTCACCACCGTATCAAACTTTTGGTTTGAAAAAATGCGTGACGTGATTCCCAATCATTTAACTGGTATTTCACCCGAAAGCGTATTAACCAGTCCAGAGGAATGTGCCCAAGTTAGCGGTCGCGCTATTGTGGTTAAAAAGCTCAAACCATTGCCCGTTGAAGCGATTGTACGTGGTTATTTAATTGGGTCGGGTTGGAAAGATTATCAAAAAACAGGGCACGTTTGCGGCATTGAATTACCAACCGGTTTACAGCAAGCCGCTCAATTGCCCGAACCGATTTTCACGCCATCAACAAAAGCTGCTGTCGGCGATCATGACGAAAATGTATCGTTTGAGAAAATTGTGGAATTACTTGGCGAAGCGTTGGCAAATCAAGTGCGCGAAGTCAGTTTACAACTGTATAAAGAAGCCTCTCTTTATGCACAGCAACGCGGCATTATCATTGCAGATACCAAATTTGAATTTGGTTTAGACAACGATGGTGTATTGCACTTAATTGATGAAATTTTAACGCCTGATTCATCCCGTTTTTGGGCGGCAGATGATTATCAAGTGGGCAGTAATCCACCCAGTTTTGATAAACAATATGTGCGTGATTATCTCGAAACGCTTGATTGGGATAAAACAGCACCTGCACCCAAATTACCCGCCGAAGTGGCAGAGCAATGCGCAAAAAAATACCATGAAGCGCAAGTGCGTTTAACACAATAATCAAATGTCACTATTCAATCGACATATTTTACTAGGCGTCACGGGCGGTATTGCGGCTTATAAAGCGCTCGAGTTAGTGCGTCTTTTGAAAAAAGAAGGGGCGCAAGTCCGCGTTGTTATGACCAAAGCCGCCTGCGAATTTATTGCGCCTTTGTCGTTTCAAGCCCTTTCTGGGCACAGCGTACATATTGAGCTACTTGATGTTGATGCTGAAAATGCGATGGGGCATATTGAACTCGCACGCTGGGCAGATATTTTTATCATCGCTCCAGCAAGCGCAAATACGCTGTCAAAATTTGCTCATGGCAGCGCGGATAATTTACTTTCAACGCTTT
>Ga0214168_1001056_pt1 | contig 11094 bp, 5 predicted proteins | sample LakMenepilimnion_FD_153002 | JGI IMG/M metagenome (GOLD analysis project Ga0214168, IMG submission 153002) | Freshwater microbial communities from Lake Mendota, WI - Practice 29OCT2010 epilimnion v4 | ecosystem: Environmental > Aquatic > Freshwater > Lake > Epilimnion/Euphotic zone | place: Lake...
GCAGTTCTGTAACAATCTCAGATTTGAATGTTTCACAAATGAGAGAGTTCATCAGAATTTGATCGTCAGGTAAAATGGAATGCAAATTGTCATGTGGGAATGTAGACATCAATTTGCATGGAAAAAAATAGTGCTGGCAGAGGGATGCAATAAGTATTTCTACTGATGGTGAGTCCCTGATGGATTCTTTGTCACAGTTGTTGTTGATCACATGACCATCTATGATTGGTACACCTAACCCTATACAGATCATATGCAGACTGGCTCGATCACATCTATTTTCATTCAGACATAGACAAGCATGATGAAACTCTAAGCCTTGTTCATTGCAATCCAATGGGGTGAGTGTCATCTTGCAATTAGGCAAAGTGATTTCTCCAATGTGGCATAACTTGATGTGGTGGTACAAATACTTGATATAAACAGGTGTGTGTACATCAAACAATAGTGACAATTCCACAAGCTTCATGATCATCATGACCATGGGGTCTTGAGGGAAGCTAGTGAGCAACTTTGGCTTTCTCTTTGGGATAACTGCATGGTCCTGAAACTGATTCAGTGCCAAACTAGAGTTGACTAATTCTCGTGGGAAATAAATCTCGGCATCAAATGGAGAGCACATGAAATTTTGCACATTCTCTCCAGTGTCATCCCAAATTTTGTTTGGGGACGTTGATGATACCACTTTTGATGGGTCATTTGTGGGTACTTCACCATTTCTCAGATATTTCAACAGGAACGGAATGACAGATTGGCATAAATTCTTTGCAATGTGCCACTTATCATGAAGAGATGTTTCTTGTATCAACATCCTCGAGTGCAAAAGTGGTTTGTCCATTTTCATAACTCTGATGATGCTTGAAATGCATGTATTGCTGAAATGATTGTCACGTAGGCACCTATTTAGGATATTCCAGAATTCAACAGGAATAATAGGCTTTGGAGGAGTATATGTGTTGAAATTTGCATGAAGATCAGTGAGAATTTGGGGTGGTTGATTTGTTGGATTGTATCTGGATTCATCATGAAGCCATTTTGTAACATATCTCAACTTAGTCTGTCCACCAAGGCCTGTGAATGTCATAATGGCATTAACAACAGCTCTGAGCCACTCGGAGCATCTGTTACCTCCATAAATGTCGCAAAACCTAACAGATGCTCTGAACCTTGTCATTGATTGTAATTGGTCAATCAGGAATAATATTTTGGCATAAACAAGCTCATATGGAGTTGTATTGAGGCAAAGTTTGCGGTTTCCAGACATGAAAAGTTCGTGTACAGCTATCTGAACATGTGCCAAAATATCAGTTAGGTGACCATGGCACCTGATAAAATTACCAATGGTACTACCTCCATTGGGTCTCACTGAAACCTCAAGCCGTGCACAAATACCATTATCGTGGACAAATTTCATAGCACCACCACTGAGTTTCAACATAAGAATCGAAAATCTCTGGAGGTGTATCATCGAAGATTGAGGTAACTCATTCATTTGCTTGAATGTAAGAGGCAATTGATTGCGCATCTGTGTCAAATAGTGTGAAATGGTGGAGTAAAATTTTATGCTGTAGATTGTGTTTGCATCAATTTCAATATGATCAGGGCTTGTGTTGCAATGGGAAGAGTGATGGTAAACTTGTGAAAGTGTTACATTTGGCATTTGTCCTGTGGATGGAATAAAACTTGAATCAGATGAATTACCCTCATTGTCAGTATTAAATTCTTCCGAAAAGAGTGGTAATTTGATTTTCATGGACTTCTTCCATTCTCTCTGCTTCAGACGAACTGACCCTGTCTGTTTTCTGTCCACTCTATCATTTTGAGTCTCTATTGAGTGAAGTGCCCAGGTCTCGGGTAACATGGAATCAACAAAAGACCGGTACTTGCTTTTCTTCAATATTTGCTCATATGAACATTGAATGAGAGCATTTTTCATTGTTGGGATATTAAAAGCAATATCAAGCTGTGTGATCTCAACAGATACTCCTTGTATGTCCCTAATTTTATTAACCTTGCGGAACATTTTTTGAATTGGACATTGCCCATCACTGTCATACTCCATCTTGTGCCTGGTTCCAATATCGGCAACATGAAGAACATGCTTATTAATTCCCGAAACAAAACAACTATCAATGATGGCATCTATGATAACACCATATGGGGGTTTGTTTGCTGCATTGTTTGGGTTGAAGCATATGTCCTTGTTTGAAGAAATCTCCATAGGGTACTGTTGTGGATATTTACAAACATTGGATATGATGGGCTTTCTACATGAGCTGTGAACGGCAATCTTGACTGGACCAGAGATGACCAGTGACTCCTCTGACATGAATTTATTCCCAATATTTGTGGATAGGAGATGTTGACATCCTTGGCTCCTGGAGCTACCAAATATGCTGTCTTTGTTCACAGCCCCAATCGCCACAGAAGGAAGCGATATACTGGACAAGCTAGTTCCAAAAGAATAAAGAAATGTTTTGATAGCCTCTTTGACATTAGCTTCCATTGCATCTGCTACAATAAGAAAGCTGAAGGCATCGCAGTCAGAAGTTATTTTTTTTTCAGGTGGGAGGGGGAATTTATCTGATAACATCTTCACACAATCACTAAGTAATTTTTGCCTACATTCAGTGTTATCTGTTTGGTTGGAACACCTGAAATTTGGCATACATGAACACAAAAAACCATTAGAATCGGGATATAGAGCAATAGGACTAACTTTCACATGAGTTGCATATTATTTACCATACACTTGGAGTGTCACCTTCCTTACTGGAACTAATACCATTTGTGTTGTTATCGGGAATTTCAAACGGCATGGTGTCAGGGTTTGTTCAGGAAAACAAATATGAAGAGAAAAAATGAAGAGTTAAATTAGTTCTTCAATTAATTATGAGAACAATTCTGAAGAGAGTCAAATTCAATATTGGCATATTATTACGTTTAAAAACCATAAATCATACATTCAACATGCAAACACAAGTGATTCGAAATCATCATTGTCTTCGAACACGTCTTCAACCACATGAAAATATCTAGCCGGGAAAAGGAAAGGACAAGACCAGCCATGGTGAAAGGATGGTGATTGTTTGGTACAGGAGAAATTCTGGTTCTGTCTTTGTTTTTTCTTCATTTGATATCGCCTTTGCTTTTCGCAGTTACCAGCCAATTTTATCTCACCCTTCAAGGATAAAAACAGCTGTTTAGCGTTTGTCGCAAATGCACAAATATATTCTTGTTCTTTCTCCAGTTGTTGTTGCATTCGATGATTGGAGGTGGGGAGGAGGTTATTTGATTGAAAGGTTATTGCCTTTCCATGGATGCATTTTAGAATTTGAAGAAAAATAAGATGGATGGGGACAGGATGAATTATTTGATCTTCCAATTTCCATGTTTCATACAACTTTTTGCGGGGTAAATGATGTATGTATGGAAATGATGGTGAAAAATAATGATCATCGTGACATTCTTCGTTGTCAATGGTAGTATTGAAGTAATCAGAAAGATGGAGAAAATCTGATAAGAACAATGCATTGCTTTCCTCCCATACCGCAAACAGATTGAGTTGGAAATGGTCTCTGTGTAAATTAACCACAAAAGCAGACCGAATAAATAGTGCTCCTGGACTGAAATGAGGATAATCCACATAGTTTCTTCCATGATTGTGTGATTTGAAGGATCGATACTCCTGAGCAATTTTCATCAGATCGTCTTGTGTCTGTTGACCAAAGAAAAAACCTAACCTGCTTTCAGCAAGTGATGTAATCAATTTGAACCATTCCGAAACATTTTTGAGTGTTTTTCTACCAAGATTCCCATGAGTGACGGAAAATAGAATTATTCGTGACACACTGATCAGAATTGCAGAATGTACTTCAAAAGGACTCATAACATGATTTGCATCATCAGAGAAATGTTCAGATTCGTAATTCTTTGAATATAGACTGAACATTTCAATGCAAAATTTGTCAAAGCATGACTGCCACCTTAGTACACGCTTGTCAGAATCTTTCACAGAAAGCCTGTTGGTTTTTTTTTTCCTATTGTCATGGTCACATATGAGTACAAACAATTGAGTAGCAACACCCGACAAGAAAAACGCTGTGAGTGGATTGAATATAAAAACGTGTTCAGCCATTTTCATAACCTCTGGCAAATAATTTTGAGACCAACAATATTATGAGACCAAAAATCATGAGACAAAAAAAATTAAGACATTCGAAAAGAACAGCAGACTCACCAACGGAAAAATAAAAAATTATGACACTTGAAACTATTTCTCTAATACTTCAATTATTTATGAACTTGTGTTGGTGATCATGCAATTTCTGCGGTATTGAACAAAACAATGAAAGGTATTTATTGCCATCAACCACATCAGGTACAGCAGTACAATGTCCACAAGTTCTACCGTTCCATGATACGTAAGTACCATCGTCTATCTCAATAGCCACCTCCCATTCGGGGAAAAGTAAATACCATGACTTTGCTGGCAATTGTTTATATTTCTTTGTCCACACAGCATAAGACCTATCTGCATCGTGATCATTGTGTAACTCATTTCCCAGATTTTTAGATGCATTCCAACATCTGGGTGTATCACTAACATGACTGGGACATTTTTTGTTTGGCCAAAAAATATACTTTTGGTTCTGAATCATTTCATGATAACCAACACATTTATCCTTGAACTGTGCCTCAAAAATTAACCCACATTCATACAGGGTCAATTTTTCCTCTTCATTGCTCCAACGACTTCTAAATTTAGGCTTCAAAACAAAATCAGTGTGTTGCCCATGCCAGTCGACATGCTCACCAATACCAACCATGATTCCAACTCCATTCCAGCCATCCGTTGTTCTGACTGGGTTGCGTTCACGAATCAATTTTGAAGTTGTCTTGTAGAGAAAATTGTTTTCATCATTGTCATTTGAGTGATGTACATGCAGCAAGTTGGAAAAGAGATGTCCATTTTTTCCGTTCAAAGGTTGCAAAAATAATCTTGCGCACTCTGTGTGAGGGATAAAAAACCTCCATTTGGTTGGATCAAATCCTTTCTCTGATGGATCATAGAGCAAGGATGGAACTTGATAGCATCGAAATACATGAGTTAGAGAAGCTGCACTTTTTTGACAGATATATTTCCCTTTATATTTGTTTCCCCTCGGATAGTTGGCACCAACATGTGGACATACAGTCATACCATTCAATATTGTGCCAGGCTTAATGTTTTTCTGTACACAGTACTTCATCTGGACATGGATGGTGGTTTTATTGTACTTTATCGCATGGCTACTACTGATGTTGCTATGATGTATTCCAACATGATCTTTCACTGAGGCAGGAACATAACAAGACAATCAATTCAGTTCTATCATTCAGTAACTACTTGGAGCGAAAAAATTCGTGCGGGGGGACGTACGGTTGCTTTTGCGGTTGCTGGAAGCGGATGAATTCTTACGTTCACCCGGAGAACCACATGCTTTAGTCTTGCTACTAGATGAGGAACCCGTGAGGGGGGACGTATGGTTGCTTTTGCGGTTGCTGAAAGCGGAAGAATTCTTTTGTTCGCGCGTCTTTGGTCTTGATAGTAGAGCGTCAAAGTTACCAATATAGCAGCGGGTGTCGAATTCTGAAGATTGGTCCAAGCTAATTCCGTAAATGGGGCTGTTTCCGGATTTAGCTGCGATGTCATTCCGAAAAATGGTTGTCTCATGAGAACCACACTTTTTCTTGGGTGGTGTTAGTAGATTCGTCTTGTTTAACTGTCTTTTCTTATTACCCAGAGAACCTTCTGTTCTTGTGGATGACATCATCTTTGATGGCTGATCCACTACTTCTCCACCACCAGCAGGAACAACTGCTTCCACAGCAGTAGATCCATCCTTTGTTTTATTTTTACCGCTTGCGGGAGGTTTCTTGCTCACAATGGAGAAATAATCGTTCTGGAAGTAGTAGTCTAGCTGGTTCTGATTGGGACTGATTATTTCCATTGAATCTAAGCACTTCCTGAAAAATGTCCCAACCTTGCGTGCTGGACAGACAATTTGGTCCATGGAAAAAGCACTTCGTGGTAATAGTTTGAAAAAAAAATTCTTCCAAACATTCTGATTTTGTTCTTTGTATGACCCCAATGTGTCAAAAGTACCATCCAAGCAGTAAGATAAGACATGAGCAAAAACATTTTGGTGATCAAACAGATTCTTGACGTGTTTGACTCTGAGGATGTCGTGAATCAGTAATCCTGAGTATGCAATCATTTTAATCAAGTATTGATCAATTGTTTTTTGGTGATCTTTCAAGGCAAATTTCCTCTTACAAAAGTCGATACATTTGTCTTGGTACACGCGAGATTTTTCCTTCGTTGATGTTGTTGATGGACTTTCAAGGTGTTGAATAATTTGAAAAGTATCCAATTGATTCTTCATTTTCACCAAGTGAAATAGGAGTTTTTTGTATTTCTCGTCCATAATCAAAGGAACACTTGAGATAGCCTCACACTCCGTGTGCATGGATGCAACAGCTTCATGTTTTGATTGATTCAGTTCAGTGTTATGGCTTCCTAGGTTTACCAAAACAGAAGCAACTTGATTAATGCTTGGTACTGATGCATGAGTTGTGTCGCGATCCCCATGTGCCTGTTGGGTATCCATAGTATCATCGGTGAACACCAAACTTGGTGCTGCTGCAAGAGTTGTGTCGCAATTTCTATCTTTGGAGGACACCAATGCAGAAGGAAGATGGGTATTGCTTGTATTGCGATTTGGGTGATTTTCGTCCACTGATATCATCTGATGATAAGTGGGTTCCTCAGTTTTACTACGGCAAAAATCAACCCATAAACTTGACTTCATCTCTGTAAAAAAAATCAATGTACAATCGTTCCTACTGATCAACAACGGACGATTACCTATCCCCTTCCCCTGAATATAAGAAATGAAGGACATAGCCACGGTTTTCACAGGGTCTTTTTTGAAACTCAATTCCAACAGTTTTGGTGATAGGATTGTCCGCATGACAGGTAAAAAAAAGGTGGGTTTGGAACCTACTCGGGCAAAATTAACAGAGTTGTGTTGAATTGCCATTGGCAACAATAATAACTGACAGGTTGGGTATTTCTTTTCATCGTTGGTTGCATACTTGTCATACACTATGCTTGTATTGAACGAAACACATGTGGTAAGACAATACAGCCAGGACCATAACTCATCTTGTCCAAGATAAATCTTCTCCCTCATGAAGAAGTGTAGCACGCGTGTAATATAAGAGTAACTCAGACGACTGATGCATGACCATATCGTCAATTGGATAATGATCAACATCTTACGGTGAAGTTCAAGTTGTTTCTTGTTGACCGATAATTGTTCATGTGATTGACTTGTGACGTGTGCCACTAAATTGCCATAGTCTTGCATCAAGAATTTCATTGACTGCGATTGAAGATATATTCCAACTAAAGTGTCGGAAATGTGACCCAAAGCCTCTCGAATGAGGGAGTTGATTCCCTTGGAAACCTCTTTGGGTTTATTGTTTTCAATTGCTTTGGCTACACTTGGATCCTCCATTAAATATCTACTACCCAGTTGTCGGTGTACATGGCTACAAAGGCACCAGATTTTAGATGGAGTATCACCAATCTCAACCATTCTGGTTGACCAGTCAAAAAAAGAGAATTCGATTTTTAGGAAATAGAACAAAAAGATGCGGGTGAACTCCAGTTTGAAAAATTATGAGCCTTTTGATGTGGGTCAGGAGTGTTTGAAAAATTATGAGCACTAACTGCGATCAACAAAAAGGCGTTGATCAAAAATAGTAAACGAAAATGTTGTCTGGCCATCGTTGCGTTGATCAAAAATAATAACGAAAATGTTGTCTGGCCATCGTTGCGACAGTCAAATTACATGAGCCCAATTCCATTGTTCTGTCTTCAGGCATTGTCATAACTTTCATAATAGTGGATTTGGTGATTTGCATACTGAACAAAAACAATCACGGCCCCTTTGACATAATGACACCAATGGTCAAGTTAAAAGATAAGTACGGGAGAACTACTGGACAAAAAAAGGTACAGTAGTCTGCCTCGGTCCCTCCACGAAAATGATGCCACATATCACTTCTGGATGTTCGGTTAAGTCCTTTGCATCGTTGTCAAAATGGAATTGGAAATATATAAGCCTTGGAACAATCCCACCAATGGTCAAGTTAAAAGATAAGTACAGGAGAAGTCAAGTTTGAAAAATTATGTGTCTGTTGGTCAGTCGTATCAATTGCCAATTTTATATGTTTTTTTAGAACAAACGAATTAGGTAACAAACCACGCACCAAGCACGCGCACACCCAATAGCGTAATACCACAAAAAAACAACTTTCCCTAAAAAACACATGATGATTCAGGAAGAGTCTGTGTCATCCTTATCTTGTCCTGTCAGATAATGTGTTTCTAGATATTGTACGTTGGCAGCTTCAATTAATGTCAGAAGTGTTTTTACCTGTTGCTTCTTCTCGTCGGTGATATTAGGAGATCTTATCTTGGCATTCAAAAGTTCCTTGAAGCGGACATCCTTGAAACTTAGCAGTACATTTTTCAATAATTTACACTCATTGAAGTCAGGCATGTCCAGTGTAACTACTTCAACTGCTTTGGCCACATTGGCATCCGCCTTATTCTTCCTGGGAACGGGAAAGTAATGTGTTGTGTCAAGTATTTTGTTGATGATAAGAGCTGTGTTTGTTGCACAAGAATCATCCGCATAAAGTCTTGGCGCAATTTCAGTTGTAAAGTCTGTGATACTGGTTGTCCAGAGTTGACCAACGTCCTTTTTGATGACTTTTATGTCGTCGGTGGTTTGTATCACTAAATTGGATAAATCCAAATTAATGCGAAGTCTTGATTTCCCTCCTGTTGTGTCAATAAGTTGTGATTGCAAATGTAGTGCAAAGGACACCTTGATGAAAGAGATGAAACTGAATCGTTCAATGAAGGGCTTGTATTTTCTTTCAATTCTGGATTGAGCGCCGGCTACGTCCACAAAGTTCTTCTTCGATTCCGTGATCTTACCAAACACATCAGCAATTACTGTGTCATCTCTCATTGTGTTGATAACTTTGTTGAACCAGTCCGGTGGACATGGATCAAGACCATACCGAGAAAAGAATTGTGTGGCTTCTGTGATAGAGCTTTTGATTAGCCTACCCAGCAATGCCTCAGAACCTATTTTCAGCAATTCCTCAGAACCTTTTTTCTTACTGCGCTTCATGTTCTTCAACTTACTAAGAAATACCCAACGGGAATAGTAGACAGAAGTGCCAATGACTTCCACCAAGGCCGATAACCATTGTTTCTCTTTTTCTCCTTTCTTATCACATGCAGACAGTTGAATGACTGCATCAGGGTGGTTGGTGGTGAAACAACCATATAATTGTTCGTATGATTCCTTGGAAATGCGTGAAAAAAGCAGCAGTTGCACCATCTCAAATACTTCTGCATTGAAGCCCATACGTGAGTATCGATGTTTGTTGCCAAGGTCTGGACTTTTGGAAATGATATGCTGTACTGATAATTTTCCATCGCTCCAAAGAAAAGAGAAATTTCCATACTTGTTACGTCCTGGTTTCTTCTGTTGGAATAGACAAAACCATTCTTCTTTAGGTTTCTTCACCAAGTTTTCGAGGTCCATATCTGGTACCATGTGATAATATCTAGCCGATTTCTTCTCATCGCGAATAAACTCAACAATGACAGTGGCAAAGTGCTCAATCTCATAATCAAGCACTTGGTTATTGGAGGCCAAATCAAAGTAGTGACCACTACATTTTGTATTCATTTCATTCATCAAATAGGCCAGGAAATGTTTTACCCCGTGAGGTTGCTGACGGCCAAATGATTCCTGAGATATTTGGGACTGAGACTTCATCATTTCAACAAATTGATTGGATGACAGCTGTTCATCATCAGGAATTTGGACCGATGCTTGAATCAACACATTTGCATGTGTAAGACGTTCGTGGTAGTTATTTTCTACCTCGGTAGAGGGTAAAATTCCTGTCATGGCACAATCGATTGCACTCACGCGATGAGCTCCATCACAAATGTGCGCAACAACTTTGGTTTGTTTTGCCACATTGTTGTAGATGAACCGCCGGATCAAGTTGCTCATCTCCCCAAACTTGTTTTGGTTTTCATTGGGTTTTTTCAAAAAATCATCAACTTCGCGTGAATAGTTTTCCGGCCACTCACGACCAAGGATGAATTTCTTGGCTTGTGCAACAACAGATAAGAAATCCTCTGGCTTGTCGAGAGGTTGCTGTAGAGGGATCACTTCTTTCAGCGTGACGCAATATTCCTTTAATGCGTCTTCCATTGAGTCGAAATCACTCAGAGTAGTAACGTCAACCCCTTTTAGCCATGCGATCCCATGTTTGATTATCTTCTGTGTCAATGGTGTCGCATAATATGAAGGCTTATTATCATTGTCATTAAACGTGGATGTCATGGGGATGGCATTATTTGCGGTACTTTCAACATCATATGAGGTAAATACTAGACGGTATGGTGCGATCACAAGGCATGAAGGGTCAACTCCCTTCTCCTCCATCATCAGTTGGTACACCAGGCCTTTTCGGTAATTCACGCAATTAAATCCAAGGTAAGTTGTACACGTCTTCCTGACGTTTAAGGGGCATGCCACTGTATTTGGAATGTTTTGTGGTCCATCACCATCGTGAAGTGTTAGGCAGGGGAAAGTTCCCGCCGCAATGTCAACGGTGAAACTGGACATGAAAGGGATGTGAGCAGAAGTGGAGGGGGGGCAGAGGTGTCAAGTGATCCTTTGCCAATTTGCAAAATTATGAGAAGAGTCTGGTGGGTGCGCGATCGTTATTATTACCGGAAAAAAAAGCCAGGATTGTTATTACGACCGGTAAAAATAAAGTTCTAGTCATCTGTCTGAATCGTTATAACGACTGGAAAAAAAAAAAGATACAGTCGTCTGTCTGGCAGGTTCGCGATCGTTATTACGACCTGAAAATATAAAAGTTCCAGTCGTCTGTCTGGCGGGTGCGCAATCGTTATTACGACCGGAAAAAAAAAGATAC
>Ga0214168_1001059_pt1 | contig 11078 bp, 8 predicted proteins | sample LakMenepilimnion_FD_153002 | JGI IMG/M metagenome (GOLD analysis project Ga0214168, IMG submission 153002) | Freshwater microbial communities from Lake Mendota, WI - Practice 29OCT2010 epilimnion v4 | ecosystem: Environmental > Aquatic > Freshwater > Lake > Epilimnion/Euphotic zone | place: Lake...
GTACAAAAATTCGCTCCTTTTATTGTTTTACTAGTAGTAGCAGTATTTGCCTTATTTGAACCACAGCTTCCTAGCTTTCAGGGAGACGCTTCTACTTATAGCGGAGCAGATATAGCTTGGATTTTAGTCGCAACAGCACTTGTATTTATCATGACCCCAGGTCTTGCCTTTTTCTATGGAGGAATGGTACACCGTAAGAACATTATCTCTACCATGATTAAAAGCATGGTATCGGCAGGGGTAGTTTCAGTTATTTGGATAAGTTTTGGGTACAGCTTAAGCTTTGGCGAAAGCGTGAATGGTATTATAGGCAATCCAATGACGCATTTATTTTTCAAAGATGTAGTGAATGGAGCGCCTAGTTTACAAGGCGGTACGGCTATGACTATTCCTTTATTGTTGTTTGCACTATTTCAATTAATGTTTGCCATTATCACACCAGGACTTATAGTAGGTGCAGTAGCAGAGCGTATCAAGTTCACTTCTTATATTTTATTTATTGTTCTATTTATTATATTAGTATATGCACCATTAGCGCATTGGTCTTGGCATCCTCAAGGATTTTTATTGAAAATGGGCGCCCTCGATTTTGCTGGTGGAACAGTCGTACATATTAGTGCGGGCTGTGCTGCCCTAGCAGGTGCCATTGTATTAAAATCTCGTCGCTCTAAACTAGAACAACATGAAATTCCTCCAGCCAATATTCCCTATGTATTAATTGGTACGGGCTTACTTTGGTTTGGTTGGTTTGGATTTAATGCAGGCTCTGCATTAGGTGCCAATAGTTTAGCCATAAATGCATTTGCTACTACCAATACTGCTGCAGCGGCGGCTGGTTTAGCTTGGATGTTTTTTGATGTAATGAAAGGAAGAAAACCTTCTGTACTTGGATTCTGTATTGGTGCTGTGGTGGGCTTAGTAGCCATTACGCCAGCGGCTGGTTTTGTAGGTATTCCACAAAGTATATTTATTGGTTTGGCGGCTGCTATAATTTCTAATGCCGCTAGCCATGCATTTAAATTATCAAGAGTAGACGACACTTTAGATGTATTCCCTTGTCATGGTATTGGCGGAATAGTGGGAATGTTAATGACTGGTATTTTTGCATCAAAAGGCGTAAATGCTGCTGGCAATGATGGTTTATTTTATGGCAACCCTGCTTTTTTCTTGACTCAATTAAAAGCAATGTTGATTGTGGTTGCCTATAGCTTTACAGTTTCTTTTTTAATTTTCAAATTTATAAGTATTATCATGCCACTTCGTGTGACTGAAGAAGATGAAGAATTAGGATTAGATGCAACACAACATGATGAAAAGTATGGTAGAAACCCCCTAAAGGCCTAGTTTCTTTAGGTTTTCGTGGCTTTTTTATTATATTAGCAGACAGATGAAAATCCTTAAAAGAGCTGTTCAGCTTATATACTGCCTTTATGCCATTGTATTGTTTTCGATACTCACTATCCTATCGGTGACAGCCATGTTTTTAATCCTCCCTTTCAGTAAAGAAAAAATAAGCGAGCATGTTTATTTTATTTGCCGTTATTGGGGTAAGATTTTGTACCTATTGATGGGCGTTCGACACTCAGAAATTTTTGAAGCGCCTCATGATTTTAATAGAGCGCATATTTTTGTAGGTAACCATAATTCTTATATGGATATTCCCTCCATTGTTCAATTAAAGCATCAACCCATTCGCCCCTTAGCTAAATTTGAATCCTCTAAAATTCCTTTGTTTGGTTTAATATATCGAAATGCGGTAGTCATGGTAGACAGAAGCGACCCAGAAAAAAGAGCCCAAAGTTTACGCAATTTAAAAATGGCTTTAGAAAAACATATCTCTATTTTTATATTTCCAGAAGGCACTTTCAGCATGACGGATGAATATCCCTTAAAATCTTTTTTCAATGGCGCTTTTAAATTAGCCATTGAAATGAATATTCCTATTCAACCAGTACTATTAGTGGATTCCGTTGATCGTATGCATTTTAGTAGCGCCCTTACACTTACCCCGGGAAAGCATAGAGTGGTGTATTTGGAAACGGTGGAAGTAAGCGGCTATACCCTGGATCAAATGGACGACTTGAAAGACCTTGTTTTCAAAAAAATGGATGAAGGCATGAGAAGATATAGAAAGTATCCAAATTCATAGTGTATTTTTGCAACCCTATATCATGTACGCAGAAATAATCATACCCTTAGCGCTTCCCAAAAATTATACTTGGATGATTCCGGCATCTATGCAGGATGAAGTAGCCATTGGCATGCGTGTGGAAGTGATGCTGGGCGCCAATAAAAGATATGCGGGTATTGTAAAAAATATAAGTAGCAAAGCGCCTGAAGCCTTTACCCCTAAGCCTATTCTTTCGGTTTTAGATGATGCCCCCATTGTATATGAGCATCAATTAGCCCTTTGGGAGTGGATGGCCGAATATTATATGTGCACCGAAGGAGAAGTCATGCAAGCCGCCATTCCAAGTCATTTAAAAATATCTAGCGAAAGCGTTTTTATTTTAAATGAACAGCAAGAAGAAGACATTAAGAATTTAAGCGACGCTGAATATATAATTTCGGAAGCATTAGAAATTAAAAAAACCTTAACCTTAATAGAAATTCAAAAACTACTAGATAAAAAATCGGTTTATCCTGTTATTAATAAACTCATTCAAAAAGGAATTTGTTATGTGCAGGAAAATATGAAAGATAAGTATACTAGTAAAGTAGAAATATTTTTAAGCTTGCAGGCTCAATACAAAAATGAGGCCGCTTTAGAAAAATTATTGAATGAATGGACAAGAGCACCTAAACAATTGGATTTATTACTAGCTTTTTTACATTTTGAAAAAATAGAAGGCAGTGTTCAACAAAAATCTATTTTAGAAAAGGCTAATGCTACCCATGCACAATTAAAAGCCTTAATTGACAAAGGCATATTAGTGGCTGAGAAAAGAAAAATAGACAGGTTGGCCACCGATCCAAATACAGGTAATACCGCACTGCATAGTTTATCCGAAAAACAAAAAGAAGCCTTGACCTCCGTTAAATCGCAACTTCTTACACATCCTGTAGGCTTATTGCATGGCATCACGGGCAGCGGAAAAACACAAATATATGTAGCCCTCATCAATGAAGTGATTCAGCAAAACAAGCAGGCATTGTATATGTTACCCGAAATTGCACTCACTGCGCAAATGATTAGAAGGCTGAAACAATATTTTGGTGGATCTATAGCTATATATCATTCAAAGTTTAATCCCAATGAAAGAGTAGAAATTTGGAATAAGGTAAAGTCTGGTGAAATTAAAATTGTATTAGGCGCGCGTTCGGCCCTTTTTCTTCCTTATAAAAATTTATCGCTTATTGTTATTGACGAAGAACATGACCCTTCTTATAAACAACAGGAACCTGCCCCTAGATACCAAGCAAGAGATACCGCTATATATTATGCCAATCAATTAAAAGCAAAAGTAGTATTAGGTTCAGCTACCCCTTCGGTAGAAACCTATTATAATGCTATTTCAAAAAAGTTTGGCTACACTTATTTAAATGAAAGGTTTAGCACAGGGGAACTTTCAAAAATTGAATTAATTGATACAAAAAAACAACCTGCAGGTACTGCCATTTTAACACCTCAGCTCTTGGCTTCCATTTCAAAAACAATTGCGAATAAAAAGCAGGTTATTTTATTTCAAAATAGAAGAGGCTACGCCCCCTATTTAATTTGCGAAACCTGCGGATGGATTCCACATTGCGAACATTGTGATGTAACCCTTACCTATCATAAAGCCAAGAACTTACTTTCTTGTCATTATTGTGGCGCTTCTTACCCCATTGTAAATACCTGTAAAGCTTGTGGCAAACAAAATTTCAAACAAAAAAGTTTTGGCACAGAACAGATTGAAGAAAAATTGAATCAATCTTTACCAGGGGTGATTGTTGCAAGAATGGATTTAGACAATGTAAAAGGGAAAAACGAGCATGACCAACTCATTCAAAAATTTGAACAAAGACAAATTGATATTTTAGTAGGTACCCAAATGGTGGTAAAAGGGCTTGATTTTGAAAATGTAGACTTAGTGGGCATTGTGGATGCAGACAGCTTACTCAACTTTAATCATTATAGAGTGAATGAGCGTGCATTTCAAATGATGGAACAGGTTAGTGGTAGAGCAGGCAGAAAAAATGATAATGGAACAGTGATTATACAAGTGAGTCAATTGCAGCACCCTATTGTGCAACTCGTTCAACAACATGATTATTTTGGCTTTTATAATTTTGAAATTCAAAATAGAAAACAGTTCTCTTATCCTCCGTTTAGTAGGCTCATGAGTTTGCTATTTAAACATAAAGAAAATAATATTGCCGAAGAAGCAGCCAACCACTTCCTTCATTCACTTACCCCTGAGATTCAAAAAACAGTATTAGGCCCAGCACAACCCATTGTAAACAGGGTACGTAATAAATATATCTGGGAGCTAGCTATTAAAATTTCAAAACAACCGCAACAATTACAACTCGCTAAAAAACAGCTCTTACATTATATACGATTACTACAAGTACACCCAAGGTATAAATCTGTTAGTATTATCATAGACATTGACCCCAATTAAAACAATATGGAAATTACCCAAAATAGTTCTCTTCAAAATTTACATAGCTTTGGCAGCAATGAAAAAGCAAATTATTTTGCTAAAATTGATTCCATAGAGGCTATTGAGAAAAGTATTCAATGGGCCAAAGAAAAAAATACCCCTTATTTAATGCTAGGATCAGGCACTAATATTCTTTTTACGAAAACTTTTGAAGGCTTAGTATTGAAGATGGAAATAATGGGCATTAAAAAATTAAAAGAAACTGCCTCCGAGGTTTACTTAGAAGTTGGCGCGGGTGAAAACTGGCACCATTTTGTAATTTACTGCGTTCAAAAGGGTTGGGGTGGCGTAGAAAATTTAAGTTTAATTCCAGGCACTGTTGGTGCTGCTCCTATTCAAAATATTGGCGCCTATGGAGTAGAAGCCAAAGATAGTATAGCTAGTGTGACGGCTTATGATACGCATAGTTCCGCATTGATAACACTCAACAATATCGAATGTGCATTTGGATATAGAACTAGTCTATTTAAAAATGAAAAAGACAGATACATTATAAGTTCCGTGCAATTTGTTTTACAAAAACAACCTATTTTCAGAACCGAGTATGGTGCCATTAAAGAAGTACTGCATCAAAAAAATAATAAGCAGCCTAGTGTAGAAGCCATTTCGAATGCAGTTATTCAAATTAGATCAGAGAAATTACCCGATCCTAAAAAACTCGGTAACGCTGGAAGCTTTTTTAAAAATCCTACTATCACCAAAGACTTCTTTGAAGTATTGATTGCAAAATTCCCTAAAATGATTGCCTACCCTATCACAGATGATACCTATAAAATAGCTGCGGGTTGGTTAATTGAAGCCTGTGGCTGGAAGGGTATACAAAAAGGCAATGTAGGTTGCTATGAAAAACAATCTTTAGTCATTGTTCATTACAATAATGGGCCAGGCATTGAAATATATAATTTCTCAGAGGAAATTATTCAATCGGTACTTGCAAAATTTGAAATCTTACTAGAAAGAGAAGTAGTTATTTACTAGTTAAAGAACTGGCTAATTAAATTATTAGTTAGTTAGTTAGTTAGTTAGTTACTTATTCACTAATAAATTACTTCAATATCTACCCTTCTATTTTGCGCTCTTCCTTTTAATGTTTTATTATCAGCAATTGACTTTGTATCTGCAAATCCTTTTTGACTCATTCTATTTTTATCTACCCCCTTCTTGACTAAATAATTTGATGCCACCATGGCTCTTTGTAGCGATAATTTTTCATTTATTTTCAGCGTGCCCGTATTATCGGTATGGCCAGTAATCACTAGGGTAATGTTTGTATTATTTTGCATTAAGACAACTAAGGAATCTAAGCCTTGATATCCTTTCTTACTAAGATTCACCTTACCCGACTCAAACTTTAATTGGGAAGAGATTTCATTTACGAGTGGTTGAACATCGGCACAACCATTATTACCCATAATACCAGGAGTGCTAGGGCATTTATCCTGCTCATCATTCACTCCATCTTTATCTGTATCGGGAATAGGGCAACCTTCATAACTTGACAATCCTTTCGCAGTAGGACATTTGTCGGCTTCATCATTTATACCATCTTTATCTGTATCAGGTATAGGACATCCTTTATATTTTATTGCTCCCTCCGCCGTAGGACATTTGTCATTCTCGTCATTTATGCCATCATTATCCGAATCTGGCACTGGACATCCATGATATTTTACCAAGCCAGATGCATTAGGACAATCATCTTCACTGCCCACCACTCCATCACCATCATTATCCGCCACCACAGGGGCTGGAGGTAACATGACCGGTTTTTTCTCTCTTAATTTTAAAGGCAGGGAATAACTTATAGAATGATTATAATGCATTTTAGTAAGCGCAGAAGCTTCTGCCCTATAAGTACTAAGTATATTTATAAAAGAACCTTGCTTGGCTTTAATTTGCAAACCTAAGCCTACAGGCAGATACGCAGTATAATACGCATTATTGATGGAAGCCACCCCTAAACCTGCACTCAGATAAGGCACTAATTTATTTTCATCCGTCAGTAACTTATAATTTAAACTTGCATCAAATGCAGTATACATTTCATTGTTTTTAGCAATGTCAAGCTTAGAAGAATTGTAAAAAGGATATTTTAAATTAGCAAAGTCTAAATTCATCATTAAATCAAGATGCGTTGTGATGCCTTTAAAATACTGCAAGCCACCTTGAATAGCGGTTTGGCTGGCATTCTCTGTTAACGGTGTTTTTTTGAAATTAAATAAACCAACTTTAAAAGCAATAGAAGCCGGTTTGATACTTGCTGTATCCTGTCCAATAACTGTTAAACTAGATACAGCTACTAAGAGCATTAGAATTATTTTTTTCATACTAAAGTGTATTTTTCTAAACTTATTTATTGTAAGAAGAAAGTTTGTTTTATAAAGAAGGTGCATTTAAGAAGAATTTTTGATAGTGTAAATTAAAGATTATCCTTGAATAGTCTACTGCTTTTTGGGGTTGATTTTTGAATATCCCACCGCATCAAGCGTTACTTTGACAATTCCTTTAGAACTTAATTGTAATTTTTTGGCAGCAGCCGTACTAAGGTCTACTACTCTTCCTAATTTCAACATATTAGGATGCATACGGTCATTAATTCTAACTAGCACAGACCTTCCATTTCTCATATTAGTCACACGCACGAGCGTGTTTAACTTGTACAAATTACAAGCGGCTGTGTACTTACTGTTTCTGAAAATCTCGCCTGTAGCGGTTAAAGTGCCGTCAAAACTGGCACCATAAAAACTAGCAATACCCGTAATATGATTTAATTCTATCTTAATTCGGTGTGTATCGATTTTTTTTTGATACTTATTCACATTAGCACTATCCAAATAGTTAATAGTGGTTAAACTAGTAGGATAAATTTTTTGAGCAAAACATTCTGTACTAATTAGTAGAGGGAATACTAAAATAATTAAGAAGCTTAATTTAATATTCATAGAGTATTCTTTATAATAACTTTAAGACTAGGCTTTATATGTATTTAAATAAGTAATTAGCTAATAGTGCTTACTTCCACTACACTATCTAGGTTTAAAGCCCCATAAATATGTGGAAATAATTCATCCAAATCCTCTGCTAATTCAAATAATACGGGCCTTTGCACTTTTACTTTTTCTATCTTGAGTTTAACCAATCCTGTTTGACCTTTATAAAAACGATCTAATACACCTGGAATTTGTTTTTCAACAGAACAGTGTATAAAACCATCCTGCTCATAATTAACAGGCGTGTACTCGTTTTTTAATCTAGCGGCTTCCCACTCTTTCAAAGTAGTTACATGGTATATATATTCGCTTTCCATAAATAATTATTTTTTAATGATTCTTGGAATTTTTTGATCTATTAACATTAAATCTGCAAGCACAATGGCCGTGACTGCTTCCAAAACTACAGGCACCCTCAGCGCTATGCATAAATCGTGTCTTCCTTTTACTGAAAATGTTTCTTGTTCATTGGTTTCCCAATTAAGGGTAACTTGTTCTTTAGGCGTAGAAGAAGTAGGTTTCACTGCAATTCTAAACACAAGGTCATTGCCATTGGTATAACCACCTACCACACCACCTGCATGATTGGTTTTAGTTATTCCAGAAGCATCTTCAATGGCATCGTTATGGTCCACACCAAACATAGATGCTGCTGCAAAGCCTGTTCCAAATTCAATACCACGAATAGCAGGTATTGCAAAAACAGCATGGCTAATTAAAGACTCCACTGAATTGAAAAAATGCTCTCCTAGTCCAATGGGTAATCCTTTCACCACACATTCAACAATACCACCTACGCTATCTTTTTGATCAATCGCTTTCTGTATTCCTTTTTCTACATCTGATTCTCCTCCAATACTTATAATTGTAGCTTCTACTTTAATTTTTTCTGCTAGCTGACCTGCATTTAATACTTTTTTTGCCACTACACCTGCACCCACCAAAGCAGCCGTTAACCTTCCGCTGAAATGTCCTCCTCCTCTATAATCTTCAAAGCCGCCAAATTTATGATGGGCTGTAAAATCGGCATGGCCGGGTCTTGGTACAGCGCGTTGTTTTTCATAATCACCACTTCTCGTGTTATTGTTCTCAAAAAGCATCATGATAGGTGCTCCCGTGGTCGTATCGTTAAATAAACCTGCTTTAAAAATAGGAATATCATCTTCCTGACGAGGTGTAGTTCCTTTTTGTTTACCACCTTTGCGACGCTCCATATCCTCCACAAAATCAGCTGTTTGTAGTGGCAAACCCGCTGGACAACCATCTATAGTAATGCCCACACAAGCGCCATGCGACTCGCCAAAAATTTGTACTGTAAATAAGGTTCCGAATTTGTTCATGTCTTTATTTCGTTATTACAAGGTAAGAAATTTATTGTATATCCACTTTTGCGCCTAGTTCTTGCAAATGGGTAAAGAAATCGGTATAAGATTTATTAATAGCCTCTGCCGCTGTTATTTCAATGGGACCATTCGCTACTAATGCAGCCACGCCACATGCCATCGCAATTCTATGATCGTGTTGAGAGAAAACAGTGGCCGATTGAATTAGACTTCCACCATGTATAAGCATCTCATCTCCTACTAATTTTATTTGAACGCCCATTTTTGCAAATTCAGTTTGCAAGGTAAGTCCTCTATCACTTTCTTTATGTGCAAGCCTGCTTACTCCTTTAATTTTAGTAACCCCATTACAAACACTTGCAAGTGCTACTAATGGAGGAAATAAATCGGGGCAATCGGTGGCATCAAATTCAAAAGCAATTAAACCATTTGAATTAGTCTGCTCATTAAATGATGCAGGGCCTATCAAAATCCCCTCTTCCTCTTGCTTTATATTTGCCTTTGCACTATGAAGTGCTTCCATTATTTTTTTATCGGCCTGTGTAGAATTTAATTGCAACCCTTTTACTTTTATGGGGCCAGCAATAGCACCTGCTACTAGTAAAAAAGCAGCACCACTCCAATCGCCTTCCACGGTATATTCAATAATAGGTTGTAAAGGCGTATGCGCTAAAAAACGGAAGCTTTCATAGTTTGTATGTTCTACTTTCCAACCAAATGCATTTAAAACGGCTAATGTTAAATCGATATAGGGTTTGCTTTTTAAGTCTACTACTTTTATTTCAATATCCTGCTTTTCAGTAGCTGCATAGGCCATTAACATACCTGTTAAAAATTGAGAACTTAAAGAGCCGTCAATAGTAATAGTAGCGGGCACTAAAGGTCCTTGAATTTGTATAGGTAAAAAACCTTTATGCGACTGTACTTTTACGCCCACTAATGGTAATATCTCGTCAAAAAAATGCATAGGTCTTTTGACCAAGCTTCCTTTGCCTTCAATACTTATTAATTCATTACTTAATGCTGCAATAGGTGTAAACATTCTAATACCTAATCCACTTTCCCCACAGTTCATTGAAGGACCAATAGGCTTTACCCCATTAGAATTCACTTCAATAGGACTTGTATGTATTTTTCCGCTAGCTGGTTTTTCTATTACTACAGTAGCTCCTAATTTCTGAATCACGTCCAAGGCGGCAAGATCATCATTTGAATGGCCAGGATTATGAATAATAGTTTTTCCAATATGTATTAATGCTGCAGCACAAGCCCTTTGCATAGAGCTCTTACTGGCTGGTGCTATTTGCGAACCACTTAGTTTACTGGGATGAACTATCGCAACCATCTTAAGAATACAATTTTATTAATTTTTCTAATGATTTCATAGGAACACTTTGATACACCGCCTTACCCATTTTTTTCAGCAGTACATATTGCATAGAAGCTCCTGTCTTTTTCTTATCCTTCTGCATAATTTGCATGGCTTGGTCTATATCAAAATGCATACTAGTGGGTAATCCGTATTTTTTCAATGTGTCAACTAATAAACCCGTATCATTAAAGCCTTCTATTACTTGAGAAATTTTAGCAGCATAGACCATACCAATACTAATGGCATGGCCATGTAATAAAGCATGTTGATTTTCGATAGCATGCCCAAGGGTATGTCCAAAATTGAGCAATTTGCGATCGCCTTTTTCGAATTCATCTTGTTGAACTACTTTCACTTTTATCTGTACATTTTTTTCAATTAAAAGCTGTAAGGCCTTTTTGTTTTTCTGATAATAAGACAAGTCATGACTTGCTAATGCCTTCATCATAGCTGCATCTTTAATAGCAGCATGCTTAATTATTTCAGCAAAGCCATTTTCCCACTGATGTTTGGGTAAGGTTTTTAAAAAATCAATATCGTACACTAAAAAAGACGGTTGTCTTATTAAGCCTACCATATTTTTATACAATCCAACATCAATACCATTTTTTCCACCAATAGAAGCGTCAACCATGGCAAGTATAGTAGTAGGCACAAAACCTACAGCTACGCCACGCATATAAATTCCTGCTACATAGCCTACCATATCTGTTACCACGCCGCC
>Ga0214168_1001061_pt1 | contig 11075 bp, 5 predicted proteins | sample LakMenepilimnion_FD_153002 | JGI IMG/M metagenome (GOLD analysis project Ga0214168, IMG submission 153002) | Freshwater microbial communities from Lake Mendota, WI - Practice 29OCT2010 epilimnion v4 | ecosystem: Environmental > Aquatic > Freshwater > Lake > Epilimnion/Euphotic zone | place: Lake...
CTAACCCTAACCCTAACCCTAACCCTAACCTTCCAATGTGAGGATTCAGTACAAGAACTACTTTCTGTCTTTTAATTACTACTCTTAGATTATATGTATTTATTTTGTATGATTTACCCAACTCCATGAATTCTGAGACATTGATTCATTCATCCTATTAATGAACATCAGCCACTGTTTGTCTTTGATGTCATCAGTTGCAAAACCCTTCCAATGAATATTCTGAAAAATGATTTGCGAAATCCTTTCTCGTGTTTTGCGACAATTTATTTCAAATTGTGAATAAGAGTTTTCCGTCAAAGCAACTCCTGAGCTCAGGAGTACCATGTTTAATATGGTGAAAACACCACAATCATCAAAATTTCCTTGTTGAGGGGAGGAAATGGATTTATCACCCATGGACCAAGTTCCTTTCCATTGATTTTTTTTATTTTTGTTGGCCGGTGATGCAGTAAATGATTTTGAAACATGATTTATGTATTTCTTGAGAGCCTCTAGATATTTGCTGTTATCACTTGTCATTGAACTAGAGTTCCAAAGTAGAATTTCTTTCTTTGAAAAATTTAAACAACAAAGCATCCAGTGGTTCAGGTTTACATGAATGGGGATGTATAGAAATTGGACTTTGGCATGGATGTTTTTGTGCCATCTAAACACTTTTGTGTAGTTCATGGTATCATCTGAGAGTAGAGTAGACATGAAATGTGTTGAATATACATGAATACTTCGCCATTTTCTTTGGAGGACCTTGCCCATGAAATTTATAATTGTGTCAGACAGCCAATTATTTTCAAGGAGTGATTGTAAGTCTACAGCACAAATTTGTTGGTTACATGCAACTGCAACACAAAAATCTGAATGTGACTGTGAATTAGGATCACGAAGACTTGAGATTTGTTTGTTTGCCAGTCTACCAGCATGAGTAATGAATTCCTGGAATTCTTCACTGTCGAATTTTTCTGGATTATCAAAAATGTTGAGAATACTTGATTTGGAATAATGTGATATTTTCCATTGAACCCTGTTGTTTGCTTTGTTGTTGAGTCGGTGGCTTGTTTGAACACTGTTGTTTGCTTTGTTGTTGTTTGGGTGGCTTGTGCTTGATGCATTTAGTGTTGGTTGGGCTGACTGCAATTTAGGTGTCAATGCTGGAATTGATTCACCTCTTTTTGTGGTATTTCTGCTTCTATGAAATTCCAATTCATTGTTATGCCCAATAGGTTTCTTCATCATATTTTTGCTTCTCTGACTGGGATCTTGGAATGTCTCTTCTGAGTAAGCAATCTGGAGTAGCCATTGAGGAATAGATAATTTTGGAAACCTATCCGTGATAGAATCTGATATCAATGATACAATCCAAATTTTGATTTTCATGACAAGATCACTCTCCTGGGTGAGTTTCCTCAAGTTGTTCTTTAAATCATCCACGTTCTTTGACATGTGGGCCAAGTACATATGAACCATCAGATAAAATGTTGTTGCAAAATCATTTTTCTGATGAATGGATATGGCACCAATAGAATAATCTGATGTTAAACGATCATCTTCCAACTTCTCAATAATCTCTGCTTGTTTTTGTGATAGAAGTGTTGTGGATACCTCAGAGTGAATAATTACTCCAGAATATCTTATTTCTGTTTCATCAAAAGGATACATGACCAGGAGACTGTGCTGTAATAAATCACCTTCCTTGTTAAGGAATTGAATTGGAACCAAAGTGGGGATGTTTCCATCATGAAATAGAAATGGATTGTCATTTATTTCATGCTCATAAACAATCTTCATCTTCAAATTTTCAACAAACCAATTTATTACCTTGGTTTTCAAGGGATCATCAAGGTAAGAAAATTTGCATGGCAATGTATTTGCAAAATTGTATGGAAGTTCTGGGTACTTGTATGGATTCAACTCTTCTTGTTGCCAATACCCATATTTCTTTGTTTTTGAACTCTTGATGTAAAAAATATGACTTTGGAAAGGGAGGAATGTATAATGACCAACAATCACTTGACTGACAACCAAGTCTTGTCTTGAATCATAGTAATAAAAAAATGAATACTTTTGTGACTTGGCAGAGTTTGTTGGAGCTTCTTCCCAAACAGAAATCCATATCTTGTATTTGAGAGCTAGTATTGGACATATGATAGTGTGAGGCAGTGTTGTGTATTGTGTCTCTCCTATCCTATTAAAAAGAGAAAGCAGTGAAACTATTCCAATGTTCCTCATTTGTGTGACAATGTTATCACTGAAAAAGAAATGAAGTGATTTGTCCAAATATGATGTACTGAGTTCATTCATGTAGTCCAAAATATCCAAGGGATCCTCTTCTTTGTGAGTATTTCTGAAGTGTTCATGATCAACATTTTTGGAGATTAATAATTTTCTCAAGCTGCTGGAAATTGAATCAGCTGGCCGAATCCTACCCCATGGGTGATTTGAGAAGGAGGATATCTTCTGTTTATGGTGGAAAACATATGGGAGGTTGGGGGCTTGCTCTTGAAGAGATGAGAATGGTTTTTTTGTCTTTAAGTCAACGAATTTATAATATGATCCTTCCTTGATGAAGACGTTACATTTCAACTTGGGGGGGGGGAATATGTCTGCTTTTGAATAGGTGTAAGTTATTACCTTGGATGAATTCTTGTCAAAAAAATTTAGATAGGATTGATTGCTGTCCTTGTCGATGAAAAAAATATGGGATTGATATAGTTGTGATGTACAAGGTAGAATCACCTCTGGACACATGTTTGAAAAAGTTCTGTCCCCTAGTGGTGTATCTTCAGATTCCAGCAACATGAATCCTTTCTGAATTTGTAGTTCACTCAAGGTATCTGAAAGACAGAAATGTGTGTTGATACTTGCATCATTATTCAAGAAATGATGACAAAGAGGGCCTTCCATGCCTACTTCCTGTAAATTTCTGTTCAAGTTCATTCTCATTTCATCCCCAAGTGTTCCACAATTGTTGAAACATTTGTCCAAAACAACATACAAGTCTCTGGACTTTTCCACTTCATTGATGGAAGAAATATCAAAACGTGGATCCTGAAAACAATACATCTTCGTTTCAATCCAAATGTGAATGTCTTGATAAAATTGGTAGTAGTGTCTCTTTTTATCCAAGTGACTCTTCAGTTCAATAACAATCTCGGTTTTGTAGGTCTCACAAAGAAGAGAATTCATTTGATGTTGTTCTTGGAGTGATATGGTTTGCCAATTATCAAGTGGGAAGGTAAACATCAATTGGCAAGGGAAAAAATAATGCCGGCACAAGGAACCAATCAGTATCTCTCCTGATGGTGCATCATCACCATCATGAATGATGGGTACATCCAACCCTTTACAGATCAATAACAGACTTGCACGATCACTTCTGTTATCCTTCAGACATTGTAATGCATGGTGAAAGTCCTCATCTGGATTTGGTAATGTGATTCCTCTTGTGTTGCATTGTTCATTGCTGTCCAACTGTCTGAGTTTTACCATTCCATTTGGCAATGTGATACCTCTTGTGTGGCATAACTTTATATGTTGGAATAAATATTTGCTGAAAACAGGTGTGAATATATCAAACAATAAAGACAAATCCTGAAGCTTTGAGATAATCATAACCATAGGGTCTTGAGGAGAGTTGATATGCCACTTTCGCTTTCTCTTGGGGATAACTGCATTGTCCTGAAACTGATTGAGTGCCAAACAAGAGAAAGCTAGTTCTTGTGGAAAATAAATCTCAGTATGAGGTGGATCATAGATGTAATTTTGTGCATTCTCTCTATCATCCCAATGGTTGTATTGAGAAATTGTTGATACAATTGTTGTTGAGTGATCCATGGAACCATCTTCTTTTGTCAGATGGGCCACAAGGATGGGAATGACATTTGGATGTATATTCTTAGCGAAATGAAACTTATCATGAAGAGATGTTCCTTGTAAGAATGTCCTTGAATGTGAAAGTGGTTTGTCCATTTTCATAACACTGATAATGCTTGAAATGCAAGTATCGGTGAACTGGTTATTGTGTAGGCACTTACGTAGGACATGCCAAAATTTCTCATGAATAACAAGAGGCCCTTTCTTTGAAGATAGATCTATGCCAATGTTCATGTGAAGGTCTGTGAGTACTTGGGGGTGCAGATTTGTTGGGTTGTACCTGCTCTCATCATGAAGCCATTTTGCAAAATATTTCATATTTGTTTCTCCACCCAAGCCTGTGTATGTCAATATCACTGTAACTATAGCCCTGAGCCACTCAGAGCATTTATTACCTCTATAAATGTCACAAAACTTCACAGATGCTCTGAACCTTGTCAGTGAATGTATGTGGTTGATCAGTTGTAATACTTTGGCATATACAAGCTGGTATGGCAAAGTCCTGACACTAAGTTTGTGTTTCCCTGACATGAAGAGTTCATGTAGGGCAACATGAACATGTGCCAACACATCAATAAAGTGACCATGACACCTGATTGAATTACCAATGGAACTCATTCCATTGGGTCTCACTGAAACCTCAAGCCGTGCACAAATTCCATGATCATGCACATGTTTCATAGCATCCCCACTATGTTTCAGCATATGATTGAAGAATCTCTGGAGGAATACCATAGAAGATAGAGGTAATTCATTCATTTGCTGGAATGTAAGAGGTACTTGATTGCGACACTGGGTCAAATGGTGTGAAATTGTGGAGTAAAATTTCACACTGTAGATAGAGTTAGCATCAAATTTAATATGATCAGGGCTTGTGTTGTCATGAGGAGATTCATGGTAGACTTCCAATAGTGTTTCATTTGGTAATTGTGTTGGACTTGGAATAAAATTTGGATCATCATTTGAATCAGATGATTTGTCCTCATGATGAATAAGATGTTCCTGCTGGAGTGGTATTTTAATATTTTTGGGTTTTCTCCATTCCTTCTGCTTCAGACGAACTGATCCCTTCTGTTTACAGTCTACCTTCTCATTTTTGATCTGTATTGCATGAAGTGGCCAGACGTCAACTGACATAGAATCTGTTACATAATGATGTTCCTGTTCCCTATCAACACCAAATTTCTCATGGAAACATTGAATTAGTGATTTTTTGGTTGTGGGGATATTAAATGCAATATCAAGCTGGGTCAACTCAACAGATACTCCTTGTATGTCTCTCATTTTTTTTACCTCAAAAAACATGTTTTGAATTTGACATACCCCATTATCTTCACACTCAATCAAGAACCTTGTTCCAATATCAGCAACATGAAGAACATATTTATTTATTCCTCTAACAAAGCAACTGTCTAGTATGGCATCAACAAGAACACCATAGGATGGTTTGTTTGCTGCATTGTTTTGGTTGAAGCATATGTCTATGTTGGTTGAAATCTCCATGGGAAACTGTTGTGGGTAATTACATAGCTTGGATATGAGAGGTTCCCTGCATGTATAATGAATGGCAAGCTTGACTGGAGTAGAGATAACCAGTGACTCCTCTGACATAAATTTACTCCCAATAGTTTTTGATTCAAGGTGTTGACATCCTTTATTCCGAGAGCTACCAAAAATGCTATCTGGTTTCCCTGCTGCAACTGCCACAGAAGGAATAGATATACTGGATAAGCTTGTGCCAAAAAGATAAAGAAATTGAATGATTGCCTTTTTGATGTCGGGTTCCATTGTATCTGCTACAATCACAAAGCTAAAGGCATCACAGTCAGCAGTGATTTGTTTTTCAGTTGGCATCTGGATGTTATCAGATATCATTGCAATGCAAGAGGAAAGAATTTTTTTCCTAAATTCAGGATGGTCTGTTTTGTTGGAACACCTATTTCCCCAAAAACACACCAAAAATGTTAGCAAAGAAATATGAAATAAAGGGATAATGAGTGTGGCATAGTATTTACCATTCACTAGGTACACTCCATTTGGTTTGCTGTGCATTGCCACTGTCGTCATTGTCAATGTCACTCTCACTGAAATTCATTGTGGTAATTTGGCTATGGTCAGAATTTGATGATGTTGATGTGGAGTCAGAGATTCTAATCCTGGTGGATCTCACTCTTTCCCTCTCCTCTTTCCCCTTGTTGTCCTCCACCTCATTGTCCCCACCTTCTTCCCTTGTTCTACGTCGTTTTGGGGTAATGACAGTCATGCTTTGTTGAAAGTTGGCAAGCCTAGCAATAGAAGTTATTGAGTAAAAGGTTAAGATGGATCACTTCCTTTTATTGTGAGACTGGGAAATGTTTTTTTTTGTTTTTGGCTGGGGGACATCAAACATAACAACCCTGTGGAAAATAATGTGGAGCTGCAGTTGTGATAAGATAGTATTACTATTACTCTAGTTAGAGAAAATGCACCAAAACAATATCACTCTGAGAATAACCACATCTGTCCATCACAGCCCCATTTACCAATACTAAAGATAAATCAAGATTAACATGCAAATGTTTCTGTTCCTGCAGTATTATCAGTCAACAAAAAATATTTAGAAGGGAATAGGAAAGGGCACGACCAGTGTGGGTTGAGTGGGTTGATGACTTGTCTTGATCTTTTGGTGTATATATTTTCAAATTGACTTTCTTTTTTCTTATTTTGATGGCGTTTTTGCTTTTCACAGTTCCTAACCAATGTCATCTCCCTGTAAATTGCTGAAGAAGCTTCCATCAAAATTCTTTGCAATGATGATATTTGGTCCTCAGCATGCTCATTATAACGTGAGTGGAGGGGATTTGATGTGTGGAAGGTTGTTGCCTTGCCATAGATGCACATGTTGATTTGATCGAAAATGTGATGAAAAGGAACAGGTTCTGAAAGTTGAGTTGATAAATTCCATATCTGGTCCAATTCTTTGCATGGCAAATGATATATGTATGGGAAATATGGTAAAGAATGATCCATATCATCATTGTCTGCACTTCCATTCAAATAGAATGAAAAATTGAGAAAACGTGACATTATTTTTGCACTGCAATTCTCCCATGAGTACATCTGAGTGTGGTGGAATTTATGTTTGTGTATATGCAGGACATATGCAGACCTAATAAAAAGTGCCCCAGGACTGAAATGAGGATATTCCTTTGCCAAGATTGAATGATGGGTTGGAGATGTTGATGTAGGCAACAACAAATGAGTCTTAGACATCTCAATCAGTGCCCTCAATTTTGAAGCATCAAAATTATTCCCAAGACTGGATTTATCAAGTGATACCATCAATTGAAACCATTTCTTAACATTTTTAAGAGTGCTTTTGCCAAGATTATTTCGTTCAACAAAATATAGAATAGCTTCAGAATGCTTTGTCAACAAGGTTAAATGCACCTCAAAGGGATCCAAGATCAAATTTCCTTGAAACTGTGTTTTTTCATCCTCAAAATTATGAATATCAAATAGTTCCCTGCATATGTTGGTAAAGCAAATCTGCCATCTGTCCATTCGTTTATCTGATTGTTTTTTAAGATGAGTTCCTCTCCTTTGTTCTTTTGTTCTTTGGTTATTGTCACAGACAAGTAGTACAAACAATTGAGTACCAACACCAGATAAGAAAAGTGCTGTTAGTGGATTTAAGATAAAAATGTTCTCCATCATTTTTCTTCAAATCAACAAAATTATGAGACCAAGAAGACAATAATTGTCCACCAACCAAACATTAGTTTTTTTGGCAAAGAAGGTGATTATGCAACTTCCGTGGTATAGAACAGAACAATGAAAGGAATTGATCACCATGAGCCACATCTGGCACTGCAGTACAATGTCCACAAAATTTGCCATTCCATGATATCCAAGTGCCATTGCATAACTCAATTGCTACATCCCATGCGGGAAAGAGTAGATGCCATGACTTAGATGTTTCTCCCGTATTTTTGTTGATCCACACAGCAAAAGACCTATCTGCATCCCCATCCTTGTGTAACTCATTTCCCAAATTTTTAGATGCATTCCAACATCTGGGTATGTCAGTTACCCTACTGGGACAATTATTTGGCCATAGACGCTTTTGGTGCTCTATCATCTCCTTGTAACCAACAGATTTATCCTTGAATTGTGCCTCAAATATGCCTCCACATTTACTCATTGTCATCTTTTCCTCTTCATTGCTCCACATAGTTCTAAATTTAGGCCTTAAAACAAAATCAGTGTGTTGTCCATTTCTGTTGATATGCTCACCAATCCCAACCATGATTCCTACTCCATTCCAGCCATTTGTGGTCCTCACTGGGTTGCGTTCCTCAATCAATTTTGATGTCGTGTGATAGAGAAAATTGTTGTCATCTTCATTCTTTGAGCGATGTACATGCACCAAGTTGGAATAGGCATTGCCATATCCATGATAAGGCTGCAAATATAGGCGAGCATTTTCTGTAGAAGGGATACAAACACTCCATGTTGTTGGATCAAAGCCTTTCACTGATTGATCATAGAGCAAGGATGGAACCTGATTGCGTGGAAATCCCTTCAGCAAAGCTGCATTTTCTTGAGTTATGAATTTTCCCTCATATTTGTTTCCCTTGTGATAGTTATCTCCAAGATGAGGACAAACAGTCACACCGTAGATCTCACTATGATAGGATTTGTGAAAATGACTAATATACAATTTTATGTAGGCATCTGAGAAAAGAGCAATTAATATTAAATTCAGAGTATTGTATCAACTAAATGGGAGAGAAAAATTTTGTTTTGGGTGACATACGCTGGCTTGTGCGTCTGCGCTTGGTTCCAGATCCTTTCCCTTCAGGCGATAGATACTGGGAAGCTCCATGCTTTTTCTGCAATTTATTACTACCTAGAACAATATCAGCTTCTGTAGCTTTGTTGGATTTCAGTGATTTGAAATTTCCACTTCCTCGGGAAGGAACCTTTGCTTTATGCTTGGAAGATGGTATTTGATTGGTTGGTTGTTCACTGCTACCCAGAGATCCCTTGGTTTGTTTGTTTGTCTTCTTCACCCCAGGTGACTGTCTCCCATTACCACCATCACCAATGGGAGCAACCTTTGCTTTATGCTTGGAAGATGGTATTTGATTGGTTGGTTGTTCAGCACTGCTACCCAGAGATCCCTTGGTTTGTTTGTTTGTCTTCTTCACACCAGGTGACTGTCTCCCATTACCACCATCACCAATGGCATCAAAAACTGCATTTACATTGCTCTCCACAACTATCTTTGTCCTCACAGGAAAATAGTTCTGTTGGTAGTAATAGTCAAGTTCATTCTCATCAGGAGCTTTTATTTTCATTGACTCAAAGCACTTCTTGAAATACAATGATAACTTGCATGGAGATTTGTCGCTAGTTTGGACAAAAGTTTGGGCAAATGCGCTCCTAGGTACCAGTTTTCCAAAAAAGGATTTCCAATCCATCTCTTTCTTTTTATTGTAGGACCCATCTAAGCAGAAAGATAAGACATGAGCAAAAACATTTTGGTACCCCAACAGATCCTTCTTGTGTTTAACTCTGAGGATGTCATGAATGAGTAATCCAGAGTAAGCAACAAGTTTGATCAAGTATTGATCATAAGATGATTTGATTTCCTTCACAGGAAATGTCATCTCAAAAAATTTGGTACAACATTCTTCGTAAGATTTTCTCTTATCCTCCATGGATGTTGATTCATGTTCAAGTGCTTTAACCATCCCACATATGTGGAATTGTTTCTTCAACTTGACCAACTGACTGCAGAGTTGTTGGTATTTCTCCTCTGTAACTGATGGTACAGAGGCAACTGTGTCCTGTTTGGAAGGGATTGGTGGTGCCCTTCCTATGAGTACCAAAGCAGAAGCGGCATAATTGGTCATATCAGGATTAGTATCTTTGTGAGACAGCTCTTCATCTTCTTCAAACATCCATTCACCATGACGATGTCTTTGGACTCTTCCCTCTTCAACAAAAGAAGAAAATATTTTGATTAAATCCACCCATACACGGGAATTGTTTTCCAGAAAAAAATTTAATGTTTGGTCTTTCCTTGCCAATGAAACAACATACTCTTTCCCCTTTCTCCCCTGAATATGATGGGTAAAATATGATGTTGCAATATTCAAACAATCAATTTCAAGACAGGTCTTCAACATTGATGATGAGGAAAACCTCTTCCTGGCATGACCAAGAAAATGATGAATTGAAGTGGGTAGCAATAACACCTGGCAGGAAGGATGTTTTTTTTCCAAAGCAGTTGCATACATGTCATATACACAGCTTGTACTGGCCAAAACACATGTAGTGAAGCCATGTAGCCACGACCATATTTCTCTTTCCCCAATACCAATATTCTTACACCTGAACTGTAGTACAGTCATGCAAATACATTTGTGGCAATTGAGGCTGATACGTGACCACATTATCAGTTGGATTGTGATCACAATCTTTTCATGCAATCCAAGTCCCTTTTTTTTGTTCAAGGTTCCATGATCATCTTTGAAGAAGTCTTGAGACTCCTTGTTTACCACAGACATGAAGTTGCTGTAACTGCGGCAAAGGTAGCGCATTGCATCACTTTGAAGATATTGACCTATCAAGGAGTTCAACTGGGAGATGTGTCCCAAAGCATCTTCAAAGAAGCAGTTTGTTAGCTTCGACACTGTGTCTGGTTCATTCTTTTTAATCCCTTCTGCAAGACTGGCATCATCCTTGAAAAAGTTTTGATGTTCACGTTGCTTTAGATGTGCAATAATGGAAGCAATATGATTTGAATGAAAATCATGATTGTCGACAATCATGATACAGGGACTAAGGTACTAAGGGAATATTTGTGCAACAGCCAATCCCTTCTCAAAAAATTATGAGCTGTGCTGGTGAAAATAATTATACTCTGGAAAGATTTAAAGTGTGTCCGGTCTGGTCTGGTCCTGTCCTGTCCGTCCGGTCCGTCCGGTCCGTCCGGTCCGTCCGTACCTATTGAGTTCCCGCGTACGTGTATTAGTGTAAACCCACGTAACTGTACCTATGAGTTCCCACGTAGGTGTATTAGTGTAAACCCACGTAAGTGTAGTAGTAGTGTAAAAAGTACGATTATTTTTTACGCTTGCATTCAATAGTACAATACTTTACACTTGCATTCAATAGTACTTTTTACTTTTTTGGTGCTTATTTTACTGAGCAGT
>Ga0214168_1001065_pt1 | contig 11062 bp, 8 predicted proteins | sample LakMenepilimnion_FD_153002 | JGI IMG/M metagenome (GOLD analysis project Ga0214168, IMG submission 153002) | Freshwater microbial communities from Lake Mendota, WI - Practice 29OCT2010 epilimnion v4 | ecosystem: Environmental > Aquatic > Freshwater > Lake > Epilimnion/Euphotic zone | place: Lake...
TTCCGTCGGCTTTGGAAACTACACATACCTGATTTTGCAAGATTCCAGATTTCACAAAGCGTTACTCAATACCTCGCTATATGTAATTGGCGCAGTAACTCTCGGATTAATAGCATCTTTGTCCTTATCGCTAGCGCTTCAAGCTGACACGCGAGCTAACCGGATTTTACGCGTTATCTTCTTCTTGCCTTCCGTTACTTCAGGCATCGCAGTTGTACTTGTTTGGGGTTGGGTCTTTCGTGGCGATGACGTTGGACTTCTAAACTCACTGCTGAGCGCATTCGGATTAGATCCAGTTGAATGGCTGGCAACTCCATCGCTGGCAATTCCAATTCTTATTTTTATGTCTATTTGGGGCGGAGCCGGCTTCGGCATGGTTTTGTTCCTGGCTGGATTAAACGCAATCCCTGCCATGTATTACGAAGCTGCGGTAATTGATGGTGCGAATCGTCGCGAGCGATTTAGATATATAACCTTGCCGCTTCTAAAACCCGTCATGGTTTACGTAGTAATCACCGGCACCATTGGCGCATTCCAAATTTTTGAAGGTGTTTATCTACTATTCCCAACGAGTGTCGGTTCGATCGGTGGACTAAAAGACATGGCGCTTATGATCGTGCCTTACCTATACGACATGGGCTTTAACCGTTTCAGATTGGGATACGCATCTGCGGTAGCTTGGATTCTCTTTGCAATTATTTTCACAATTAGCCTAATCAATATTCGAGTTACCAAGTCCCTAGAGGATCTGCGATGAAGGCAACGCGAACCGAAAAGCGCTTAGAGCGCAAGAACGACGAGTTAATGGAAAGATCCGGAAACTTTGAGAACCCTTTTGAAAAGAAAGGGCGATTCTCTAAGTACGCCCGAGTTCCGATCTATCTACTAACGGTTGTAATGATTGCTCCTTACTACTGGATGATCACCTCATCCTTTAAGTCAGTTAAAGAACTGCAGCAGGTTCCGCCTACTCTAATTCCAGAAAAGTGGATTCCTGGAAACTACTGGGATCCAAATTATGACCCAAATATGTTCCAGCAAGATGTTTTACAGGGTCTTTTCCAACGTTTCAGCAAGGTTGAATTTGGCTTTGGCCGTTTCTTCCTAAATTCTTTCTTTATTACAACTACCATCACAATTCTCACATTATTAATTGGTTCACTTGCGGCATATGTAGTTGCGAAGCATCGATTCAAGGCCAAACGAGCGATCTATTTAGTGATTATCGGTTCGATGATGATCCCTTGGCAGGTAGGACTCATTCCTGGTTTCTTACTGGTAGATGATCTTGGTTGGCTTAACACTTTCTGGGCTTACATAATTCCGGCGCTACCAAAAGCATTTATTGTCTTTTTCTTGGTTCAGTACTTATCGAGTATTCCAGATGAGCTAATTGAAGCTGCCCGCATTGATGGTGCTCGCGAATGGACAATCTATTTCCGCATTGTGTTGCCACTATTAAAGCCTGCGATGATCGCGATGATGATCTTTACCGCAATCGGTGAATGGAACAACTTTCTCTGGCCTTTGATTATTACGCAATCGCAAGATATGGCTAACTTGCCGGTCGCTCTAGCGTTGTTGAAAAACTCTGGCGCGGGAAATATCGGTACGCAAGGTGTAATCATGGCTGCAGCCTTACTTGTTTCGCTGCCTACGATCATTCTTTACTTCCTCACTCAACGCCACTTCATTAGAGGTATCGCGCTCTCAGGAATTAAGTAAAAAACATGATCACGAGTTCGAAGTTTAAGTTATTGACCGTTGCACTGACTTCGTTATTACTGCTTCAGCTCTCCCCTGCCATCAGCGCTGAGCCGATTAGTTGGAAAGTAATAAATATAAAAGATTCGGTTAAGCCAATCGAATTAGCTTTGACTGGCCTGCCTGTTGTCTCAAATCCGTTTGACCCTGCACAGGCTGATTTATGGGCAACCGTTGTTACGCCAAACAAGACCCAGTACGAGGTACCGCTCTTTTGGTATCAGGAATTTCGCTCAACTGTAAACGGAAATACGCCGTGGTCTACTGCCGTCGGGGAACCTGGTTGGCGGCTTCGATTCCGAAGCGATGCAATTGGTATTCATGAGATAACTCTTCGTGGAGTTATCAACGGCACAAAGGTTTCAGCGCCCACATATTTACTTACAACTGAGGTAAAACATTCTTCGCAAATTCAAATTGCGGGTCGCGGATTCCAGCGTGATAACGCACCATTTGTACCTATCGCCTACAACATTGCGTGGGCCAATCGCCACGAAGAAAAAGTTAAGTATGAAAAGTGGTTCAAAGCAGCTTCAGCTGGTGGCGTCAATGTTGCTCGCGTGTGGATGGCTGCATGGGATATGGGAATCGAATGGATTGATACCGGTCTTGGCGATTACACAAAACGCCTGGGTAACGCATGGGCTCTAGATCAAGTGTTTGAAATCGGGGCTAAATACGATGTTTCAATCGATCTAGTTCTAATCAATCATGGAGCGTTTAGCGAATCAACAAACCCAGAATGGTTTGGCAACCCTTACAACGCAGAAAATGGCGGGCCGCTAAAGAGCCCCGCAGAGTTTGCAACAAATGAAACCGCAAAGAAGTTTTGGGAACGCAGATTGCGCTATATCGCTGCGCGTTACTCCGCATCCCCAGCTCTCTTTACTTGGGAATGGTGGAATGAAGTTAACTTCACTCCTATCCCAGAACCTGACCTAACTATCTGGATGATTTCATCGAAGAAGGCTCTTTACACTTGGGATCCATATAAGCACATGACAACTACATCATGGTCATCTGCTGCAAGTGTAAGAGACTGGTCTCCAGTAGATTTTGTTTCAACTCATGTTTACGATGGCAGTGATCCGATTAAGTCTCTTCGAAATCAATTTGAAGCGATTAGCAAAGCGATTCCAGATAAACCACTTTTGGTTGCTGAAATGGGATCAGGTACTACCAGCGAAGATCCGTTCTCTGATCCCAAGGGATTGCACCTACACAATTGTCAGTGGGCCGGACTATTTGTCGGATTTGGCGCACCAGCCGCGTACTGGTGGTGGGACACCTATGTCGATCCATTGAAGCTTTGGTCAATCACAACTGGAATGAAGAAGTTAATCGCTGGGACTGATCCGGTAAGCATGACCCCGGAAGAAATCCTGGGACCGCTTCGTACAACAGCGCTTCTCCTCAAGTCACCTGACGTAACGCTCGGCTGGATTCGTCATAACGACTATCAACTCAGTGCAAAATCTTCCTTGCTTCTGGAGGCCGCGATTAAAGCGCTGAAAACCAAGAAGCCGATGCAGACTAAGTTTGCAGATCCAGTCGTTAAGGCAACTTCCATAAAAGTCCCAGTAACCGTTACGGGTAATTATGTAGTTAAGTTCATGGAGACTAAGAGCGGGAAGGCTATCTCCAATGTTAAAGTATCAACCGCTACAACGACTTTGAAGTTTATCGTTCCACAATTCACCGGAGACATTGCTTTCCGAATCGAGAAAGGTGTTTCTTAAATGAATACCAACCTCGACAACCGCACCCCCATGGCTCATCCAACATTGGCCGATGTTGCAGCGATTGCGGGCGTGAGTATCAAGACTGCCTCTCGCGTTCTAAATGGTTCGGCAAATGTTTCACCTGATACCGAAGAAAAAGTGAAGAAAGCAGTCGGTTTAGTTGGTTATCGTTCTAATCGAATTGCTCGCGAACTTCGTGGTGGATCACTTAGCAACATCATTGGAATGGTGATCTCTGACTTAGCTAACCCTTTCTATGCTGGTCTCGCCGCCGGTGCTGAAGAAACATTAAGCAAAGCTGGCTTTGAATTGATTCTGGCGACTGCTCGCGATAACGGTGATCGCGAGAAAGTTCTCATTGAGTCATTACTCGAGCGTCGTGTACGTGGATTGATAATCGTTCCGTCAGGTGAGGATTATTCATATCTACATATCGAACGTCGTCGCGGTTTTAGTTTCGTTTTCGTTGACCGACCAGCGCCTTATCTAGATGCTGACACGGTGTTGGTAGATAACCAAGGAGGAATCAATGCGTGCGTTGATAAGTTGCTTTCGCTTGGGTGCAAACGAATCGCGTTGATCGCAGATACTCCTGCTATTTGGACCGCGGCTGAGCGCATCGAGGGGTTCAAAAAGGCGATCGTGACTCGCAAATTGGATTCCGATAACTCATTGATTATTAGCGGCGTTCATACCTCGATCGAGGCAGAGCAAGCTACCCGAGAACTATTGAGTCAACGCAAAAAGGTTGACGGAATCATCGCCGCAAACGATCTAATTGCTTTCGGTGTCGGACAAGTTAAGTCTCATCTAAATTCAAACTTACAGGTCGTTAGTTTTGACGAGTTCCCTTCAGCGGCGCTTATGGGTGTTCATACGTTAAACCATGATCCGCAGCGTTTAGGCAGATTGACAGCTGATGTAATTTTGAAGCGAATGAATGAACCAACTGCGGATAATTATCAAAGTGCCGTTATGAAGGTCGCCATCAATGAAGAGATTCAAGGTTTGGCATGAGTAACCGATTAGCTTTAGGTGTCGATGTCGGCGGAACTAAGATCGCTATTGCATTAGTTGACGGCAAGCTAGGCGTATCTGAGCGAATCGATGTGCCAAGTTTTGCTACTGACGGCTTTGAGTTATGGGGTCGCATTGCTGATGCCACCAAGGAAATTCTGAGCAAAGCTGATACTGAAGTTGTCGGAATTGGAATTGGGTCTGCTGGTCCGATTTATCCAAATCCCGGAACTGTCAGTCCAGTAAATATTCCAGTTTGGCGAGATTTCCCGTTGGTTGAATGTTTCCGTGATGTTTTTCAGATTGAACGAGTATCACTTCACGGTGATGCAATGGCCCTTGCGCATGCCGAACACAAAATTGGTGCCGGAGTCGGTTCACGAAACATGCTCGGTATCGTTGTTTCAACTGGTATTGGTGGCGGCTTAATTCTTGACAATCAATTATTCGAAGGTGAAACCGGAAACACCAGCTACTTTGGCCATAGTTCGATTAACTTCCAAGGCAAACTCTGCGTCTGTGGCCGCACTGGTTGTGTTGAGACATATGCCAGTGGACCAAACATGGTCGAGCTAGCCAAGGAATTAGGTTGGCAAGGCACTAGTGATTCATTTATTGAGGTGGCTGCATCGGCTCGGGCCGGAGATGCATTCGCACTGCAAGCTATCGAAACTGGCTCGAAAGCCCTGGCTGTAGGTTTAGTAAATTTTGTGGGCAGTCTAGATATTGGGCATATCGTGATCGGTGGCGGCGTGGCCCAAGCGGGCGATATTTACTGGAATCCATTGCTGAAACACATTCGTGCCGAAGCTGAGTTCTATGGATTCCTGCGTGATTTAAAAGTCTCCCCTGCCAAACTAACAACAGATGCTGGCCTAATCGGTGCAGCTTTAGGCGTTCTCTAATCTTGAATTAGAGAATTAGAATCGAAAGGTAACTATGTCACTCGAAAAATCTGACCGCCCTTGGGGAAGCTATGAAGTACTAGGCGAATTCCCAACTTATAAAGTGAAGACGATCTGCGTAAAGCCGGGCGGTCGCCTTAGTTATCAACGTCATGCCAAGCGAGCTGAGCATTGGTTTATTGTCGCCGGTAATCCTGAAGTAACTGTCGATGGCGAAATTCGTAATATTGGGCCGGGCGATTCAGTGCAATTCGCAATTGGTGTTTTACACCGTATTGCAAACCCTGGTACCACCGATGTAATTTTTGTTGAAGTTCAGACTGGAACCTATTTTGGCGAAGATGACATTGAACGCGTTGAAGATGATTACGGTCGTTAATCCATGAACTCAAAAACTAAACTTGCTGCTAATTGGACGCTAAAGCTATCCCCCAAATCTGACGCTTGGGATATTTCTCCAGTTAAAGACCAACATAACGTTTGGCGTAATGATCCTTCAGGCATTACTCGAATCACGCTACCCGATTCAATTCCGGCGACTGTGCCTGGCTGCATTCATACCGACTTAATGGCAGCCGGGATAATTAAAGATATTTCCATCGATGGCAAAGAACAAGATCAATTCTGGATCTGGAAGACCGATAGCCAATATTCAACCTTGATCAAGCAGGATTCCTCGCCCACTGAAAAGCATCTGGTGTTTCAAGGTTTAGACACAATTGCCAGTATTGAGCTAAATGACAACGTTGTACTAACGACTAAGAATATGCATCGTTCTTATCGGCTCGACATTACAAAACTACTTGCCGCCGGCGACGTAAGTCTCAAGATCTCTTTTGCCGCACCTCTTTCCGATGCAGAAACCAAATTGGCAGAGCTCGGAACTGCTTATCCACGCCCATACGAGATGCCCTATAACTACCAGCGTAAAATGGCTTGCAGTTACGGTTGGGATTGGGGTCCCATCACAATCTCCTCAGGAATCTGGAAACCCATCCTGCTTCATACTTGGACAGATGCCTACCTTGAAAATACTGCTCTTACTTCAACGCTAAAAAATGGCGTTCCGCATCTCTCGGCGCAGATTGCGTGTGCTGGAGAATTAGCTGGAAAGAAAGTTGCCGTCACTGTCAAGAGTAAGAACGGCGAAGTGCTGATCAGGGAAGAAAAGGCAGTAGCAGGCGCTCAAACTGAACTGGATTTTGCAGTTCCAACTGCTCAAATTTGGCATCCCCGTGGTCGTGGTGCACAAACTGTTTATGATGTCGAGTTCTCTTTGATTGCCTCCAATGGCAGCGAACTAGAACTAGCTACAAAACAAACTGGATTTCGTCTGGTCGAACTAGATACATCGGAATCTGCACCAGGTAAGAATCACTTTGCAATCAAGGTTAATGGCGAACGTCTTTGGATTCGCGGTGCCAACTGGATTCCAGATGATCCTTTCCCTACTCGCGTAACTCGCGAGCGTTACCACCAACGCATTAAGGATATGTTGGAAGTAAATATCAACGGGATCCGCGTTTGGGGCGGCGGGTTATATGAGTCAGATGACTTCTACGATCTCTGTGACCAAGAAGGAATAGTTGTTTGGCAAGATTTCCTATTTGCTTGTGCGGCTTATCCCGAGATCCCAGAAATGTTTGAAGAAGTTGAAGCTGAAGTAGATGAGAACGTTCGTCGCTTGGCGAGCCACCCATCATTAGTAATTTGGAATGGTGGCAATGAATGTATCGAGGGTTTCCAATATTGGGGTTGGCAAGAAGGGCTGGAAGGTCGACCTTGGGGTGAAACTTTCTACCTACAGACAATTCCAAATACGCTTAAGAAAATCGATACCACTAGACCATACATTCCTGGTTCACCATTTAGTACTCACTCAGACAATGTGAAATCTTTCGACTCTGGAACAATCCATATCTGGGATGTCTGGAACGAAACTGGATATGAACGTTACGAGCAATACTCCCCTAGTTTTGCCGCTGAATTTGGTTTTAATGGGCCAGGTTCATGGTCGATGCTTACTCGCGCAATTGGTAGTGATGATCTAGTAGCTACCTCAGATGAAGTTGCGTATCACCAGCGCGCTTTTGATGGCATGAGCAAGATTGCCGCAGGTCTCTCGCGCGAGTTTGCTAACCCACCAACGCGTGGACACGCATGGTATTTCGCTGCCGCACTTGGTCAGGCACGCGCTGTTGAAATTGGTCTAAAGCACTTCCGCAGCCTCTACGAAACTTGCAGTGGTGCGATTCTCTGGCAATTTAACGATATGTGGCCGGCAATTTCTTGGGCAGTGTTGGATTACACAGGTTTCCGCAAATTGGCTTGGCATGCGATGAAATCTGCATACCAACCAAGAGCAATTGTGGTTGGCCGCGTTGACCAAGGAGCACAAATTACCTTGTTAAACGATCTGCCAGATCCGTGGAGAACAAAAGTAGAACTTTCTTTGATAGATAAAACTGGAGTCGTTGTAAAGAACCACAGCATCGATGTCAATCTTGAACGTTACAGCGTTTCTCGTACACCGGCGGTCGAGATATTCCCAGAGATTGCCGACGGACATTATGAAGGATTCATTCTTGCGACTTGCCCAGAAGTTCGTGCGTCTCGTCGTACTACTTTGACTCCAGCGAAAGAATCACCAAAACATGATCTAAGTGCTACTGCGGCAATTAGCGGAGGCACTCTGCAAGTTACGGTCAAAGCCAATACTTACATTCACGAACTTTCGTTCATGCCCGAACTACTCGCACTTGGCACCCAAGTTGATTCACAAATAGTTTCATTGCTGGCTGGTGAAAGTCACACCTTCTCAGTAACTGGCCAAGCAAAGGATCTAGCCGAAATAGCGTTAAAGATCGATGACCTACTTTGGTCGCATAACCGAATCGTCAATTGCTAATGCAGATTTCAATCACCCAGTGCGGAGCGGTAGCTGACGGGGTTACCAATAACGCGAAACATATTCAGGCTGCAATTGATCAAGTAGCTGAAAACGGTGGCGGTCGCGTTTTGATTCCAGCTGGTGGTTCTTTCTTGTCGGGTAGTTTTGAACTGCTGCCAAAAGTTGAACTACACCTCGAATCTGGTGCCATCTTGCTCGCAAGTGGTGACTACGCGGACTACTCCCCTGAGCATTCAATCGAAGTTTTAACTGAAGGCGAAGTTAATGAAGTAGTTCTGCCAAGGCGCGCTTTTATTGTAGGTTTTAGAGCACACGGCGCAAGTATTACCGGCCTCGGAACCATCAGCGGAAATGCTGATGCTTTCATTGCAACCCGCGGTGAATATATCCATCAGATGCGTGGGCCAATAGGTGGTCGAGATCAATACCTAGAGCGACCATTTACGATCTTCTTAATTGAGTCCTACGGCGTGAAGATGGTCGATGTAACAATCACTGATCCAGCTTTCTGGGCCGTTAGATTTACCGGTTGTAACAATTTAGATATCAATGGAATCCGTATTTTGAGTGATCTGATGGTGCCAAATGGTGATGGCATTGACATTGATCGTTGCCAAGATGTTCGTATTACCAACTCTCATTTTGAAACTGCTGACGACTGCATCTCGTTGAAGTCGTGTGCTGGTACTTCGCAATACGGTCAAGTTGATAACGTGATAATCAACAGTTGCTTCTTCAAATCAACTTCGGGCGCAATCACTTTGGGTACTGAATCTGTCGGAGATATAACGAATGTCATTATCAGCGACTGTATTGTGCGCGATTCACATCGCGGGTTTGCAGTGAGATCGCGCGAGGGTGGAACTATCTCGAATGTCCTGATTACTGATTGCATCGTGCAAACTCGTGCATTCAGCGACATGTGGTGGGGTCACGGCGAAGCACTTCATGTCACTGCATTTTCCTGGGATGACCCGGGTCACGGTACCGATGGCAATATTGAACGTCTTCGCGAAGGCAAAGTACGAGACATAACTTTCCGCAACATAAATGTGACCACTGAAGCAAGCACGCTTGTTTGGGCAGCTCACCCTGAGCTAATCAAAGGCGTAATTTTTGAGAACATTCATCAACAAATGCTTAATCAATCTAAATGGCCGCACCGAATTGATTTGCGGCCAAACGGGATCACCGATGTGATTCGACGCAAACACAATGCCTTTGACGTTATGAACTCAACCGATGTTGAGATTCGCAATTGCCGAGTCACTTGGGATAGTCAAACTAGATCGATGTATGGCGAACTCGTTGGTAGTGAAAATTCCCCTGGTTTAGTAATCGAATTGTTAACTGAACGCTAATGACCGCCAAACTCTCACATAGTCGTGAGATCCAAGGCCTACGTGCCTTGGCGGTACTTGCGGTAATCACGAACCACCTTTTCCCTGCGTTGCTACCCGGTGGTTTCATCGGAGTAGATCTCTTCTTCTTGCTATCTGGTTATCTAATTACCAAACAGCTGAGCGAACTTGCGACTAGTGGCGGCATAGTAAGTAATTTGTTGCACTTTTATGCCAGACGTATTCGTAGAATCCTTCCGTCGGCCCTACTTGTAATCTGGGTTTCGGTTTTTCTCGCTTATCGCTACCTCGGTCCGGTAGTAGGCAACGAAACTCTGCGTGATGCCAGATGGTCAACTCTCTTTTTTGCTAACTCGCACTTCAACTCTCTAAAAGTTGATTACTTTGGCCAAGGTACCTCGTCCCCACTCCTGCAGCACTATTGGTCTTTGGCTGTCGAAGAGCAGTTCTACATAGTCTGGCCGATTCTTCTATTGCTAACTTTATTAATCTTCAAGGCTCGTTCCACGAAAGTTCTTATCACCGCTGTCACAGTTATTGGAGTTGCTTCGTTCTCAGCAATATTCATGATCGAGAAAACCTTGACCTATTTTGCAACCCAAACACGAGTTTGGGAGTTGTGCTTAGGTGCCTTACTCGCCTTAGTCAGAACTCGAGACTCATCTAAAATAGTGCAAAAAATGGCCTTAGGTATCGTTTTAGCATCACTTTTCTTAATTGATTCGAGCAATCAAATTCCTGGATTCGTGATTCTTCCAGTACTACTGGCTACGGGTTTACTTCTTAGCCTCTCAGATCCAAAGATTAAGTTGGTTCTAGGCAATCGAGTAGTGCACTACCTCGGAGATTTATCTTTCGTGCTCTACCTATGGCACTGGCCAGTTATTGAGCTACATCGCCAGCTTTCACTCACTCCGTTAACGACAAGTTCATCGATTTCGTTATTAGTCATAACTTTTGTATTGGCCGTATTAACGCATCACCTCTTTGAAAACCCAATCCGATTCAATAAGTATCTGGTTCAGCATCCCGGAGTTACGGTGATTACGGGAACCATCGCTTTAACCCTTAGCGTCGTCGGCACCTACCTGTTTGTGAGGAGTTAATCGTGAAAGTAACTGTACGAATCCTGTTGGTAGCACTTCTATTTACTTTACCCACACCGCTACATGGTGCAACCAATAAGGCAGGTGGCTCATGCCCAAAGGCAGGCAATATAACTACCATCGCAAAAGAGAAATTCAACTGTCAGCTAGTTAAAAGGAAGTTGATCTGGGTTAAAGTGCCAAAAGCAACAGTTGATCCTATTATCTCGGCCATTTCAGCTGCCATGAAGATAACTAAACTTCCAGCGAATCTAAC
>Ga0214168_1001069_pt1 | contig 11019 bp, 8 predicted proteins | sample LakMenepilimnion_FD_153002 | JGI IMG/M metagenome (GOLD analysis project Ga0214168, IMG submission 153002) | Freshwater microbial communities from Lake Mendota, WI - Practice 29OCT2010 epilimnion v4 | ecosystem: Environmental > Aquatic > Freshwater > Lake > Epilimnion/Euphotic zone | place: Lake...
GAGAATCGAACTCACGACCTGCGCATTACGAGTGCGTTGCTCTACCGACTGAGCTACCTGGGCGGGTAGGTCTTTAACTTTACCGACCGAACGGCGTGGTCACCCACGAAGAGACACGTCGCCGGGTGCCATTGGTCTGTCTGAATCCTGTTGCGCCTGCGCAATCTTCCACGCCAACCAAATAAAGAGGAATTGAAATGGCAAGCGACCATACGAGACCACTTGGTCACTGAATGGCTTGTCGCGCCAGTCCCACGCCATGTACAAGTTGGCCGGATACACCGCGATGTACAACCACACCGCCGCAAGCGCACCAGTTCGACGCGTTGACGATCGAAGCAGCAAGTACGCGATCACAAGTTCGGCAGCACCACTTATGTATGTCCAAAACGCTTCACTAGGCGGAAGCCAGGGTGGAACAATGTCGTTGAAAAATTCCGGCGATGCAAAGTGCATCACACCGGCAAACCCAATGAACAGTCCCATCACAACTGCAACGCGATTCCAAAACTGTGTGTTCATTCGGCATTCTCCGCTAGTACGAATTGCAGCGCTGCATCAGCTGCAGGTGAGGGGAGCGACCAGATTAGATCGCGCAACAAAATTGCCTCGTTCACATTCAAACCTAAACGACGCATGGCTTCGTGTAAACGAGTGATGGCCGTGGTGTAGGCATCGGGGTGCAACAGGTGTGCATTGCGCACAAGTTCATCACGGTAGACACCGGCAACTTCGGTGAGGCCTGCGCGAAGCTCGTCTGTTCGGTGACGACGAATCTCTCGCTTGTGATTCTCTTCTAGTTGCTTCTTGCCACCACGCTTCACACCCATTAACACCAACGTCTTTTCAATGTCGGCGGCTTCTTGCTCGTGCCGTTGCGTTAATGGTTCGGTGGAATCGTCAATGAGTCCGAGAATTTGTTCAACAATGGCTGCGACAGTTGCACCAGTTCCGTCAATACGACGCGGGATGTTGGCAAAGAAATCTCGACGATGCGAAAGTTGTTTGTCATTTGCCAACAATCGACCACGAGTCAAGCTTCCGTGAGAAGACTTTGCTGCAGCATCTGCAACATCGGCAGCAACACCTTCATTTTGAAGAATGGATGAGATAACTGAATTATCAAGTGGACCAAAGTGAATGCTGATGCAACGGGACGCAATAGTGACAAGTGAGTCGTCGACTTGTTCGGCCAGCATGATGAAGAACACACCAGCAGGCGGTTCTTCAAGAGTTTTCAGCAACCGCACAATGGCGGCGGGCTGCATGAGATGCACCTCGTGCATGATGATGACTTTGCGTGCACCTTCTGTTGGTGTGGTGGAAGCAATCTTGATGACCTCTTCCGCCTGGTCTTTCAGAATGGACGCGCCTTCACGTTTTACTTCGTGAATGTCGGGGTGTGTGCCACGCCACGCCATGTCGTTAATGCGGTCAGAGGAATCATCGGAGTTGGACAGCAACACACCGGCGAAGGCACGTGCCGCTTCGGAAGAGCCACACCCTTCCGGACCGACAAACAAATAAGCATGGACGGGCTGCTCGACGGCGCGGCGCAAGTGCTGCACTGCGCGGTCTTGGCCAAGAACAAAATCCCACACCGATGTCACGGTGTTGAGACTACTCACCGAGTCTGTCGAGCACCTTGGTGCGAATGTCGGCTTCTACGTCGTCTTTTGACATAGTGCCGTCAATAACGATCCATCGAGCAGGGTCGGCGTTGCGTAATTCGGTGAATCCTTGAGCGATTCGGGCAAAGAACTCGGGCCCTTCGCGCTCAAAGCGGTCTAGGTCGCGCTTGGCCAAACGTTCATTCAGAATGTCGGTGGGCACATCTATATAGATGACCATGTCGGGAAGGCGATTGTTGAGAGCCCACGTGGAGATGGACAACAAAGCATCGGTTCCCAACTGGCGGCCGTAGCCCTGGTAGGCGAGGGTTGAATAAATGGATCGATCACTCACCACATGTTGTCCGCGAGTCAGTGCTGGCTGAATAATTTCAGCCATGTGTTGAGCACGATCGGCTGCCATTAACAGCGCTTCGGTACGTCGGTCTAGGTCGGTGTTTTCCGTATCGGCCAAAATTGCGCGCAACAGCGAACCAATACGTGTGCCACCTGGTTCACGTGTGATGACTGCGTTCAGATGTTCTCCAAGCCGCTTTGTGTGCGTGCTCTTTCCGCATCCCTCAAGTCCTTCGAGCGCGATGTAGGCCGGAGTTGTCACTCGTCGTCTGCCTTTGGCGCAGCTTTCTTCTTTGCTGCAGCCTTTTTGGCCGGTGCCTTCTTCTTCGCTGGTGCCTTCTTTGCCGCAGCCTTCTTCGCAGGAGCTTTACGAGCGCCCGACTTCTTCTTCGGCCCACCGTTTGCTTCGATGTACTCGCGACGAAGTTGCAACAACTCGTACGCACGTTCGTTCGTCATGGCCTCCATACGGTCACCACGAGTGAGTCCCGCATTTGTCTCGCCATCGGTGACGTAATCACCAAAACGTCCTTCTTTTCCAACAACTGGTTTGCTGCTGACCGGGTCGTTTCCGAACTCTCGCAGCGGTGGCTTCGCTGCAGCACGACCACGGCCAAACGTACGTGGAGTTGCAAGAAGAGCAAGTGCTTCTTCCAAAGACACCGTCAACAGCTGTTCTTCTGTTTGTAGCGAACGACTCTCTTTGCCCTTTGCAACGTATGGGCCGTAACGACCGTTTTGGGCAGTGATGAGTTCACCGTCGGTTGGGTCTGCACCCACAACGCGCGGCAATGACAACAAGTCCAAACAATCTTGCAATGTCATGCGATCAACATTCATTGTCTTGAACAAAGACGCCATCTTTGGCTTTTCTAAACCAGTTGGTGGTTCGTCCATAGTGCCCCACTGCACGTACGGGCCGTAACGACCAGACTTTACGAACACAGGGAAACCATCGTGCTCGCCAATTGGGGTGTCGCCCTTCGGGGCTTTCAGCAATGCAACAGCGGCGTCGCATGTCAACTCGTCTGGCGTCATGGTGTCGGGAACACTTGCTGTGACTTCGCCGCTTCGAACGTATGGTCCGTATAAGCCGGGCTTCACCACAACGTCTTCGCCTGTGTCGGGGTGTGTGCCCAACGGGAACGTGTTTAGTTCGGCTGCATCGATGGTGTCCAAGTTGCTGGTGACAATGTTGCGCAAACCTGGCTCGTGTTCGCCACCGAAGTAGAACTCTTGCAGCCAGTCCTTCTTGTTCAACTCACCGCGCGCAATGGCGTCGAGGTCGGCGTCGAGGTCGGCTGTGAATTCGTAGTCAACAAGTGAGTTGAAATTGTTCTCCATCAACTTCACAACAGAGAACGCTGTCCATGTGGGAACAAGAGATGTTCCCTTCTTCCATAAGTAATGGCCACGATCCACCATGGTGGAGATAATGGAAGCCCACGTTGACGGGCGTCCGATTCCCTTTGCTTCAAGTTCCTTGACTAATGACGCTTCGGTGTAGCGCGGTGGTGGCGATGTGGAGTGCGATGTAGACGTGTATTCCGATACTGGGACACTGTTTCCTTCTGCGAGAACGGGAAGCAACAGTGACTTCTCGTCGTCACTCTCGGTTTCGTCTTCATCGCGAGACTCTTCGTACGCAGCGCGATAGCCAGGGAACGTAATTGTTGTTCCGCTTGCAGAGAATTCGCAGTCGCTTCGATCGTTGTTGGCTGCAGTTGCGCCTAAACGAACACTTGTTGTTGAACCGATGGTGTCGGCCATTTGTGATGCAAGTGTGCGCTGCCAAATAAGGCGGTACACGCTGAGGTCTTGTCCGCGCAGTTCACTAGCGAGGCTGTCGGGTGAACGCAAGGGGAGGGCCGGACGAATTGCTTCGTGTGCTTCCTGTGCGTTCTTCACCTTGGTTTGGTACTTACGTGGTCCATTCTGCGGCACGAAGTCGTTTCCGTAATCGCGTTGCACGTACGAACGAATTTCGCCAATTGCCTCATCGGACAACGTGACTGAGTCGGTACGCATATACGTAATGAATCCGCGCTCGTACAGACCTTGCGCAATGCTCATGACTTGTCGACCCGACAACCGCAACTTGCGGCCAGCCTCTTGTTGCAGTGTGCTGGTAGTGAACGGTGGCTTTGGTGACGAACGGTATGGCTTGGTATCTACTTTGCGAACCAGAAGATCTGTTCCGGCAAGGCCATTAGCCAATTCGGTTCCTAGTGCTGTTGTAATGACAAGCACGTCGCCATTGGGTACGCCAAGCTCGGTGAAGTCTTTGCCCGTTGCAACGCGCTGACCGTTGACCGACACCAACTTGGCTGTGAATGACGGAGTAGTAGAGGTAACGGCTTCCAGCGAGAAGTAGTCGGCAGCACGGAACAGAATTCGCTCGCGCTCACGCTCAACAACAAGTCGCAACGCCGGGCTTTGTACGCGACCTGCAGAAAGACCACGGTTGACACGTCGCCACAAAACGGGTGACACTTCGTAGCCATATAAGCGGTCAAGAATTCGACGCGCCTCTGCGGCGTCCACAAGTCCGTAATCAAGATCGCGTGGATTCTCCACTGCTTCACGAATGGACTTGGCGTTGATCTCGTGGAACACCATGCGATGCACGGGTACCTTTGGCTTCAATTGTTCCAACAAGTGCCAAGAAATAGCTTCGCCTTCGCGGTCTTCGTCCGTTGCCAGATACAGCGCAGTGGCATCTTTCAGTGCGGCTTTCAGTTCCTTCACTACTGTGCGTCCACGCTCGGTGAGCTCGTAGGAAGGCTTGAAACCGTTCTCCACATCCACCGCGAGACCCTTGCTAGGAAGGTCTGCAATGTGGCCCACCGAGGGGCGAACATCAAAGTCCGGACCGAGGTATTGGGAGATGGTTTTGGCCTTGGCGGGGGACTCAACGATGACTAATGACTTGGGCATACCTTTTTCATCGCTATGTGATTTGACCCTGCCTTGTCAAGGCAGAACCCTGAAACCCTTACAGCACTAGGGTTTGGGCTCCACATGGACGTGGTGGGTTCCTTCCACATCGATACGGGGAAGCACCCGATCCAGCCATTTTGGAATCCACCAGTTGCGGTCCCCCAGCAGTTCCATGGTGGCGGGCACGAGCAACATTCGCACCACGGTGGCGTCGATGAAGACGGCCACGGCCATGCCCATTCCGAAGAGCTTCAGTTGACGGTCCGGAGCCAGAACGAATGCAGCGAAAACGCACACCATGATGAGTGCAGCAGCAGTGATCACGCGTGCAGTTGCGGCCACGCCGTCGGCAACTGCGGTGGCGTTGTCGCCGGTGCGGTGGTACTCCTCTTTCATACGCGACAGCAAGAACACTTCGTAGTCCATGGACAAGCCGAACACGATGGCGAACAAGAACATGGGAGCCCACGCTTCCACTGGACCTGGTTTGCCGATTCCGAAAAAGTCACCAGCCCAGCCCCACTGGAACACCGCAACAACCACGCCGTATGCCGCACCGACCGACAGCAAGTTCATAAGCACTGCTTTGAGTGGAACGAGAATGCTGCGGAAGACCGCCATTAAGAGAATGAATGACAACACCAACACAATTCCGATGAGCCATGGAAGTCGTTGCGACAAGTAGTCAGAGAAGTCAATTCCGCCGGCGGTGAATCCTCCCACTTTTGCGTCAACATTTGTTGCAGGAATGACATCGGAACGTAATCGGTGTACGAGGTCTGATGTGGCTTCGTCTTGTGGTGAAGTTGTGGGGTACGCAATAACCAATCCAACTTCATCACTTGGAAGTGGCACGGGAACTGCTGCTGCAATTCCTTCTGCTTGAGAGATTGTTGCTGCGAACTGGTTCATTGCAGCAGGGTCGCTCGGTGTGTTTCCGCCAACAGAGATATACAGCGGGCCATTGAACCCTGGACCAAAGCCTTCGCTGATGAGGTCGTATGCACGACGCACATCGGTGGACTTGTCTGCGTTTCCGTTGTCGCTAAAGCCCAGGCGCAGCGAGAACATAGGTGCAGACATCACGCCAAGTAACACCACCGAACCGATGAGTGATGTCCATGGGCGACGCTGAATAACGCGACTCCATCGCCACCACACCGAATGTTGGTGGTTGTTCTGAGCGCGATGGGGCAATGGTGCACGCAGTGACGCAATGAAGAAACGCAGTATTTGCACTGCAATTGCCACAATTACACCCGCGAGCACAATGGCCGCGGTGTGCGTGAAGATGGCGATCATCGCGCTGAACACCGCAATTGCGAGGGAGAGAACAGCAGCACGTGACGTGTTGTCAATGCGATGACCAACCATGGCGAGCAGTGCCGGAAGCAACGTGACGGACGCAATCATCATGACGGCAACGCCAATTGCCATAGCAACGGAGAATCCACTGACGAAAGCAAGCCCAATGGACAACAACCCGAGAAGAGCCACAACGACCGTGATGCCCGCGAACAGCACTGCACGTCCCGATGTGTCAATCGCTTCAACAATCGAATCTTCCACCGACATTCCGTCGTGAAGTGCTTCGCGGTATCGCGTCACGATGAAGAGCGCGTAGTCAATACCTACGCCGAGGCCAATCATGGCCACCATGGACGTTGCTTCGCTAGGCATGGACATGAGATTGCTGACAATCATCACAATTCCTGATGCCGCTGCAAGACCAAGAAGCGCAATGCCAATGGGAAGACCCATGGCAATAACGGAACCAAAAGCCAGCACCAAGATGATGACGGCGGCGAGAAGACCAAGCGCTTCGCTCTCTGGCATCTCAAACACGCGGAAGAGTTGACCACCGTATTCAACGGTGATGCCATCTGTTGTACGAAGTGATTCAGTTACCTTCTTGATGTCCTTTGCAACAACTTCCATTTCCTGCATGGACATGTTTTCTGGTGTTGTCACTTGAGCAAACGCAATCGTGCGATTTTGGTTGGCCTGAGTGGGAACTTCGTATGGGCTCAACACGCGCAAACGTGGAATCTCTGCAACTGCTGTGAGTGCAGAGGTGATTGCTTCCTTTGTCTCTGGGTCATCAATTGACCCTGTGGTCTTGAAGACAATCTGACTACTTTCGCCACCATCGCTGGGGCTGACGCGCGAGATCATTTCCTGTGCGTCGCGAGCATCGCTATTTGGCAATTCCATTTCGGTTCGAAAGGCGTCTCCAAGTGAAGAGCTTGCGATTGAGATGAGAATGACGAAGGGAAGCCAGATTCCAAGAACCATGGTTTTCTTACGACGAACGGCAAATGTGGCGAGTTTGCGCAGCACAGGGGGTCCTTTGATTTGGGGGCAAGCAAAGGCTAGGCAGTCCCCTCGCAGGAGACGGAGATGAACGGTACGGTTTCTGTAGATGAGTTCACATGTCACACATACCGAGACGCCGGGAGACCCCGCGCTATTCGGTCGCGTGACCCGTCTCGATCGAGGGTGGAGCACAGTTCGCCTCGATTCTGCAGAAGTTGTGCGAGTGCGCAATTTGGGTGTTGAGGTGGCGGTTGGTGATCGAGTCACTATCAGCGCCGATCACGAACGAATTGAGTCTGTTCACGAAAGACGAAGTGCACTCACTCGTAGAAGTTCATTTGAAGGCGCACGTGGAACTCGCCAAATTGTTGCCAGCAACATTGACACCGTGTTTGTTGTGCACGCAGTGAACACAGATGTGAATCAACGCCGATTGGAACGTGAGTTGGTGTTGGCGTTTGATAGTGGGGCAACACCTGTTGTAGTTCTCACAAAAACCGACACAGTCACGCCAGAACAAGCAGAAAGCGTTGCTGCATCACTGGCCGAAGTTGCATTAGATGTCGACATTGTCCTTGTCAGTTCACGTACAGGCGATGGCCTCGACTCCATTCGTGCGCACGCCCCAGAGGGCGACACCGTGGCGTTTATTGGCGCAAGTGGAGTGGGCAAATCCACATTGGTGAATGCGCTAGTAGGTCACGAAGTGCAACGCACGGGCGAAGTGCGCGAGGACGATCAAAGAGGGCGACACACCACCGTTGCGGCCGAACTTATAGCTCTCCCGGGTGGTGCATGGTTGTTAGACACGCCTGGGTTACGCGCCGTCACGTTGTGGACAAGCGGTGTAGGAATTGAACGTGCATTCCGAGATGTCTTTGACATTGCGGAGAAGTGTCGTTTTCGTGACTGTAAACATATGGACGAACCAGATTGCGCAGTTCTTGCCGCAATAGAGAATGAAACTCTTCCAGAAATTCGCCTGACGTCTCTTCGCAGATTGGTTGCAGAAGAATTTGCAGTGGAAGAAGAGCAATTGGAACGCGAACGGGCACAAGATCGTCGCGGCGTGCGTCGCAAACCAACGCGTTAGTTCACGAACTGCATGCCGACGATTGCGCCACCACCGGCGTTGTCTAATACGTAGGCGCTCGCGCCATGGTCGTGAGCGCATTGAGCAACGATGGCAAGCCCTAAACCGGAGCCCGGCATTGAGCGTGTTGAGGTAGATCGGTAGAAGCGATCGAAAATGAGCGGCTTGTCTTCGTTGCTAATTCCGGGGCCGCTGTCTCGAACTTCAACACGCAAAGCACCTACATGAATTTCAACAGGTGATTCTCCGTTAGTGAACTTGATGGCATTGTCCAGCAAATTTGAAATTGCGCGTTCAAGTTGGTGAGGTCGCGCAGTAATTACTGAATTGTCTGTGACGTGAACAGTGACAGAAGCCGATGTACGGCGTGCGGCTCGAGCTGCGATGTCATTAGCCAATTCGGCAAGGTCGATACGTTCTACGTTCTCTGTTGTGCGGTGGTCTGTGGCCAGCGAGTTCAACTCTGCACTGAGGTCAACTAGTTCGTCCACTTCCGCTTTGATGTCGGCCAGGACAGATTCCCGATCTGCTTCGGTCAGTGCGGCGCGTTCCAGTAACTCTGCATTTGCACGCAAGCTTGTGAGGGGAGTACGCAACTCGTGGCTTGCATCTTGAATGAGTCGACGTTGGCGATCACTACTGTCGCGAAGTGCACCCAACATTGTGTTGAAACTGCGACCTAATTGAGACACTTCATCACTGCCGGTGACGTCGATGGAGCGATTCAGGTCTTGTGTCGCGGCAATAGATTCAGCCGTTTCAGCAAGATTCTCAATGGGTTGACTAATACGACGCGCAAACAACCACCCGGCTGCACCAGAGATGAGGACAGCAATCATTGCGAAGAGAGGAAGCCATAACCGCATTCCCTGTTGGGCATCAACAACAATTTGATTGTCTTTGGCAACTTGAATGAGTGTTCCGTCGGATGCCGCGACTGTCGACACTTTGAACTGATGGCCATTGATAGTGATTGTGCCGTGGCTTACTTCTAATCCGCCAGGAACCAACGAACGTTCTGCTTCAGTGATGGGAAGAGTGGGGTTCTCTTGACGTCCGAGAATTCGACCATCAGGAAGTACAACTTGCGTAATTGAGTCTGTTTCTGTTTCCAGAATTGCTCTGTTCACTGGTCCGCGGCCAAAGGCGTCAGACCAGCTGAATCGTGGGTCGGCAACAATCTGAAGAATGCGCGTGATGCGATTGTTGAGTGACTCGTTCACTTGTTGCGATAACTGCGCTGTGGCAATTTGGTACGCACCAATACTCATTGCGGTGGCAAGTACGAACACCAAACTCGCGGTAATGAGAACAAAACGTGTACGAAGGTTCATGATTCTTTTACCGTGTATCCCACGCCACGAACAGTGAAGACAACACGACTTTCACCGTTCTCTTCGGTCTTGCGTCGCAAGTATCCGATGTACACATCGAGTGACTTTGAACTTGTTTCAAAGTCGTATCCCCAGATGGCTTCATAGATTTGTTCACGCGTTATCACTGTGCTGGGTCGCTGCATTAACAGCTCTAATAAATCAAACTCGGTCTTCGTCAGAACCAGTTCACGGTCACCACGCTTTACTTCGCGCGAGAGCGAGTTCAATGTGAGATCACTAACTCGCAACACCGACGTTGATGCGCTTGGCGCAGAACGACGTAAAAGTGCACGACATCGCGCGAGAAGTTCATCAATGACAAAAGGCTTTACCAAGTAGTCGTCGGCTCCGGCATCTAAACCTGCAACACGGTCGCCAACTTCAACGCGTGCGGTCAACAACAAGATGGGAGTCAACACTCCACGATGACGGGCTTCACGACACACCGTCAGGCCATCTGCGAAAGGCATCATGACGTCTAAGACGGCAAGATCGAAGCGAGATTTACTGAGTGCTTCTAAAGCTGCCTGGCCATCGTTAACGGCGGTGACCTCGTAGTTCTCAAGTTCTAGGACCCGTTGAACAGCCTTACGAACGGCCGGATCATCCTCTGCAATGAGTACTTTTCGGGTGTCCATGACCTCACCGTAGCCATGGAACACAAGGGTTTCATGATCCTTGGCTGGATTCTTGAAGTCTTCTTACCTAACTCATGTTTACTCCTTACCTAGGAGCGTGAAAGTGGGTCCAGCCAGGAACACCTGGTGAAACCCACACACAGAAAGAACCCACATCATGAAAATCAACTCCCGTTTCGCAAAGGTCGCAGTGGCCTCCGGACTCGTCGTCGCAACAGGCGCGGCAGTCCTTGGTCTCACCGGTTTTGCAAGTGCACAGTTTGTAGGTCCGTCATCGGCGGTAGTCACTGTCGCAGACGGCAACGCTGTTGGTAGCGGCACCACAGATTCATCAAATCTTGGAACGCCACAAGTAGAAGGATCTGTCAGTGCAGATTCCGCAGAGACATCAACTGGTGAAGTGAAGAGTCGCCCACAAATCTTGGCCGCAGCTGCTGAAGCACTTGGCATGACCGAAGCAGAACTGAAGACAGAACTTCAGGGCGGAAAGTCCATCAAGCAAGTAGCCGATGCAAAGAACGTCAACATCGACACAGTTATCGCAAAAATGACAGCGGCAGTGAAGGCTCACCTTGATGCGGAGGTTGCATCGGGTGAGCACACACAGGCCGAAGCCGACGCAAAGCTTGCTGAGTTTCAAACTCGCGTTACCGAAATGGTGAACAAGAATGGCTTGCCTCCACGTGGCG
>Ga0214168_1001073_pt1 | contig 11008 bp, 8 predicted proteins | sample LakMenepilimnion_FD_153002 | JGI IMG/M metagenome (GOLD analysis project Ga0214168, IMG submission 153002) | Freshwater microbial communities from Lake Mendota, WI - Practice 29OCT2010 epilimnion v4 | ecosystem: Environmental > Aquatic > Freshwater > Lake > Epilimnion/Euphotic zone | place: Lake...
GACTTTTCTCGATTTGGACAAAGTATTGTTCCATATACCAAATTTTATAAAATGTAGATTAAATAGTGACTGCTGTTGCATATTCATATTAATGGTGTAAAATTATTCAAAATTATCTTGTAGCTATAGATTTTTCAATAATCTATCCCCTCATAAAAAACATCAAAGCAACCCAATCATGCAAAATCGTCCTCATACCACAGTAGTTTTAGCCATGAGTGCTGATGGCAAAATAGCGGATTTTAGGCAAGCACCCGCTCGATTTGGCTCAGTAGTCGATCAAGCCCACCTGGAGAAACAAATTGCTATTTCTGATGCCGTTTTATTTGGTGCTGGTACTCTTCGTGCCTACAATACAACAATGACCATCTCAGAGACAATACTCTTGCAACAAAGAAAAGAAGTAAATAAGCATCCCCAACCAGTCCATATAGTGATTTCTCGTTCGGCTAACCTGAATCCGGACATTAAATTTTTCCAACAACCAGTAAGACGTTGGTTACTTACAACCTCTCTGGGGGCTTATTTTTGGCAAGAAAGATCAGAATTTGAGCAAGTTTTAGTATTTGAAAATCCTACAGGAGAAATTGATCTTTTGGCTGCTTTAACATATTTATCCAGTTTACAAATTACCCGTTTAGCTATTTTAGGAGGAGGAAAATTAGTGGCATCTTTCCTAGAATCTAATTTAATTGATGAAATCTGGCTGACTATTTGTCCACTAATTTTAGGTGGTAGTATGGCTCTTTCACCTGTGGAAGGGATAGGATTTTTATCTGATGTTGCTCCTAAGTTACAATTACTAGAAGTATTCACTGTTGAGCAAGAAGTATTTTTGCACTATAGGATAATTCGCTAGAGGTGCAGGGTCTACACTCGGCAAGGAGTCAGCAGTAAATCTAAAACCTAAAATTACAGGACAAATATACAATGTTTAAAGAACACAAACCTCAATATTCTCTTGTTTGGACACACACAATCGCCGATATTCCCCAAACTGCTTGGGATGCCTTAGCAATGCCGCTAAAAACGCCTTTTTTAGAATGGGATTGGTTGAACAATTTAGAAATATCCCAAAGTGCTACAGCTAATGCTGGTTGGTTGCCAAATCACTTGATTTTATGGCGAGATAGAACTTTAATTGGGGCTGCTCCATTATATTTAAAAGGACATAGCCAGGGGGAATTTGTTTTTGATCATCAATGGGCAGAATTAGCTTCTCGTTTGGGCATAGAATATTATCCTAAACTCCTGGGAATGACACCATTCACGCCCGCTGAAGGTTATCGCTTTTTAATTGCTCCAGGAGAAGATGAGGAAGAAATTACAGCTTTAATGCTTCATGAAATTGATAGTTTTTGTGTGAAATATCGCATTTCTGGCTGTCATTTTCTCTATGTTGATCCACAATGGCGACTAATTTTAGAACGTCAGGGTTTTACAACTTGGCTACATCATAGTTATATTTGGGAAAATGCTGATTTTCAAACTTTTGATGATTATCTCACTGGATTTAATGCGAATCAAAGACGCAATATTAAACGGGAACGCAAATCTGTGGAAAAGGCAGGTTTAAAACTGCAAGCATTAACAGGTCAAGAAATTCCTAATTCTCTGTTTTCGTTAATGTATGATTTCTATGCTGATACTTGTGATAAGTTTGGCTGGTGGGGGAGTAAGTATTTAACTAAGCAATTTTTTGAACAATTAGATTATAATTATCGACATCGGGTTGTATTTTTTGCGGCTTATGATCAAGAAAATTCTCATCAACCTGTAGGAATGTCTTTTTGTTTATTTAAAGAAGACAAACTATATGGACGTTATTGGGGGAGTTTTCAAGACATAGATTGTTTACATTTTGATGCTTGTTATTATGCACCAATTGAATGGGCGATCGCTCATGGTATCCAAAATTTTGACCCCGGCGCTGGTGGTAAACATAAAAAACGCCGAGGTTTTCCTGCTACTTCTAATTACAGCCTTCACCGCTTTTATAACAACCGGTTAGGACAAATTATTTTGCCTTGGGTTCGGGAAGTAAATCAGATGGAACAAAAAGAAATTGATACCATTAATGCAGAGTTACCCTTTAAGTAGCAGGAAATAGAAGCCCGATTTTTTTTAAAAGTTAGGCATCTGCATATTACATATTTCCAAAAAACATCACACAAGAATTACACTAAAGATGTAATCTAAAAATACTTGTTCTAGAAATTTAGTTTTTACAATGGTTATGGATTTACTACTTGAAGATTTGACTGCAATTGATAATCAACTTTCTCACCGTCATATTGATCTTGACCCCAACGGTTATTTTATTATCTACATAGACCAACATGAAAGATTAATTTATGCCAAGCACTTCACTAATATCATTAATGAACGTGGTTTGGCCGTAAATCCAGAAACAGGTGAAGTAATTCCTGTTCGCGGTAAGGTGGAAAGAACCCACAGAACTTTATTTAGCGGACGGACAGCTAAAGAAATCTGTATTAAGATTTTTGAAGAAACGCTAAATTGTCCTGTAACTTTACTAGATCATGCAGCTTATCTAGGTAGAGAACTTGTTCGCGCTGAAATTGCTTTAGTTTCAGGAAAGGAGTATATTCAAGATTAGCAAAAGTAAATGCAAATGTACCAGAATCGCATATACAGCGTTTTCCACTGAAGATTAGGTACAAAGTTGAATCATAGTTGAATCATAAAACTCTTGTGGTGCGGGCATCTTGCCCGCTAGATATGTGCCTAATAACACTGTCACCTGATTAACTACCTTTCCTGTGTTAAATAGCACAAGTAAGTTATGGGGGGATAATTCTCACAAATCCTGGTAAGATAGCAGGTTAAATTAGCAGATTTATATTATGAATAATAACGATTTAGCTTTTACTCCAGCCTTAGAGTTAGCAAAATTAATCCGTCTGCGGGAGGTGTCGCCTTTAGAGTTGGTAGAAATATATTTAGAAAGAATTGAACGCTTAAATCCTCAATTAGGTAGTTATTTTACAATTACAGCAGACTTAGCGATCGCTGATGCTAAACACAAAACGGAATTATTGACAACAACATCCGAATTACCGCCGTTTTTTGGTGTACCAATTTCCATTAAAGACTTAAGTGCCGTTGCAGGTGTTACTTGTACCTACGGAAATTCACTACTATTAAATAATATTGCCAATCATGATGATGGGGTAGTTACGAAAATTAAACAAGCAGGATTTATTATTCTTGGTAAAACCGCAACATCCGAATTAGGTTCTTATCCTTACAGCGAACCTGTAGGGTTTCCTCCAGCGAGAAACCCTTGGAATTTAGAATATACTCCAGGTGGTTCTAGTGGTGGTGCAGCAGCTTCCGTAGCAGCGGGATTAAGTGCGATCGCTCAAGGTTCAGATGGTGGTGGCTCAGTCCGTGGACCAGCGGCTTGTTGTGGTGTCATTGGTATTAAACCGACAAGGGGAAGAGTCACTAAAGCCCCTGTAGGCGATCGCTTGGGAGGTATTGGAGTTGACGGTCCACTAGCCCGCACGGTAGCTGATGCAGCAGCCATGTTAGATGTTATCTCTGGCTATGTTACAGGTGATCCTTATTGGCTACCAGATCCGCAACCATCATTTCTCGCTGCGACTCAAGTTAAATTAGATACTTTGAAAATTGCCTTTAGTACCAGTATTATGCCCTTTGGAGAAGCGGACGCTAACTGTACACAAGGGGTATTAACAACCATCCAGTTATTAACAGAATTTGGACACCAAGTTACGGAAAAATGTCCAGATTTTAGTGCTTTAATCGAACCATTTAAAGCAGTTTGGCAAGCGGGAATAGCAGCGGCCAGAATCCCTGCGGAAGCATTGCAACCCCTGAACCGCTGGTTATTAGCAAAAAATGGTTCTGTAGCGGAATATCTGCAAGCACTCTCCCAAATGCAAATTGCCTCCCGGAAAATTATCGCATTTTTTAATACAATAGATGTACTTGTATTACCAGTTTATTTACATTCTCCGATTCGGGTCAGTGCATGGGCGGATTTGAGTCCAGAGGAGACATTTGCTAAAATTGCCAACTGGGTCGCACCTTGCCCTGTCGCCAATGCTACTGGATTACCTGCTATAGCCGTTCCTATGGGTTTCGATAGCAATGGTTTACCCTTGAGTGTGCAGTTAATTGGTAAACCGGCAGCCGAGTCCACTTTAATTAGTCTAGCAGCCCAATTAGAAGCCGCTAACCCTTGGATTCAACATCGTCCAGCACTTTAAGTCTAAATCAGGATTTATAGCAGTTTCCGTTATTATGAACAATACATTGAAAAAAGCCTTGATTTGTAGGTTGGGCTGAAGCATGAAACCCAACAAAGCAGGAAATAGACCATGTATTGATTGCAGATATTAATCATAAAACTCCTGTGGTGCGGGCATCTTGCCCGCATAATTTGTACCTAACTCAATATCAACGTTACATTTTAATTACTCAGTTTTTCCTGTTCACGAGCATCGACAACTAAAACTAAACAAAGTGCGGCAACTGCTTTTTCCCATGCTTGACGGACTTTTTCATCTTCGACACCATCAAATAAGCCCACCAAGCGAGGAACGGCTTGTTCTAAAGCTTTGTGCGGTACGGGACGATGTAATTCAACCAGATGATTGATACTTTCTTGATTATTGAGAAAACCAACTACCCATTTTGTTGTATGATCTGGACTATCGGGAACATTTTGCACACCTAATTCATTTTTTAACCAATCATAAAAAAGTGGTAAATGTTCAGCTAAAACTGCACCGGCTGTAGGTAAGGTTTTTTTGAGTAAGCTAATATCTAAACTGTCTAATTCTTGTTTCAAAGCCGGTGAATTTAGCACCTCATTTAAGGGTGTGGAAAGTATTGCTGTTATTTCCGATTCGGAAAAATCTAAATTTTGGGTGAAAGTTGAAATTAGAGATTTCATGTTCTACATTCCAGGGATTATCCCTTATGCTGTAGAATCATGATAGCGTTACGCACCAAAATCTTTAATAATGTTGCATTACTAAGCTGTTACGCAGCTAAATTTGATAACCACAATTTACTTGAACTTTGTGGTGCGGGTATCTTGTTTACTAGAATTATACAAACTAAATACAGTACAGTTTAACTTCATCCCATTTATCCGTCAAGTCGTTTGTTAGCGAGAAGTAATCGCACCTCTGATTTATGACTATGGAAAGGTTTATGAATAATTTGATTGAGTGAAGATACCGATTGTTTAGCTGAGAAATAAGATGAAAAAACGCGTCTATTTTCGCAGGTTTCGACAATACTTACTAAAAACCAGTCTTGCAGATTATTGTTAAATATCTGATCATCATATTGCTGACTCACAGGCAAAAAAGGCTCATTAACCCTAATTAATCTACCAGAATTGATATTAGTAATTAATTTTTCAAGTATTTCTACACTAATTTGTCTTTTCCCTAACTCTGCCGCTACTCTAGCTAAACTACAATATCTAGTGAACGAAGCTTGAGTTTTAACAGCTTCCTGAATACATTTAAAAGAATGTTCTAAAGACGCAAATTTTTCTCCTGGAGAAAGATTCACTGTTTTAGTTAGAAAAAAATAATTCAGCCCTTCTAAATAAATTTGACTATCAGCATTGGCAACCATTACGTATTCTTGCCACTGATTAAGGAAAGGAGTTGCATAATTTAAAGCTGCTATTGCTTCTAACCAATAGGATGGTTTTGGGAGTAGGGATTTTTCTGGAATTTGTGTTACTAACAAACTACGTTCTGCTAGTTGTTGAGATCGATCTAACTTACAGGCAAACAAGTTTAATTGATAGCCATCTACTGGCTGATTTACATCAAAAGGAACTAAACAACCTAGACTAGAAATTAAGTAGTAAATTTCATAACCTAGATTTTTAAATAGCTGAATTAACCGCATATTAATATGTTTGCCATGCTTGAGTTCAAACATAATTAATGGCGATTGCTCAAGGAAGAATCTTTTCCCACCAGTGAGAATCTTGGCTTCTTCTCCTTCTGCATCTAACTTAATAAAGTCAATCTTCTGCCAGTTACGCATTGCTAATTCTTGATCCAAGTTTAGCAGTTTAATAATTTCTTGTTGTTGAGATAAATTATCAGGCTGTAAAGAATTTAGTTCACTATTTGTTGATAAAAATAAAGTTGCCTCACCTTCACAATCTGATAAGCCAGCATTGACTATCTCTATATTTGTAAAACCATTAGCTTCTACACCTTTTCGCAATAACGAAACAACGGAACTGGCAGGTTCATAAGCTGTAATTTTACCTTGTTTTTGAAGTAAATTAGCTATAGTTAAAGTGTAAACTCCATGATTAGCACCAATATCTAGGATTTCCATCCCTGGTGTAATCAGTTTGCGAATAAACTCCATTTCTGGCTCAAACCAATCACCCTGTTCTAGTAAAACATAAGTTGTCAGACTGTTTAGATCATTCTTAACACATACTTTAATTCCCCCCTCAATTTCCACCAAGCATTCATGAGGATCAATCTCAGTAAATTTAAAATATTTAAGCTGTTCAGAATTATTACCATTTTTGTGAGAAATTGGAATAATTTTATTAGTAGGTTGAGGATAATACTGTTGCAAAAAACATTTTAAATTTTGTCGAATTTCACTATTATCAGGTTCTAATAACAGTGCACAGCGATAATATTTTTCAGCCTCTGCAATTAATTCCTGTTCTTCTAAAAGCTGACCTAGAGCCTGATATGTCGCAGTAGAACCGCGATTAATAACCAGAGATTGCAAATAAGATGAAATAGCATTTTCTACCTCATCCAAGGCTTGATAAGCTTGACCTAAATGATAATATCCCTGAGCATCATCAGGATGATTTTCGATATATTGTTGATAATAATTAACAGCATCTATAGGTTCTAATTCCACCGAGAGAGAAGCATGATTAGGGAGATTTTCGCTGTTAGATATTGGGGTTTCTTGTTGAATATAAATTTGCCACATTTGGCGATAAGCTGCTTCTAAACTGCTGGCGATGTTTTTCACATCCAACAAAGGAGAATGCTGCATTCTTTCCCGCATATTTGAGCGCAAAGATTGGAGATAATCTGGATTTTGCGCTAATGCGATCGCTTTTTGAACATACTCGACGGCACTATTAGCAATACAATTGTCTAAACCAACACTGTGGAGAATACTAGCACTCATGCGCTCCATTTTCCGAGTCCCTGCTAGGGTTAATGTCGGTACTCCCATCCACAAGGCCTCACAAGTCGTAGTACATCCCGTATAGGGTATACTATCCAAATGCAGATCAACTTGATTATAAAGATCTAGATGCTCTTCATCATTAACAAATGCACCATATAAGAAAATGCGTTTGGGATCAATACCCTGTTCCACAAAGGGAGTTTGAATTTTTTCAGCAATTAAGGGATTGAATACGTTAGAACCGGCACATTTTAAGATCAAGCGAGAATTAGGTACTGCTTTGAGTATTTCAATCCACAGAGTAAAAGTTTCTGGTGTCAGTTTGCGTAAATTATTGAAAGATGAAAAAGTAAAAACTCCCGTTTTTTGACAAGGAAGCTCAGTAACTTCAGGGGCATTTTTTAGAGGTTCATAACCTACATAACAACGAGGTAAACGCCATATAGTTTCGCTGGTTTTTTCCTCTGTATCATTAGGATGCAGAACTTGATCAGTAATCCAGTAGTCAATTGTCGGTAAACCTGTAGTAGCAAAATAACCTAAATATGTAACTTGAATCGGCGCTGGTTTCATCCCCAAGACCATCATCCGGTTATTTGCTGTATGCCCTGCTAAATCAACGAGAATATCTATGCGGTCTGTTCGAATTAATTCAGCTACTTGTAAATCTGCAAGACCAACAGTAGAACGCCAAGCATCGCAGATATCTATAATTTCCTCTGTAATGGTATCCGGTTCTTTGACTTCCCCATAGCAGAAAACCTCAACCTGGGTGCGGTCATGGTGTTGAAAAACAGGTTTAATAAATGAACTTACCGAATGTCTCTTAAAATCAGGGGAAATATAGCCAATGCGTAAACGACGGTGTGGAGTTTTATTATTAGAGTGAGTAGTTAGGGTTGGTAACCATTGACTAACTACTTGCTGTTGATACCACAATTTAGCAGAATCTAATATTTCTTGAGGCGTAAAACTGACAAGAGAAGATAAATTAAACAGAAAACAAGAATGTAGTTTAGGATTATTAGGATTAATTTTCAGGGCTTCATTTAACAGACTAATACATTCTGACAATTTTCCTTGTTCACCGGCAATAAATCCTAAAAGTTCATAAGTTTCGCTATGGTTAGGATTTAATTGCAGGATTTTTTGGAAACATTCTTGACTTAAATTTGCTTGTCCACTTTTATAGTAAACATACCCTAAATTTTTTAAAGAATCAATGTAATTTTCATTAATTTTTAAAGACTTAAGATAGGAAGTAATTGCTTCTGAATAGCGGTTTTGATGTTGAAAAATACAACCTAAATTATAGTAAGCCAAAACACAATCTGGATCTAGCTCAATCAGAGATTTAAAATAGATTTTTGCTTCTTCAAATTTCCGTTCCCGCACCAATATTGCCCCGGTATCGTTTATTTCTTCTGTCAAATGAGGCAACAATTCCAGGTCTTTTTCTCCTAGCAAATTTTGAATTAAATCTGTACCTTTTCCCTGTTGCCAAAGTAAAGCTAAATTGAATTTAGCCCCCTGATGATCTGCATCTAATTGCAAGACTTGGGAAAATTGATCTATAGCTTCATTAAACTGCTTTTGACGTTTAAAAATCAATCCTAAGCGATAGTAAGCCTTAGTATAATTCCCGGTAATTTTAATAGCATGATTATAATGATCAATAGCTTTTTCCCAATTATCCTCCTGTTCATAGACAAAACCCAGATTATAGTAAGATTTAGCTAAATTAGGTTGGATATTCAGAGCGCGTAAATACCATTTTTCTGCCAATTGGAAGTCATTTTTTAAAGTTAGGGCTGTTCCCAGTAAATGGCAAATTTCCCCAGCTTCATATAACCGCCCCATAGCAGTTAAAATCGTGATTAGATATTGATCAATTGATTCATAAAATTGCTCCCTTAATTCCGTTTTTAGTTTGCTAAATTCACCAATGATTTTATCAATTTGGATGAGCAGTGGTTCTAATTGCATTGCTGCTAAATCTTGTTCTAATCTTTGAGCTATAGTAAATTCATCTTCATCATTAAATTGCATTAGTAATGATTTTAGCAACGTTTCAATAATTAAACATTGCTCGGAACTGAGAATTTCTGTCCAGTCCAGTACCTTTTCTGGTTGTGGTAAGACGTACTTCTTTAATAAGAACTCAATTTCAGATTCTGTAGGTTCAATTTTTAAATATTTTGCTAATTTAAAAATTTCTAAATATGGTTCAGAAATTAATTCTTTTCTACAAATTAATAAAGTTTGATCACTATCAGGAAACCATTGTTCTTGATATTGTTGCCAAAGATTGATAAAACTAGATTCAAATGTTACTTTATTTTCTAAAGAAGCAATGACAGCGGCTAAAATTTCCCGGGGGTTTTGATGTAGATAAATACTCTTAGCTTCATCTTGCTGGATTTTCTCTAAAACTAGTTTTGAGGGAATTTGATATTGAATTAGTGTTACTGATGAGGATTTTTCTGAAAGCTGACAATAAGCATCTATTTCAGATGCAGTATTACATATAATTCCTTGAATATTGTGTTTATCTATTTGAGTTAGTAAAGTTTGGCAAAGTTCGTAAACTAGACTTCTCAAATCATTAGTAATTCCACCACAGAAAATAATCATAAAAACCCCTAAACATTGATAATTTATCTAAAAACTTGCAAAAACAATCATCAGAGAAATCTGAATAAAATAGCCCTTTAATTTTTAACTTTCGTCAGGCAAAAATTGTATTTATTATTAGTATTAGTTAAGCTTTTGCTCACCATATCCTATAACTTCTCAAAATACAATTAATCTAGAGCAGAAGAACCACCACTTTGCAATGATTTAACAATATCCCCAATATCATCTAAGCTATGATCATTAATAGCAGTATCAATGTTATTAACAATAGCAGCTTGAATGGTTTTATCTGTATAATTTACCGTTTCATCATTCGTATGTTCCTTCATAATTGCTACCTGATTAAAATTATTATCTACAGAACCATAGATAATTTTTATTGTCAGATTACCATTAGTGCTAATAGAATCTTGGGGAAATATAATTTCGGATGTAAAATTATTGATTGTACCATCCGATAAAATATGAGTAATGGCCACATAAGCTCTAGGCTGGGAATTATTACTGATAAACTGAGCGTGAGCAGGTTTCCCAGTAATAAATAAACTGGTAACTGCTACCTCTGTCAACAAAAGTATAATGACAGATGCTTTTGATGTCTGGATACAGTTGGTGTTCATTGTTGGGAGACCTCAGGGTTAAACTATTCAAATATTTCCCAACTCAAGTCTTCAAGTCTGGAGCAAAGATAGTAGACATTAGTTCCAATTCAGAATAAAATTAACTCATCCCCCAGTTGAAGCCGGGGGAATACATATAGAGAATAGGGCATTAATTTCCTTGACCTATGCTCTATAAGGCTAGTTGACGATTCCTTCTAGTTCTTTTAATGAGTAGGAATCGCCGACTTTATTTAACTAGTCCAAGCCATTAGAACCACGCCAAGACTTGACGATACCGTTGATGTCACCGAAGCGGTTATTAGTAGTTGCAGCGTCAATTGCACTACCTGCTAAGAGAGAAGCAATAGCAGCGGCTTTTAATACTTTGTTAGACGTTGTTTTCATGATTACATTTTTTGATTTGGTTAATCAGAACTTACACATTGTTATCATCTGTAATCTCTAAAACAGGCTTTCAACCTTTGACAACAGAACTATGACCAAGTTTTCAGGAATGGAAGAAAAATCCTCTTAGTCAAACATTCCCGTAGAAATCACTGACC
>Ga0214168_1001074_pt1 | contig 10996 bp, 8 predicted proteins | sample LakMenepilimnion_FD_153002 | JGI IMG/M metagenome (GOLD analysis project Ga0214168, IMG submission 153002) | Freshwater microbial communities from Lake Mendota, WI - Practice 29OCT2010 epilimnion v4 | ecosystem: Environmental > Aquatic > Freshwater > Lake > Epilimnion/Euphotic zone | place: Lake...
TTAGATAACCTGAACTTTGAATTGGTAGCGGGGGCAGGATTTGAACCTACGACCTCTGGGTTATGAGCCCAGCGAGCTACCGAGCTGCTCCACCCCGCGTCGCTATCCACCTGCGATCACTCGCACATGCTGTGAATATGTACCCATGTTAGGCGGGGGCTATGCACTCCAGCAAATTGCCCCCACTTAATCAATTGGGATTACTTCTTAGCGGCGTTGCTCTCTGCTTTGGCCGCATCACTAATGGCCTGTTTAAGGGCGTCTTGGGCCTTGCCGTAAGCGGTGAAATCGCCCTTAGTAAGAGCAGCCTGGGCGTCTGAAAGGGCCTGCTTGGCCCGTGCTAACGCTTCTGCAACGGTAGCTGCAACTGCAGAGTTACCCGTGCTTCCAGCTCCGGCGTCGCTTGCGGCTCCAACTCCCCTACCTGCGTTTCCACCAAAGACTTGATCAAGGGCACCTTTCACGGTGTCTGCATAGCCAATTTGATCTCCAAATGAAACCAGAACTTTTTGGAGCAACGGATAGGCCGCCGTATTTGCAGTAGCGCGAACATAAACTGGCTGTACGTACAGCAGTCCTCCGCCAACAGGAAGAGTTAACAAGTTTCCTAATTCAACACTTGCTCCACCTTGGCGCAATAGCGAAAGCGAAGTTGCAACTTCAGGCTTGGCTTCAAAGTTTGATGAAACTTGTGAAGGTCCGGCGATATTTGTACTTCGTTGCAATTGCAACACTTTAATTTTTCCGTAATCAGGACCTGGGTCCGAATTAACTGCTGCAAATGCTGCCAAGTTTTCACGTCCACCACGAGGAACAAATGGTGTGGTTAATGAAAAGGCTGCCTTCTTCTCTCCTGGCATCTTTAGCGTCAAGTAATAAGGTGGTTGCGCGCTCGCGTTATTTCCAAATGTTGATGGATCGCGAGGGACTCTCCAGAAATCCTGTCCTCCGTAAAATGCAGAAGCATTTTTTACATGGTAGGAGCTCAAGATGTCACGTTGAACTCGGAAAATATCTTCTGGGTAACGGATGTGAGAAAGCAAATCTTTTGAAATTGCACTCTTTGGTTTAACGGTACCTGGGAAAGCTTTTGACCAAGTCTTCAAAACTGGATCTTTGGTATCCCACTGATACAAAGTCACGGTTCCGTCATATGCATCAACAGTTGCCTTGACTGAGTTGCGAATGTAATTGATTGAAGTATTACCCTGCGCTGTTACTGCTGCAGAGTTTACAGTTAATGCATCCTCGGTTGATCCAGAAAGACTGATTTTGCGGGAGTATGGATAACCAGCACTGGTTGTGTAACCGTCAACAATCCAAATGATTTTTCCATCAACAATCGAAGGGTATGGATCCCCATCGAGAGTTAACCAAGGAGCAACTTTTGCAACTCGCTCACGCGGATTGCGTTCAAAGAGAATCTTTGACTTTGAATTAATCAGACTTGAAAGCAAAATTCTTTGTTCTTGATATTTGATTGCGAAGACTGCGCGGGCAAATAAATTACCCATGGGAACGCCACCCTTGCCGGTATATGTGTAATTCTTCTGACCGTTTGCAGATGAATCATCTGGGTAATCAAATTCAACTTCGGCATCTGAATTTGCTCCACCGATGATTGAGTAATCAGGAACGTTTTCACCAAAATAAACACGCGGTTGGAAAGCGCCTAAGGTTTTGGTTGGAGGAATATCACCTAGGAAAAACTTAGGTTTTCCATCAGTGTCTTGGGCATTGCTGTAAGCACCCGCGAAACCAAAACCGTGGGTGTAAACCAAATGATCGTTAATCCAATTTCGGTTTGGGTTACCATCGATATTTAGCTCGCGTACAGCCACTACAGCATCGCTAGATTTTCCATTGATTTTATAGCGATCTACATCTAAAGAATCAGCAAAGGTGTAGTAAGGCTTAATCTGTTGCAACTGACGGAATGTCGCTGAAACAACATTTGGATCCATCAAACGAATATTTGAAATTGTTTCAGCATCAGAAGATAATTGGCCAGCTGCAGTGTCAACTGTCGCTGCATATTCAGAAATTTCAACTTTATCAATTCCATAAGCAGCTCTGGTTGCTTCGATGTTTCGTTGAATAAATGGTGCTTCTTTGGTTGACTCACTTGGTTTAACTTGGAACTGCTGAATGGCGGCTGGATATAAACCTGAAATAACGACTGAGCTGACAACCAGTAGCGCAATCCCTGCACTTGGCAAAACCCATGAACGTCGGATTATGTTTGCAAAAAATAACAGTGAGCAAACTGCTGCGATCCAGGCCAGAATTGCTTTCGCTGGCAACACGGCATTTACATCTGTGAAGCTCAATCCAGTTATTAACCGATCATTTTTCAATGCGAGTTGATATCGATCAAACCAATACGCAACTGCCTTTACAAGAACAATTAATCCAAGCAAAACTGATAATTGCACGCGAGCGGCGACCGTAGTTTTTTCGCCAACACTTTGCGGTCTGATTCCGCCGTACAAATAATGAACAGCCGCACTTGCAAGAGTTGCAAGTACCAATGTTGAAATCGCCCAGCCAATTAAGGCTTGATAAAAAGGAAGCGAGAAAGCAAAAAACGAGATGTCTAAATTAAATTGTGGATCCTTCACGCCAAATGGAGTTGCATTTCTCCAAAGCAACCATGGCTCCCATAGCTGCGAACCTGCTGTTCCGGCAAAATAGAAAAGTCCTAATGCAACAGCCAAAAATCCCATACGTTTAACAGGTTCAATTTGCGCCCGGTAGCGTTCCAAATTATCTGCTTCAATCGTCAATGGAGCAAAAACAGGTCTTGATCTATAAGCAATCAAGATATTCGCAATTATCACCAATGAAGTTACAAGACCGAAAAGCACAAAGAGCCAAGCTTTAGTGAATAGAGTTGTTTGCCAAACTTTTGTAAATGAAACTGAGTTAAACCACAGCCAATCAGCATAGAAACCACTCAAGCTCACTAACCCGATGGAGAGTAGAACTAAAATTGTTATTACTAATGGGAGTGGACCGCGACGACGATTAGCACCTTGAGTAAAAGCAGAGTTAAAGACCATGGGCATACGGTACAGAATTAATGCCTATAGGGCGAAAACGGACGGAAAAATCGCCCATACTGAAAGGTGAAAAACTTAAAGAATGCTTAACTCAGCCGCAAGCGGGTAATGACTCCAAATCTTTACTCTCTAATGCGGTAACAGCTTCTCTCAGGGTTTCCACAGCAACAACTTGTAAGCCCGATGGGATGTGCTTAATGTCGTTGCAATTTAAAGCTGGTGCTAAAAATAGTTTTGACCCAGCCCGCGCTGCTCCAATCAATTTTTCTTCAATGCCGCCGATCGGCCCTACTCTTCCAAATGCGTCGATGGTTCCAGTTCCGGAAATATTTCTACCCCTTGTTAGATTCTCGGCTTTCAACTTTTCCACAATGCCAAGTGAAAACATCAGACCAGCACTTGGACCACCGACATCCTTTAATCTAATTTTAATCGTGAATGGATACTTATATTTAGATTCAACCATTAAACCTAAAACTTTTTGCTTTGGGGTCGCTTTGTAAGTACTGACCGCAAAAACTTTCTCGGAGCCATCACGCAAGACAGTGAGCTCCATTTGATCGCTCGACGTATTTGGAGATGAAAGTTCGGACAGTAGTTTTTTAAAGGCGGTCGCTGAGGTGACTCGAACTCCATTTAATTTGATGATTTCATCGCCATTCGCCAAAATTTTATAATTCGGTGACTCTTTGGTTATCGAAGAAATAATCATCTTTTCTGGAATTTCGTAACCTAAGTACTGAAGAGCAGAAACCTTTGCATGCTCTTGGGAATGCAGCATGTCTAAAGAGTTTTGTTGGTCAACTTCCTTGCTAGAGACGCCTTTAGGAAAGAAGACTTCACGAGGTTGGACACTTCGTTCTCCATCGAACCATGCGCCCAAAACATCAATTCCAAAAATTTTTGATTCAGGACTAGTAACGTAAATGCTGGTTAAGTTTAATTTTCCTGTTGTTGAAAAAGTTTTTACTCCGGTTATTTCAATCAACCGCTTCTTGCTACCCTTTTCAATTTTCCCTAAAACGTTTTGTGGATCCCCGGGTTCAACAATTACATAAGGCAACGGAAATGCTAAGGCGGCAATTAATAAAAGTAGTGCTAAAAGTATCGGAACTCTAGGCAAACGACGAACCATTTAGTTTTACTCAAACCTTCTTTTTACAAATCTTCAGAACGATGTTGTGATTCAAAAGTTGATCGAAATCTTTCATACTCTGCAATTGATTTTTCAACATTTGTTTCCCGCTTACTTCTTCCAACCCTCCATACATAAAAAAGGGCGCCGGCGGTGCCGAACAACGGGATCAACCACCAAACAAGTGCGGACATGAGACAACGATAGAGTTTTTTTAACTTTTCGGTGCCATTCTAGGAAAAGGTTGTGAGTCTGTGAATACCTGATCAGGTTGGGAGCCCAATTTGTGACGAGTTTCATTTCAATTGCTCTGAGTCGTGAGTCATTTTTAAAAATCCAGGGAATCGAATAGCCATGGATATGGTTATATGAGTTACTGAAGAAAAAGCTGAAATTGTTGGAATCAGATTAACTACTGGATTGGAATTTGAACGTGGGTATTCCGGGTGGCGGTTTCGGAGCAGGTGATTTTGGCGACATGAGTGGTTTTGACTTTGCCAAAATGGGAGAAGCTCTGTCGCGTTTGGGTCGAGCAATCTCTGCCAATGCATCTGGTGAGGGACTATCTCCCGATGCGGTGCGCGAGATGGCAGCACTTACAAATGACCAATCACCCAGCGCTAGTGAAATTGCTTCCGGTCTTGAAGCCCTCGCTGTTGCCCAACTTTGGTTAGATCCCAAAACAGATTTCACAGCACCTCTCGCACCGGCACAAATTTGGTCACGCTCTCAATGGATTGATGAAACTTTGGTTGGTTGGTGTGAAGTTGTTGCGCCACTGGCTGAATCTCTTTCTGGTGCAGTTTCAGGAGCTATCTCTGGATTAGCAACAGATGCTTTGGGCGATGCCTTTGGTGATTCATTTGGTGACTCGCTGGGAGGTGCATTTGGCTCTCAAGGAGATGAACCCGGAAATCAAAATGCCAATCCGTTAAATTCCTTTGGATTTGGTCCTCCAACAAATTCAGACAATTCCGGGAACTCAGAAAACAACAACCCTCAGTTAAATCCGATGGCTAGAATTTTCAATCAGATGAGCAATGCGATGCGCGCTTTTGGTGGAGTAATTTTTGCCACACAACTTGGTGAAACAATTAAATCAACTGCAGGAAGTGTCACCGGTGGGGCAGATATTGGAATTCCACTTTTAGCTAACAACCGCCCGGCATTAATTGCTACTAATTGCAATGCTTGGGGAGCAGAACTAGGTATTCCAGAAGCTGAATTGCGTTATTACTTAGCACTTCGCGAAGTAGCTGGTGTTCGCCTGTTTAACAATGTTCCTTGGTTGCGCGAATACATAACTGCTTCGATTAAAAGTTACAGCGCGGGTATAAAAGTAAATATCGAAAAGATTCAAGAAGGTATGTCTGGAATTGCAGGAACCTCGGGTCTTGACGGTATCGGCACCTCCCCTGAAGCACTCAATGAGGCAATCGCCAATGGTTTGTTTACAACGGATGAGACACCATCACAAAAAAGTGCCTTACACCGGCTCGAGACAATTGCCGCATTAATCGAAGGTTGGATCGATGAAGTGAGTGCCAGCGCTGCTTTAGAACACTTGCCCTCATTGCCCGCATTAAGGGAAAGCGCGCGACGGGGCAGAGCCACTGGTGGGCCGATGCAAAAAGCATTTGCTGCATTAATTGGTTTAGAGATATCACCAAGAGCCTCGCGTGATGCAGCAACTTTCTTTAACTACATTGCAACTAGCGAAAGCATTTCACAACGAGATGAATTGTGGAGTTCTCCAGAGTTGTTGCCAACAATTGAAGAGATCTCAAATCCAAGTGAATTTAGAAAAGGTAGAAGCGCTCCTGACGATTTATCAACGCTTTAATTCAAATAAATTAGCAAATAAAAAACATCAAAAAACTAAACCTGGTGAATTCAAAAAATAAAAAGCGAAGCCCCCGGGGCGCACGTTTACTTATCTGCCTTCCCCTTGCAGATAGATAACCGGTTATCCGAGGACTTCGTAGCGTGAAAGTACGGCTCTATTAAAAAAGATGCAAGATAGAAATTTGATAAAAAATCTGCTAGTAAATTTCTGATTTTTTACCCCTGTGCGTAACTCCCCCAATATCTGTGCATAGTTTTGATCTACCTGTGGAAAGCGCAATTTTGGCTACCTGGAATTCACCCCTGACCTGCGCCGATACTCTAGAAGGGCGACACCTGGAGGTCATAACTACTTACCCACATCCGGTGGAAAAGTTCGCCGGTATGGTTGGTAAAACTCTCGAGCATTAGGTGAGAAATGGGGCAACTTTGGAGCGCGCGTTCTTAGTTGAAGTACGCAGAAGTACTAAGCGGCGCAAAACAATTGAGGCGTATCGCAAAGGCGACACAATTATTGTTGCAATTCCTGCACGTATGAGTAAACGCGAAGAAGAACGAGTTGTTGCTGAAATGGTTTCCAAATTAGGCAAAGATGATTTGCGATTAACTTCAACTGAATTAATGGCACGTGCGCTTGAGTTAAATACGCTTTATCTTGGTAATAAAGCAACTCCATCAAGCGTCGAATGGAGTTCGCGTATGGAACGCATCTGGGGTTCTTGCACAATAGAAGATCGCGCAATTCGATTATCAAATCGACTTGATGACGCACCGCGTTATGCACTCGATTACATCTTGCTACATGAATTGGTTCACTTGATCGTCGCCGGTCATGGTCCTGATTTCAAAGCTTTACTTTCTGTCTACCCACAGCTTGATCGAGCCGAAGGCTATTTGGAAGGGCGCCAAATTCGTCTGGATGAAGATCTTGATCAAGATCTGGGGCGAGCCGATGAACCGCTCCAAAAACAAACCGATGCTCAAATCCAGCCCGCTCTCGAGAATCCAAGGGACTCCCAAGTTGAGCCGCCGAAGCAGTTACCCAGCACTCAGGTGGGCGCTGAGGGTAGTAATGGCAGAGATGGCAGAGATGGCAGAGATGGCAGAGATGGCAGTGGGCAGCTGGCATTGCTCACTTTGGGCGAGATCTCAGCCTAAAACGGCGGGGAAAGCGACAAAAGCCAACAAAAAGGATATTTATCCAAGTTTGAGTGCGCCAGTGGCTACTTTGAGCCGAAGATTTCCCAGAAAAGCAGGTCGTTGAGGGTAAATACTGGGGTTTGAGCGTGGGTCAGGCGGTACCGTGCTCTTTAGTTGTTTCACCTTGTTCCAACTTTCAGGAGGATCCCATGGCAGTAGAGACTTATACCGGCGAGGCATATTGCGTTAAGTGCAAAGCGAAGCGCAACTTCACTGGTGATGTAAATGTTTCAGAATCAGGCCGTCGCATGGCAAAGGGCAAGTGCCCAACATGCAACACCACCATGTGTCGTATCTTGGGTAAGGCGTAAGCCCTCCAAGCAAGACGCAGGAGATTTAAATTTCACGACCACTTAGGGCGAATCTCTAGGCACATCAGATGTGACAAAGATTTACCCCAAAGTTGGTTTGTGAGCAAAAAGTATGAAGGAGCCTGGCAAATGTCAGGCTCCTTCTATGTTTAACGAGAAAATAAATGATGAGCTAACTGGCAATCCAACTAAAAGTTCAAATCAGAGTATTTCTGGTGCTGATTTTCCACGGTTAAAAGTTGGAGTATTGGTTTCGCCTAGAACTGACGGATTATTTGTGGGGACTTTCGATGATGCATTAATTATCGATCTGCCTGGTGCGCGCGCGGCATTGGCATTATGCGATGGAAGTAAATCTATAAATTCGATAGCGACCTCGGTGGGAATTTTAGCGTCAGATTTGATTGAACTAATCTCAACTTTAAATTGTTCATCTTTTGTGACTTTTGGAAAAATCTCTAACCAAAAACTTCTGCCCGAGATGCAACTTATGGATTGGTACCAACAATCCAGCTCCATAGGTCAGCAAGAAAGTATGGAAAAACGCCTAACTTCTACTGTCTTTGTCTCTAAATTAAATCGAATTGGTTTTGCATTGTCGGGGATTCTCTTGGCAAGTGGTGTTGGTACTGTAATAAGTGATGACAATCGAAAAATCACAATCGAAGACATTGTTGGAGGTTACTTACGACTTTCCGATGTTGGTCGTACCAGAAATGAAGTATTGATTGATCAATCTCGAGAGAATGCCCGAAGTAAAAATGTAAACAATTCAAGTAATGTGAACCAGGTAAGTAATGTGAACCACGGAAGCAATCCGAACCAAGTTAAAAACTCCTCCTTGATCATTGCGACATCACCGCCAGATCCAGAATTACTTGCAGAGTGGATGCGAGGCAATACGCCGTTTTTTCTAATTGATGGACTTGATAGAGACAACTTAACTTTTGGTCCTTTTGTTAATCCTGGTAAAGATGCCTGTCCGCGATGTATTGATCTGCACTGTCTCGATCGCGATCCAAATTGGAATAGCGTCAGCCTTGCGCATTTTCTTGACCGTAGGCGAGAACTCTCTTCGCCTTTAGCGATGCTTGGAGCAAGTATTGGAGCGATTTTTGCACTTGCACAATTGGATCAACTTGTTCACCCAGATCGAGTGGACCAAATGAGCCGAATGGATTCAATGGACCAAAACAAAGCAGAAAATCAAAGATCGTCCCAATTTCAATTGCGGGGGAAAACCATTACTTACTCAGCTTCTGAATTAACGCACCCAATAATCCGCAGGTGGAGCAGGCACCCACTTTGCGGATGCTCTTGGCAATAGTTCTGCCAATAGGAATACTGGAATAACGCATTGCCGGCGTGTAAAAATCGATAGGTGAGGGAGAGATCACATATTCATTGAATGTTGATGCCCGCACGCGGCACAACAAATCTAATTTTCAATTGGCGATGATTGTGGCTATCTAGCACAATTAGCCAAATGTCCAGCGATGAAAAGAATGTTAAGAAAGATTCATTGCAGACCAGCACAAAAGTTCGAAGTGCAAGGTTAGCTTCGCTGCCACTTTCTCTTGCCGGACGCAGTGCAGTTGGCCTAGGCAAACAATTAATCGGTCAATCAAACGCTTTAGTTTCATCTGAAATCCAAGAAAAAACTGCACGTCAGGTTTTCCAAGTATTGGGTGAACTAAAAGGTGGCGCGATGAAATTCGGTCAAGCGCTTTCAGTATTTGAAGCTGCTCTCCCGGAAGAGATAGCCGCTCCGTATCGTGAAACATTAACTAAATTACAAGAATCTGCACCGCCGCTGCCGGCTCGAGTTGTGCATCAAGTACTTGCAAAAGAATTAGGTGAAGATTGGCGAGATAACTTCTCATCGTTCACTGACAAACCGGTTGCGTCGGCATCTATTGGGCAAGTCCATAAAGGTGTTTGGAAAGATGGACGAGTTGTTGCAGTCAAGGTGCAATACCCAGGTGCAGCTGAAGCTCTCATTTCAGATTTAAATCAAATTCAACGTTTTGCAAAAATATTTCAATTATTTATGCCTGGCTTGGAAATGGGACCACTGCTTGAAGAGTTACGTGCTCGAATTATTGAAGAGGTTGATTATCAATATGAGGCAAAAGCTCAACGTGCTTATGCTCTTGAATTTGAGGGCGATCCAGATATAGCTATTCCAAAAGTTGTAATGGCATCGGACAAAGTTCTAGTGAGCGAATGGTTGGAGGGAATTCCACTTTCTCGAATCATTGCAAAAGGAACTCGTGAACAAAGAAATAACGCTGGCCTTAAGCTCGCACGTTTTCATTTCACTTCTCCAACACGAGTTGGATTACTTCACGCAGATCCACATCCCGGAAATTTTAGATTGTTAGAAGATGGTCGACTTGGAGTCTTAGATTTTGGTGCGTGCAACAGATTGCCTAATGGTTTTCCAGAGCCTTTAAAGAATTTGCTGAAACATGCATTAGATGATGATGCTATTGGACTTTATAACGGCTTTAAAAAAGATGGATTTATTCTCGCTGATGTTGATGCGGATGCAAACTTGGTTTTAGATTATTTATTGCCACTTGTAGAACCGCTAAGAACAGAGACTTTTAAATATTCACGGGAATGGTTGCGAGATCAAAGCACTCGCGTTGGTGACCCTCGAAATCCGACTGCAAAAATTGGGTTCCAATTAAATCTTCCACCTGAATATGTATTAATTCACCGGGTGACTCTTGGCACTACTGGAATTTTCTGCCAACTAGGTGCCGAAGGTAATTTCCGTGATGAAGCGCTTTCTTGGTTTCCCGAAATTGCACCTTCACAAGGCAAGTAATTCAACTAGGCAAGTAATTATTTAAATTAGTTTTTCGTAGATACTGCTTTCAGCGCACTTGTTTTCCCACTCCGACCTATTTGATCTTTTAATTGATCCCTTCAAATCAATTGTGGTAACAAGTGCGCTGAAAATTTATGCCGCAGTACGTGGACGTCCGGGTGAACGCTTCGCAGCGACTATCCGTCCATCTTCAAATATCTCTCCACCCCAAACACCCCAAGGTTCTTGACGTGACAAAGCTCCTTCAAGACAACGTGCGCGCATCGGACAAGCAGTGCAAAGATCCTTAGCGGTCTCTAGCATCTCTTGTGATTCGGCGAAGAAGAGCTCGGGATCGACTCCGTGACATGGAAGTGAAAAACCCTCATCCTTCTTGTGCCCTGAATTCTCATTACGTGTTAACTCGTACACACCTACCTTTGTCTCTGCCCATCCTGGAACTAACAGTTCGTGAAATAAAACCGTCATTGCTCTCACCTTCCCTCATCTGGTGTTGCGCGGCTCTTGCAATTTGCAAGTTCTCCGTTATTGCTTTTCTGCTTTTCTGCTTTTCTGCTTTTCTGCTTTTCTGCTTTTCTGCTTTTCTGCTTTTCTGCTTTTCTGC
>Ga0214168_1001076_pt1 | contig 10985 bp, 10 predicted proteins | sample LakMenepilimnion_FD_153002 | JGI IMG/M metagenome (GOLD analysis project Ga0214168, IMG submission 153002) | Freshwater microbial communities from Lake Mendota, WI - Practice 29OCT2010 epilimnion v4 | ecosystem: Environmental > Aquatic > Freshwater > Lake > Epilimnion/Euphotic zone | place: Lake...
CGCTCGACAAGGCCTTGCTCGCCGACCACCGCATGTCGGCTGCATTGGGAAAGATGCTCGCCTCACCACGAATCACGCGATGGGTGCTCGCGCTGGTGAACACCAATAACTGGACACGGAAAAACTTCGTTCGTTGGATGTTTGAAGACGAAACACGCGCGGTGGCTCTCACGCCGCGACGCTGGCATCGCCGGTTCTTGAAACGGCCCGGTGCCTATCAACAATAAAGAGGGCTGTACGGTGGTGTCATGAAGACACGCCTTACGGAAATGCTCGATATTGAACTTCCCATCATGCTTGCTGGCATGGGTGGTGTCTCCTACAGCGATCTTGTTGCAGCCGTCTCTGAAGCGGGCGGCATCGGAACCTTTGGTGCAGCACCAATGACAACCGAGTTGTTGGTGTCAGAGATGGCACGAGTGCGCACCATGACAAAGAAACCATTTGGTGTGGACCTTCTAACAGCATCACCAGACTCCATCGAGCGCAACTTGAAAGCCGTTATTGAAGGCGGCGCAAGCATCTACGTTGCTGGCCTGGGAGTTCCGCGCGAGATCATCGACGAACTTCACAGACACAACATCCTTGTTGGTTCAATGTGCGGAAAAGTTCGCCATGCCACCGCTGCGGTCGCTAGCGGATGTGACTTCGTTGTTGCTCAAGGAACCGAAGCAGGCGGGCACACCGGGACCGTGGCCACCATGGCATTAGTTCCACAGGTTGTCGACGCCGTTCAAGGGAAAGTGCCTGTAGTTGCTGCAGGTGGAATCTTCGATGGGCGTGGCCTCGTCGCTGCACTCGCACTCGGTGCAGAAGGTGTGTGGATTGGAACCAAGTTCATTGCAACCCACGAAGCACACACCGGCACTGGATACAAAGAAAAGATGCTGGAGATGGCCGAAGACGACACCGTCATCAGCAAGGCCTACACCGGAAAGACATGCCGCGTCGCTCGCACCGAATGGACGCAACACTTCGACGAGCACCCCGAAGAACTTCAAGGGTTTCCCGGACAAGCCATTGCGACCATTCAGGCTGGCATTCACCACCTTGGCGTCGGGCCCGACGTTGTTCTCGACACAAACAAGGCATTCATGGCAATTGGCCAAGCAGTTGGTGCGATTGACGAGATCAAGCCAGCACGTCAAGTCGTAGAAGAAATAATGAACGAGGCGCGTCAAGTCTTTGAACGCCTCGACTCAATGCGTTAAGCATCATCGTCGTCCGCAAACGTTATGAGACCTAGTCTCTAGTTCTCATGTTTTCGCTCCTACGCCGCAACCGGGACATTCGCCTTGTGTTCGGCGCACAAGTGGTTTCATTTCTTGGTGACTGGTTCACATTTGTAGCAATGGCCGGACTCGTTGAAGACGCCACGAACTCTCGGTTTCTCGTCTCGCTTGTTCTCGTCTCCATGACCATTCCTGGTCTCTTCATGTCCCCCATTGCAGGTTCATTCGCAGACAGATTTGACCGGCGGCGAATTCTGGTGGTGGTGTCCTCGCTTCAAGCGGTGTCTGCCGCATTGATGTTGCTTCATTCATCGGTGGGTATCTGGATTCTGTTCGTTGCTCAATGCTCGATTGCCGGTCTTGCATCATTCGTCAGCCCAGCCACGGGCGCAGCACTTCCAAACTTGGTCTCCAACGAAGATGATCTGCGAAAAGCAAACGCCTTATTTGGAAGCACCTGGGGAATCATGCTCGCAGTGGGTGCAGCGCTGGGCGGAGTGTTCGCCAGCGTGTTCGGCAGAAACGCTGCATTTATGGCCGACATTGTGTCGTTTATTGTTGCCGCAATTTTGTTCGCACGAGTACGCACTGCCATGCAAAGTCACGAAACAAAAACTGCTCAATCACGACGCGCGCGACCCTTAGCCGACATGAAGGAAGCATTCCATGTTGCTCGCGGCGACAAAGTCATTCTCGCCTTGTTGTGTTCGAAGATGACATTCGCCGTAGGCGCAGGAATAGTTAGTCAACTTGCGGTCTTGGCAAGTAACGCTTTCAACGCGGGAGATTCGGGGCGTGGTCTACTTATCGGTGTTCGTGGTGTGGGTTCTGGTCTTGGTCCCATCATCGGTGCCCGAATTGCCGGACGAGACATGGCGAAGTTGCTTCGTGTCTGTGGCGTCGCCGGACTCCTCTTCAGCCTGTGCTACTTCTGCGCCGCATTAAGCCCCGCGCTCGGCATTGCTGCCGTGTTTGTTGCTCTGGCCCATCTCAGCGGCGGAGCGCAATGGACGTTGTCAACATTGGGTCTTCAGATGCAGTCACCAGACCACGTGCGCGGACGCGTCCTTGCCGGCGACATGGCGTTAGTGAACATGATGATCGGGCTCACCAGCATCCTTGCTGGCCTTACCTCCGAAGCATTTGGCGTACGACCCGCAATCGTTGTGTTTGCGTGCGCAGCTGCCTGCGCATCTGTGACGTACTTATTGGCGACCGCGGGAATTAGGCGGCGTCTGCGCACTGTGTAGCTGTGCGCACCAAGCGTGAACGGCGTGGGTCTTCGTCGTACACAGTCATCATGGTGTTCATCACATACGAAAAACCCATGTTGCGATGTGGGTCACCGAACGACACCGAACCGCCTGCCCCATTGTGTCCGAACGCGCCGGGCCCTGAGAACAACGAACGGTCGCAATGCAACATGAAGCCCATGGCAAACACTGTCTCTGAAATAAGCACAACGTCCATCTCGCCAGCAGGAGTATTGCTTGTAGTGGCACGTTCGCGTACTGGGTCATTCAGCAATCGCACGCCGTCCACTTCGCCTACAGCCGCTGCGTAAATTCGCGCAAGCGACCGAGCATTACCAATGCCATTTGCACCTGGAACTTCTGCAGCGTGGACCTCGGCCTTGTTGAATGCTCCGGGTCCGAATGCACCGTTTAATCCGAGCGCCTCTGAGCCCTTAGTTCCAGGTGCGCTTCGTTCCATCATGATGCGCGCAATGTCGGGCGGAAACTTTGGAATGGGATGAGCCATCAAACGTGCGACGCGTGGTTCTAGTTCGGTGGGTAAGCCAATATGAAAATCAGCGCCGAGTGGCGACACGATGTGATCACGCACGAAGGTTCCGAGGCTCTTCCCTGTGACGCGACGAACAAGTTCGCCCGCCAACCAACCAAAGGTGATGGCGTGATATCCGTGAGTGGAGTCAATAGGAAAACGTGGCGCGGTATTTGCCAGTCGTTGCGTCACGGTGTTCCAATGAAGCGCCTCGTCAAGAGTGATGGGTCCATCGACCGTGTACAAGCCTGCACGATGTGACAACAACTGAGCAACTGTCACCGTGTCTTTGCCATGTGCTGCGAACTCTGGCCAATACGCCACTACTCGCTCGGAATAATCAAGCAGCCCCTGTTCCACGCACATAGCAACTGCTAATGACGTGATGCCCTTTGTTGTGGAGAACACGACCTGAAGAGAATCCTCACCATATGGCTCGGTGTGGTCTTTATCGCGCCATCCACCCATCAGGTCAACAACGCACTCACCACGGTGATACACGGCAACACCGGCCCCGTGTTCCTCTCCTTTTTCAAATCCTTCAAGGAATGCGTCGCGCACTGGCTCCCAACCGGAAGCAACACGGTCAACTGTGAGGATGCTCATGATCAGGCGTCGACGATTGCGCGAAGCTTCTCAATCTGACCCACTGGGTCTGGTCCGACAGGGTTCACCGACAGCACGGTGACTCCAGCTTCTTTGAATGCGGCGATGCGGTCGCGAATGAATCCGGTGCTTCCCACCAAGTTTGCATTCATGATCCACTCGCCAGGAATTGCAGCTGCGGCCTCATCCTTCTTGCCATCCAAGTAGAGGTCTTGAATTTCTACTGCCTCTTTTTCAAAGCCATAGTCACGACACACGTCGTTATAGAAGTTCTTGCCGCGAGCTCCCATTCCACCGACGTACAACGCCATGTTTGGACGCGCAAAGTCGAGAATCTTGGTTTGTGCTTCACCCGTGAGCGAATCGTCAATTGCCAACATGCCGCCAGCAGAGATTTCAAGACGTGGGCGATTCGGGTCACGCTTCGCAAGACCTGCCTTCAGTTGGTCTCCCCATACGTTGTGATAGCGCTCTGGGTAGAACATGATGGGCAACCAACCATCTGCCATTTCAGCAGTTGCTTCAACACTCTTGTCCTTCAACGACGCCCACCAGATGGGGATGTCTTTGCGCACTGGGTGGTTGATGATCTTGAGCGCTTTACCCAAACCAGTTCCTTGACCTGCGGGAAGTGGAATCTGAACAGTCTTGCCGTCGTACTGCAATGGTGCTTCACGTGCCCATACATTGCGACACACTTCGATGTATTCCTTAATGCGCTGCATTGGCTTTTCATACGGAACGCCATGGAAACCTTCGATGACCTGTGGACCAGATGCTCCGAGACCCAAGATGAAGCGGCCGTCGCTGACATAGTCACAGCCAGCTGCGGTCATTGCCATCAGGGCTGCGGTACGCGTGTACACATTCACAATGCCCGTGCCGATTTCAATGCGATTGGTCTTCGCCGCAATGTATCCAACTTGTGAAATTGCATCGAAGCTGTACGCCTCTGCGATCCACACCTGGTCGAGGCCAGCCTTTTCCAGTTCAACAACGCGATTGACCGCTTCTTTGAATCCGCCCGAATATCCGAGACCCATTGACAGCTTCATAGCTTCTCTCCTTTAGATGATGCCCCGACCCTATTCCCCCATCCCCAATCCCTACGAACGGAGGTGCCAATTGCCTCAGGCGGTGCGACACTGTTCATGTGGCAATTTCCCCAACATCGTCCTTCGTCACCCTGCGCGACGGAGTTTCTCTGCGGGTTCTGCAATGGACATCAGTGGCCGAATCCCCCGGAATGCCGTTGTTGTTGATTCACGGGCTGGCCTCAAATGCACGATTGTGGGATGGTCCAGCACGAATCCTTGCGTCCATGGGTCACGCAGTCACAGCGCTCGATCTTCGGGGACACGGATTCAGCGACAAACCCGACACTGGGTATGCCATGCACGATGTAGCAGACGACATCTGCGATGTCCTCACCCAACTACCCGGGTATTCATCGGATCGCAAGCCGCTACTCCTTGGTCAGTCATGGGGCGGAAACATCGTGGTGGAATGCGCGTATCGCCATGCCGATCGCATCAGCGGAATTGTTGCTGTCGACGGCGGCACTATCGAGTTAGCACACGCGTTCCCCGAGTGGGAAGAATGCTCGCGCACACTTCGTCCGCCATCGTTAGAAGGAATGAAATACGAACGTCTACGTTCATACATTCGTGCAGCGCACCCCGATTGGAGCGAAGAAGCCATCGACGGCCAAATGCACAACATGGAACGGTTAGACGACGGCACCATTCGCCCATGGCTCACCCTCGACCGCCATCTCACAGTCTTGAAAGGTCTGTGGGAACACACGCCATCACGACTGTGGTCACACATTCCTGTCCCTGTGTTGTTCACACCTGCAGCAAAAGGCAACGACGCGCATACTCAATCCAAGCGGAAGCAAATCGCGCATGCGTTAGAAACTCTTCCGCGTGCACGCGCCGAGTGGTTCGAACCTGCCGACCATGATCTCCACGCACAATTCCCCGAACGATTCGCGGCCGTTGTTGACGACGCCATTAGTACAGGATTCTTTTCATGACCATTCCGCGCATTCTCACCATCATGGGCTCGGGCGAAACAGCACCCACCATGGTCTCCACGCACCGCGCACTCACTTCTCGTTTACCAGTACCAGCGAAAGCAGTGCTTTTGGATACGCCGTACGGATTCCAGGAAAACGCGCCTGAGCTCGCACGAAAAGCAGTTGAGTATTTCAAGACATCAGTGAATGTTGACATTGCAGTCGCTGGACTTGTTCGCCTGCAGAACACGCACTTGCCCGCAGACCCTGTAGCTGTTGAACGCGGACTTCGATCTGTTGCCGATGCAACATATGTCTTTGCCGGACCAGGGTCACCTACATACGCACTTCGTCAGTGGAGTGGCTCCCCTGTTGCGCAACTTCTCATCGACAAAATCACTCACGGTGGCATTGTCACATTCGCATCCGCTGCTGCTCTCACCTTGGGCAAAGTAACCGTTCCCGTGTACGAGATCTACAAAGTCGGTCAAAACGTAGAAGGTCTTGAAGGACTCGACATTCTCTCTGCCATTGGCCTGAACTGTGCGGTGATTCCCCACTACGACAATGCGGAAGGCGCCAACCACGACACGCGTTTCTGTTACCTAGGCGAAGCGCGACTGAACATGTTCGAAACGCTTCTCGACAGCGACACGTGGGTACTGGGCGTTGACGAACATACGGGCCTCATCATCGACCTAGATAACAACACGGGAACAGTTGTCGGAAACGGCACTGTCACTGTTCGTCTACGAGATACGTCGCACGTCTTCCCAACAGGCACGGTCATCCCACTGTCCACGCTGCAGAACCCATGGTCTGCTTTGTCTACAACCGGCAGTGGTGCTCAACCAACGACATCTGGCGTAACTTCCACACAGAGTGCCGCGCCAGCAGTTCAACAGACCGGAACCACCGCACAAGTGGGAAGCCTCACCGAAGAACTCCACCTACGACAGGCGCAATTCACGGAAGCCATCAACAATCGCGATGCCGATGGTGCGGTTCGCGCTTGCCTTGCGCTTGAACAAGCTATTCACGATTGGTCTGCTGACACGCTAGATAACGATGAATCGAATCAGTGCCGACTAGCGCTGCGCTCAATGATCTCTGCGCTTGGCGACGCCGCCGTTAGTGGGGTTCGTAATCCACGCGACGTTGTTGCTCCCTACGTAGAGGCCATGCTCACTGTTCGTGCAACTGTGCGCGCCGAAAAGCGTTACGACTTGTCAGATGTCTTGCGTGACGCGTTTGTGAATATTGGGATTGAAGTGCGCGACACACCAAATGGCGTGGAATGGGATCTTCGCACCGACGTTTAGACGTGATGCAAGTGTGCAATACGTGATCGGCCACGAAGCCCCGTGAACGCATACACCACAATGAACATGGTGGTACCCACCAAGATGATTGTTGCGCTCGCCGATGTGTCGAGGTGATACGAGAGATACATGCCCAATGATGCAGACACTGCGCCGATGATGGGCGAAATCCACAGCATTCGCGCAAAAGAGTTCGTTGTCATTCGTGCAACTGATGCCGGAATAACTAAGAGTGCAGAAATAAGCAGAGTGCCAATGACTCGCATGGTGACCAAGATGGTGAGAGACAACATGGCCATCAACAACGCTTCTATCCACGCAACCTTCACTCCAGATGTTTGAGCGACTTCGGGATCAAATGTTGCGAACAAGAAGTGGCGATACAAGGCGAAGATAATGACCGCTGTCAACACCGACACCGCGGAGACAGCAATGATGTCTGCAGTTTCAACGCCGAGCACGCTGCCAAACAAAACGGCTTCAATGCTCTTCTTCGCCTGCCCATAACGATTCAACAATGCAAGTCCCAATGCAAAAGATGCGGTGGTGACAACACCAATTGCGGCGTCGGCACCTATGAGTTTGCGACGAGCAATGCGCCCAATGATGACGCCAGATGCAACACCCCAAATGCCGGCTCCAACGAAATAGTTCAACTGCATGACAGCCGACGCTGCAGCGCCACCGAATACCGCGTGCGACAAACCGTGCCCGATGTAGGACATGCCACGCAATACAACGAAGACACCAAGAAGACCGCACAAAGCGCCTGCGAGTGTTGCAACAACGAGACCGTTATTAAAGAACTGATACTCGAATGGTTCGAAGACTCCTGCTGCAAACATTTAGGCAAGCCCTCCCAGTCGACGAACCACTTCGGTATTGCCTTGGTCGAGAACAACGGGCATTCCACCGTGAATAAGAACTTCCATGGGGGCTCCGTAGGTGCGCTCTAGAACATCGGAATTCAACACTTCAAGCGGTGGTCCGTCAGCAATGACATGCGTGTTCATGCAGACGAGTCTCGGCAAGTGTGCTGCGAGCCCATTCAGGTCATGAGTGGTGAGCACAATAGACATTCCCTCGTCGTGCAAGTCGGCCAGCAAGTGCAGAACTTCGTGGCGAGTGCGAACATCGACGCCAGACGTTGGTTCATCTAAGACCAAGAGCTCGGGGCGATGAAACAACGCGCGAGCAACAAAGACACGTTGTTGTTGTCCGCCAGACAATTCGCGAATATGCCGATTCTCTAACCCACCGAGACCAAGACGGGTCAGCACATCTATTGCGCCATCGCGTTCATCTTGAGTGACACGCGGAAAGAATCGCCCTGCGGTACGAGTCATGGCCACAACTTCAAGAACAGTGACGGGGAAATTCCAGTCGACGCTTTCTACTTGCGGCACATACCCCATGCGAAGACCTGGCTTCTTGGTGACATGCCCTTCTACGGGTGTGACAGCGCCAAGAATGGCCTTGAGCAATGTGGTTTTGCCAGAGCCGGATGGGCCGACGATGCCGACGAAATCACCGCGATGCAATGTGACATGCGCATCGTGAACAGCCACCGTTGAGTCGTACGCACAGGTGATGTGAGCGCACTCAACGAGGACGTCTGCGGTCACTGCGCGTATTTCGCCTTGTCGGGAATTCCGGACTTCGTGTTGAACTTCTCAAGTGCCGATGCGTCGCCACCCAAGGCTTCCACCATGGTGACGTAATTGAACTTCATGAGATCAGCCCATGAATGCTCTTCGTCTCCTGGCTTACCCAGCAAGTCGTCGTCGCGCAGTACATCGACGTAGCGAACACCTGCCTCTTTACCGATTTGTTCAAGAACGGGTGAAGGGAAAACCTCGCTGCCAAAAATCGCTTTTACCTTTTCGGTCTTCACCTGCTCGATGAGGTCTGCGATGTCTTTAGTGGATGGCTCTTCGAAAGACTGTGGCTGAATGGCGCCAATGACTTGATACTTGAAGTGCAACGCAAAGTAGGCATATGCATCGTGATACGTGAGCAACTTGCGAGACTCTTCGGGAATAGTGGCTGATGCTTCAATCATTGCCTTGTCTAACCCTGTAATGATTTGAGTCATCTTTACGTAGTTGTCGTCGTACATGGTCATGTTTTCGGGGTCAGCTGCAGCCAACACATCGCGAATCACTGTGATCATGTTCAACACCATTGGTGGGTTGGTCCAAACATGTGGATTTGGTTTTCCGCCTTCTTCAGGAAATGAAAAATCGAAGACCCAGTTGTTCTTCGGAAGAATTGCAGTACTTATCTCACACACTGTTGCGTCGGGGGCAACATTGGCCACCAAGTCAATCGTTGGATCTTCTAGTCCAAGTCCGTTCACAAAAACAACGTCTGCCTTCTCGACAACAGCGGCAGCGCTTGGAGGTGGCTCATAGGTATGTGAGTTGGTTCCTTCTGGAACAATGCCGTTGATTTCCACATTGCCGTTACCCGCAATGCTGGCCACCAAACTTGTGATGGGCGCAACAGTGGAAACAATTCGCACTTTCCGACCAGTGATTGGCTTCGTGACGGTACACGCCGCAAGCGCCGCCTTCGACTCAGAATCATCAACCGTTGGGTCAATTGCTAAACCATCGGGTGGGTCGGTGACAACAACTGCCGGGCTACCCGACCCGCTAGAACACGCACCCAAAACGAGAACAAGGGCAACTACAGAGGAGGCAATCTTCATGCGACGCATGGTCTTCAGGCTAACAGCGGGAATGGTGAATACGGGGTCGTCTAACGCGCGGTAACGCCCAAAGTGAACGACTTAACTGCCCGAGCAAAGATGTTGGCTTCAACATCGGGTTCGCTGATCGGGGTGAGATCTTTTGCCTTCCGTGCCAGTTCCGAGAACACAGTGGTGAGAACGAGTCGAGCAAGGTTGGCACCCACGCACAAGTGAGTTCCAAATCCAAACGACAAATGCGGGTTTGGATGACGGTGAATGTTGAACTCAAACGGATTATTGAAGACCGCTTCATCTCGATTAGCCGACGGATACAGCATGATGATTCGGTCCCCGGCGTGCACTGGCTGACCACCAATCACGTCATCGGTGAGTGCCATACGGAAAAAATTGTTGAGTGGCGTGACCCAGCGAAGCACTTCCTCAACTGCCGAGTCCGCGAGCGCAGGGTTTATGGCCAGCTCTTCCCACTGGTCCTGATGATCACAGAAAGCGCGCAGACCATGACTAATGGCTGTTCTCGTTGTTTCCGCTCCCCCAGCGATAAACAAACCAACCTCATGAACGATTGATTCTGGTGGAAGTGGTTTTCCATCAATTCGAGCATGTGTCCAAATGGACATGAAGTCGTTACGAGGACATGCAGCAACTTCTCCGATGATTGGTGTCATTGCACCGATGAACTCGCGATTCGCCTCAATGAACTCCGCCATTACTTCTGGGTCTCGTTCACGCATGTCTGTACGCATCAAACGTTCGCTCCACGACTTCAAGTGAGGCCACATTTCTTCAGGGAACCCCAAGAGCCGAGATGTCAGTCGCGCAGGTAACTGACCAGCAATCATGTCAACGACTTCGAACTGACCCTTCTCAATTGCTTCGTCTACTAATTCCGAAACGAGCACACGGATCTCTTCAGTACGCGTTGCCACGCCCGCGCGTGTGAGTTGTGGTTGCACCAACATGCGTTGTTGACGATGGCGTGGATCGTCTTGCGCAATCATGTTGCTTTCGCCTGGCGACAACACGGCGCGGTACACGCCAGATGATGAAAACACCATGGAGCGTCGTTCAACGTCCATGACATCTGCGTGACGCGAGACTCCCCACAGACCGTTCTTCTCATCGCGATACACAGGTTCGTTCGCGCGCATCCACGACCACACATCGTGTGGATTGCGTTGGTACAACGCTGGGTCTAATAAATCAATTGTCATTCGTTCTGATGAAACAGACATGGTCACCCTCCCCGCCGGGTTTCCGCCCACGATAAACCCTTTTCCGTGCTGGGTTCGGACGGAAGCCCC
>Ga0214168_1001078_pt1 | contig 10961 bp, 5 predicted proteins | sample LakMenepilimnion_FD_153002 | JGI IMG/M metagenome (GOLD analysis project Ga0214168, IMG submission 153002) | Freshwater microbial communities from Lake Mendota, WI - Practice 29OCT2010 epilimnion v4 | ecosystem: Environmental > Aquatic > Freshwater > Lake > Epilimnion/Euphotic zone | place: Lake...
CGTGTTTTTGCCCATGTAAAAGGCTAGCAACTCCCTCACTCCCTTGCCCTCTTCATATTCGACAGGATCCAAGCGCATATCGGGTCCGATCATGAACCCGAACTCATCGGGCGAGATTTCACCGAGACCTTTGAAGCGCGTGATCTCCGAATTTTTGCCCAGTTTTTCGAGTGCCTTCTTACGCTCGTTATCGTCGTAGCAGTAAATCGTCTCCTTTTTGTTGCGTACGCGGAAAAGCGGCGTCTGCAGAATATGAAGATGACCATCGCGAATCAGCTCAGGGAAAAACTGTAGGAAAAAGGTCAGCAGCAACAAACGGATGTGCATGCCGTCGACATCGGCATCGGTCGAGATGACAACCCGATTGTAGCGCAGTTTTTCGATGCCCTCCTCGATGTCGAGTGCGGCTTGTAACAATGCGAACTCTTCGTTTTCGTACACCACCTTGCGCGGCAGGCTGAAGGTGTTGAGCGGCTTGCCGCGGAGTGAGAAGACCGCCTGCGTTTCGACATCGCGACTCTTGGTGATCGATCCCGACGCGGAGTCACCCTCGGTGATGAAGATCGTCGATTCCAATCGGCGCTTGTGCTTGGTGTCGAGATGCACCCGGCAGTCGCGGAGTTTCTTGTTGTGCACCTTCGCCTGACGTGCCCTCTCACGGGCAATTTTCTGCACTCCCTTGAGGTCCTTGCGCTCGCGCTCGGCCGAGAGGATCCGCTTCTGGATCGCCTCAGCGACCTGAGGGTTTTTGTGAAGGTAATTGTCGAGGTGGGTCTTGAGGAAATTACCGATGAAGGTTCGCAACGACTCGCCCTCGGGAACGATAGTCGTCGACCCAAGCTTCGTTTTCGTCTGCGATTCGAAAATCGGCTCCACGATGCGCACGCTCACCGCGGCTTCAATGCCCGCACGGATGTCCGCCGGATCGTATTGTTTTTTGTAAAACCCGCGCACGACCTGAACCAATGCCTCGCGAAACGCCGCCAGGTGGGTGCCTCCCTGCGAGGTGTTCTGGCCGTTGACGAAGGTATAGTACTCCTCGCTGCTCTCCGCGCTGTGAGTGAAGGCAACTTCGATGTCCTTGCCGACCAGATGAATCGGCGGATAAAGCGCTTCGTGTTCCATCTCCTCGCGCAGAAGATCGAGCAAGCCATCCTTGGAGCGGAATTTCTTGCCGTTGAAAACCACCGTCAGCGCCGGATTCAGATACGAATAATAGCGACACATCTTTTCGACGAAGGCATCTTTGAATTTCGCCTTCACAGGAAAAATCGAGCGGTCGACCTCAAAGGCCAAGCGCGTGCCATTGTCCCCGTCGTCACGGCGCGGGTTTTTCATATCGACCGTGAGTGTGCCCTTCGAAAACTCGAGTGCTTTCGTCTGACCGTCGCGCCACGATTGGATTTCAAAAAAATCGGAGAGCGCGTTGACCGCTTTGATGCCGACGCCGTTGAGGCCGACCGATTTCTTGAAGGCCTCGCTGTCATACTTGGCGCCGGTATTGATCTGCGCCGCGCAGTCAAAAAGTTTGCCAAGTGGAATGCCGCGCCCGTAGTCGCGCACCTCGACTCTGCCCTGCTCGTCGATGTCGACGCGGATCTCCTTGCCGAAGCCCATGATGTGCTCGTCGATCGAGTTATCGACGGCTTCCTTGAGCAGGATGTAAAGGCCATCGTCGGCCGATGATCCGTCGCCCAATTTCCCGATGTACATGCCCGGCCGCATGCGGATGTGCTCGCGCCAGTCCAGTGACTTGATGTCTTCCTCGGTGTATTTTGCAGCCATGGGTATTGTTTAAGATGGGTTAAACGCTTTCCGATGGGCTGGCAAGTGCCGGATTGCATCAATCGGTGGTAGTAAAACGCCACATTGCCATTGCCACCCCGACGGCGCTTGGCCATTTTCTCGAGCACATGGACATGCTCCACACGATTCTCGGACCCGATCCGGCCGCCGGCGTCACCGTCATCCTCATGCTCATCCTCATCGAGGGTATCCTGTCGGTCGATAATGCCGCGGTGCTTGCCACCATGGTGATGCGCCTGCCAACCGAGCAACGCGGAAAAGCGCTGAAATACGGCATCATCGGCGCATATGTGTTCCGCGGAATCTGCCTCGCCCTCGCCTCATGGCTCATTACGGTCTGGTGGCTCGAACCCCTTGGCGGGCTCTACCTGCTGTGGCTTTCATGGAAACACTTTTCGCGCCATGAATCGGTTGAGGAGGAAGGCGCGGAGGCTGTCGCGCACGAAGGCAACTGGCTCTACCGCCACACTTTGGGCCGCCTCGGACCCTTCTGGTCGACTGTGGTCGCGGTCGAGGTGATGGACCTTGCGTTCTCGATCGACAATGTCGTCGCCGCCGTTGCCTATGTAAAAAATTTCCCGATGCCCTCCAAGCTGATCCTCGTCTGCATCGGCGTGTTTCTTGGCATCCTGACCATGCGTTTCGCGGCCCAAGGATTTGTGAAATTGATGCACCGTTTCCACTTCCTCGAAACCTGCGCGTTTGTCGTCATCGGTATTCTTGGGATCAAGCTGCTCCTTAGCGTTCCTCGCCATTTCCTCACAGAGGGTCACATGGTACATGATTTCCTTGCGAGTAAGTCCTTCGATCTCGGCACATCGGTTCTCACGTTGATGATTTTTGTCGTTCCGGTATGCACGCACCTTATTCGCAGCAAGCGTTCGATCCCGGACGCGTCCGACCATTGACGCAATCCCATCGCCGGCCTATTTCTCCGCAGTGAGCGAACTTGTTCTTGGCATCGACCTCGGCACCACCAACTCGGCAGTCGGTGTGGTCGACTCGGGCTTTCCGGTGCTATTGGCAGATTCCGACGGGCACCGCATCACGCCCAGCGCGGTATGGATCGGCCGCGACGGCAGCATCGAAGTCGGCACCAAGGCCTTGCGCCGCAGGGCTCTCGAACCCGACCGCGTCGTCACCAGCATCAAGCGACTGATCGGCCGCCGCGTCGCGGAAATCGACGAATCATTCCCCCACCCGATTGAAAAAAACTCCGGCGACGAACCCTTGGTGCTTGGCAAAACACCAGTAGATATCAGCGCGGAGCTCCTCAAGGAACTCAAGCGCATCGCCGAGTGGCGCATGGAAACGATCATCACCAAAGCGGTGATCACCGTGCCCGCATATTTCCACGATGCCCAACGCGCCGACACCAAACGCGCCGCAGAATTGGCCGGTCTTGAGGTCCTGCGCATTCTCAACGAACCCACCGCTGCAGCACTCGCCTACGGACTCGACAAACTAGGCGAACGCTCACGGGTCGCGGTCTATGACTTGGGCGGTGGAACCTTCGACCTCTCAATACTCGAAATGCAAGAGGGCGTTTTCCAAGTCCTTGCCACGCATGGCGACACACAACTCGGTGGCGATGACCTCGACGCGCTCATCATCGATCATGTGATGCGCAAACAGGGGCTGAGTGAAATTTCCGCCATTCAACGCATGCGCCTGATGGAAGAAGCGGAGCGCGTGAAATGCCAACTCTCTGCGGATGACATTGCCACATTTCGCCTGCCATTTTTCGATAACGATCGCAGCATCGAATTGCCAATCACGCGTGCCGATCTCGAATCAATCGCCGCACCATGGATCGCCCGCAGCATTCGTTGCTGCGCCAAGGCATTGGCCGACGCACAACTTGATTCAGCCGACCTCGATGCGGTGATCCTCGTCGGAGGTAGCACGCGAATGCCGGCCGTGCGCGATGCGGTGGAAAAGTTTTTTGGCAAAAAGCCCGACACCTCACAGCACCCGGATGAAGCCATCGCACTGGGCGCCACCATCCAAGGCGGCATTCTCAGTGGCGCGCTCGGCAAAATGATCCTGCTGGATGTGACTCCACTCAGCCTCGGCATCGAAACTCTAGGCGGCCTGATGAATGTGCTCATTCCCCGCAACACGACCATCCCCTGCAAGGCCGGCGAGGCATTCACCAACGCGGCCGATGGACAATCCGCTATGAAACTCCGCGTGCTCCAAGGTGAACGAGAAATGGCCAACGACAACTGGGAGCTGGGGAATTTTAATATCAATTTTCAGTCCGCACCGAAAGGTCAGGCAAGGGTCGGCGTGCAATTCAAGATCGACGAAAACGGCATCCTCGAAGTGCTCGCCCGCGACATTGCCACCGGCACAGACACGATCGTAACACTTGGCAAAACTGCCATCGATGTCGACGACGCGGCGGTTGAGGCCATGGTCGGCGAATCAGTCGAACATGCCTTCGAAGACATGGCGATGCGCGTCTTTACCGAAGCCCGACTCAAGGCGGAAGAGCTGATCCCTGCCGTGGAGAGTGCACTGCAACAGGGTCTCGTAAACGAGGCAGAAAAGTCCGAAATCACCATTGCCCTCGATGCAGTTCGCGCTGCCATAAAATCAGCTGCGGGGAACCCGCTCAAAGCGGCCGTACAACGCCTCGATGCCGCCACAGAAGCCATGGCGGCCCGAATCGTCGAGGACGCCATGACAAAAGCTCTCGATCGTCAAATGGGCGAAACCAAGAACCCGCTTGCATGAGATCGCTGCCATTTGCAGATTGACCCTAAGCAAGTCACAAGCCCGATGCCCGACAACGATACGATCGATACCAAGAGCCAACTCGCATGGTATCATTGCGGCCGCTGTGGATCATTGTTTCAGTCGGTGACAAATATGAGCAAGAACCGCCTATGCAGCGAATGCGGCTTCAGCCCCAATCCGCCCGCTACCGAAAAAAACTCGCACACCTCCCAATTTTCCAAATCAGTCGATAGCGTCCAAAAAAGCGACAGGCACTCGCATGGCCAAATCCGGAAAACCTTAACACGCAAAAAAACGAACCCATTCATGATGAGGCTTGTGCTCATATGGGTTCTCGCAACCGGTTTGATTGTCTTTGCCATAAAAACCATCTGGCATGAGGAGCCCACCCAAAAACCAGAATCAACGATCAATATTGCCGATGCGGCATCAGAAAACGAAAATCTTTTCCTTGTTCACAAGTCGATGGGGCAATGCATACGGACAATGCGCGAATTCCTTCAAGCAGGCCCACCCGAACACCGTAGCCAATTTGTCATGCAGCCGATCAAGGCGGTGGCGCGCATGACACGGCATCAGGATATCGAGAATTTGACCGCTGTTTCACCACCCACTCCGGAGTCCTCACAATGGAACGTTGTCGACATCGGTGGAGAAAAGGCAATAGAGGTAGTCTGGGCGAACGCTGACGGAAGACGCTTCGACGCAATTTTTAGGAAAGAGACTGATGGGTGGCTGATCGATTGGGAAAATTTTACGAGATACAGCGACATGCCATTGTCGGCTTTTCTCAGCGGCGATGGTGACGCCGAAGCTGAATTCCGCCTGCTTGCACGCGAGCGCCTATCCGAGGAGCGCAAAAACATGCCAACGATGAGCATCATGTTTTACGCGCCGGTTTTTGGGCGACCCGCAGAAACCGAGATGTCATCATCGGAATTTCTCATCGAAAGGAATTCAACGGAGGGCGTATTGCTGGAGGCCGCTTTTTCCGCGCTTAAAAACAAAAAACGCCCCTTCAATGCCAAACTCGCCAATTACGACCCGGATGGCATGATACGAGTGCGAGTGAAAATCCGCCGAAGCGGCGAGATGGATACGCGCGCGTTCAAAATCGTTGAACTAAAAGCCTGTCATTGGTACTCCAGCGACCTATCGGGCTTTGATGTCGGTAAAGAAGGCGGAGTCAAAAATCAGGACTGACCCGACAGGGCCACCTCCATCATTGGCAGCGGCTCGGTACCGGGAAACCAGTGCTGAAACGACAACGCACCCTGCCTCAACAACATCGAGAATCCATTCGATGTCCGGCATCCGATGCTTTTTGCCAGCGCTGTCAGCGGTGTCACCGCAGGTTTGTAGATAGTGTCATAAACCAAATGATGACTCATCATGCATGAGGTCGGTAAAACACAAGTGTCTGCAGGATTAAGCCCTACCGACGAGGTGTTCACAATGAGATCGCATTGTTGCGAAAGCTCCACAAGGCGTGGATCATCGAGACCAACGATCTCGATCCTCACTTCGCCATTGATTACTTGGAGCTTGCTTTGCAGTGCGACAATTTTTTCAACACTGCGGTTGACCAATACCAAATGCCGCACCCCGCTCATGACGCATTGCGTGGCAATTGCCTGACCCGCCCCACCGCCGGCACCGACGATGAGCACATTCAAATCCGCCAAGCGTACCGAAAAATCATGCTCCACCGCCGCCACAAATCCAGGGCCATCGGTGTTGAAGCCAGTCATTCCGCTCGCATCGAACCTCACAGTGTTGACCGCTCCCAGCGATGCTGCCAGCGGATCAATCACATCGCATGCTGCCATTGCATCGAACTTGTGCGGCACAGTCACATTAGTGCCGATGAAATCAAGGGCACGCATCCTCGCAAAGGCGTCAGCCACATGACCCGCCGGGACCTCCAAACGGATGTATCGGCAGTCGATGCCATAAGCATCCAGCGCCGCTTGGTGCATCCGCGGCGATGCCGAATGCGCGATCGGCCACCCAATCACCGCCAGGCGCGCCGGCTTTTCACATCCAGCATCAAGGATGTCGCGGCTCGCAAGATCATCGAGGGTGTAAACTTCTTTCATGCCAGTTTTTCGTTGAAAACATTCACGCGCGCAATGCAGCGCTGCTTGCCGAGAATGTTTAGCACATCCGCCATGTCAGGGCCCTGTCCCCGCCCTGTGAGAGCGACGCGCAGCGGGAACATCATCTGACCAACCTTCGCGCCGACACTCGCCGCCGCTTCCGTAAGCGCAGCCTTGGCGGCATCGGCCGACCAATCATCGATCAGCTCGAAGAGTTCCGCGAGCTTGCCAAAAACATCACGCACCGCAGGGTTTGCTCCAGCTTTTGCCATGGCTTCGCCATCGTAGGAAAAATCATCCCGCAGCAAAAACTCCACCGCCTTTGGAACTTCGGTCAGAAGACGCACCTTGTCCTTCACTGCGGCCATCACCGACTCAAACGAATCCCCGATCGGCAAACCTGCCTGCTCGACAAATGGCCTCGCCTCACGCGCGAAACTTGCAGCATCGAGCCGCATCAGATGCTGCTGGTTCACCCACTGGCATTTCTCAAGATCAAAGCGCGCCGGAGCGCGGTTGACCTGCTCCAACGAAAATCGACTCACCAACTCATCGAGGCTGAAAATTTCCTCATCATTTTTTGGCGACCACCCGAGCATCGCAATAAAGTTTACCACCGCCGATGGAAGAAATCCCTGACGCGGATAATCTCCGACCGCAGCTCCCTCGTCGCGCTTGGACATCTTGCTGCCGTCGGGATTGAGGATCAGCGGAATGTGCGCATATTTCGGCGCCTCCATGCCAAAGGCCTCGATCAACTGCAGGTGCTTGGGTGTGTTCATCAAATGATCTTCGCCGCGAATCACATGGCTGATCCGCATTTCGAGGTCATCGACGACATTCACAAAATGAAAGACATAACTGCCATCCGAGCGCTTCACGACCATGTCGGGCGTGTTGGATTCATCGCGGTAATCAATCGTCACCTCGCCGCAAACGAGGTCGTGCATCGTCACCGGGCGGCGATCGAAACGGAATCTCCACGCACCGCCATCCTCATAAACGCGACCGGCATCAACGAGTTTCGCAAACCAACGGTCGTAAATCTCGCGTCGCTCGCTTTGAAAATACGGACCCAACCCACCGCCAACCTGCGGGCCTTCGTCCCAATCCAGCCCAAGCCATTTCATCCCCTCAAAAATCGCCTCCTTGGCCTCATCGGTGTTTCTCGCCTCGTCGGTGTCCTCGACGCGCAGCACGAAAACTCCGCCGTGATGGCGGGCAAACAACCAGTTGAAAAGGGCGGTGCGGGCGCCACCCACATGAAGGTATCCGGTGGGCGATGGCGCGAAGCGGGTACGAACGGACATGTGGATGATGTAAACGCCTCAATGCGCCCCGTCCAGCCACGATGATCAACCCGATTGCATGAATTCATTTCATCTGCGGATCAATCGCTTGCAGAAAACGCCTCCCACGCCTATCGATCACCGCGTGTCCCGCACGGACCCAAGCGCGGAAAAGCTGCTGCGGCAGGTGCTCCACCATCCCGATTTCCATTCACGCCTGGCCCCCATGGTCACCGGCGAGGGCAGCATCGTGCTCGACCACTGCGCGAATGCCGCCCACGCGTTTGTTTCATCGCTGATCTGCAAGGCGATTCACGAGGTGCGAAAATCAAGCGTATGGCTGATCTCTGACCTCCCGCGTCAACGCGAACGGCTTGCGGCCGAAATGGAACTCTGGGGGCTCGATCCGCTGGTCTTGCCCGATGCTACCATCGACCAAAAATCCGAAACCGCGCCCGATCCCGAATCGGTCGCCGAGTGGTACGCGATTCTACACGCGCTCACGCAGCCCAAGCCCTCAATCGTGATCTGCGACAGCGAGGCATTCGGCCAAGCCTGCCCCTCGCCCGCTACACTCGTATCGGCGCGCATCGTGTTGAAAGTTGGCGGCACGCTTGATCCGGCGGCATTCGCCAATTCGCTCGCCAGCCACCAGTACGAACGCATGCCCACGGTATCGGGACGCGGCCAATTTGCCTTACGCGGCGGTATCATCGATGTCTTTCCATGGCAGGCGGTCGCACCGCTGCGCATCGAGTTCTTCGACGATGAAATCGAATCGATTCGCGAGTTCGACATCGATAATCAGGCATCCACCCGCAAACTCGATGCGACGGATATTGCGATCAGCGAGCCGTCATCCGATGCGACCCTTGCCGATTATCGAAAAGCCAATGATGTGGCGATCTCGGTCGACGCGATGATCGACAACCCAGCGGTGTCCATCTTGGAAGGCGCGCGATGCGGTTATGGTGAGGAGGACTTCAGCCTCGCTGTCTATCCAAGCCCGCTCGGGGTATTTGAAGCGGGCGACTTCATCCTCGACGAAATCCGCCGAGAGCAATTTTTCCAACAACTCAACACCTGGCGGCGCGAGGAATGGACGATTGCCATGGTCTTTGCCAATCAAGGCGAGCAGGACCGCTTCGAAGAACTCTCCGGCAAGGATCTCGATCGTGACCTTGGGATCATGCCCCTGCGCGGCGAACTGATGGCCGGCTTCACCCTGCCCTTCGCCCGCATCGCGGTGCTTTCCTCCTCCGAACTCTTTGGCCGCTATCGCACCGCCGCCGCAAAACGGCGTTCGATTCTCGACCGCACGCGCCACATCACCTCAGCCGGATCGATTGATGAAATGAGCCATGGCGATCTAGTCGTGCACTACGAGTACGGTATCGCCCGATTTCGCGGCATCGTTCAAAATGACGACTGCGAAGAAATGCTCCTTGAGTACCGCGATGGCGCGATGCTCGGAGTTCCGCTCGAGCAGGCGCACCTGGTCGGAAAATATGTCGGCCTCGGTGGCCGCACGCCTGAGCTCAACAAACTCGGCAGCGCCGCATGGAAATCAGCCCGCAAAGCGGCCGAAAAATCCATTCTCGATTACGCCGCCAAACTTCTGCGCGTCCAGGCCGAGCGCAACCACGAACCGGGATACGCCCATCCGCCCGACACTCGATGGATGTGGGAATTCGAGCGTTCATTCCATCATGTCGAAACATCCGACCAACGCCGGGCGATCGACGAAACCAAACGCGACTTGGAAACAGCACGCCCGATGGATCGCCTGATCTGCGGTGATGTTGGCTTTGGCAAAACCGAAGTTGCGATACGCGCTGCTTTCAAAACCATCACCAGCGGCAAACAAGCAGCTATTCTCGTGCCAACCACCGTGCTTGCCGAACAACATTGGCGCACCTTCCGCGAACGCATGTCGGACTACCCGATGCGCATTGACTTATTAAACCGCTTCCGCTCACCCGCGGAAATCCGAGACACCATCGCCGGCATCGCCGATGGCTCGGTCGACCTTGTGATCGGCACTCACCGGCTTGTTTCGGGCGATGTGCATTTCAAGGAACTCGGACTCGTGGTCGTCGACGAGGAGCAACGCTTCGGTGTCGCCCACAAGGAGAAATTCAAACAGCTCTTCCGCCAGGTCGATGTGCTCACTCTTTCCGCCACGCCCATCCCGCGCACGCTTTACATGGCCTTAATGGGTGCCCGCGACATGTCGACGATCGAAACGCCACCACCTAACCGCGTGCCGGTCGCAACATCGATCAGCCCCTACGACGAACGCATCATCCGCGATGCGATCCGCCGTGAAATGAAACGCGGCGGGCAAACATTTTTCCTGCACAACCGCGTCAAGACGATCGAAAATATGCACGAACGAATCGCCGCACTCGTACCCGAGGCTCGCATCGTCGTGGGCCATGGCCAGATGGACAAGGACGAGCTCGAGCAGGTCATGCGCACTTTCGTGAAAGGCGAGGCCGATGTGCTGCTGGCCACAACGATCATCGAGACCGGCATCGACATCCCCAACGCCAACACGATCATCATCGACCGCGCCGACCGCTTTGGCCTTGCCGATCTCTATCAGCTTCGAGGCCGCGTCGGACGCGCTGGTGAAAAAGCCCACGCAATCCTGCTTCTGCCGCGCGACATGATCACCGCCGGCGACGCCCGCAAACGCATCCACGCCATCAAGGAACACACCGCACTCGGCTCGGGATTCAAAATCGCCATGCGCGATCTCGAAATCCGCGGTGCGGGAAATCTCCTCGGCACCAAACAGTCCGGTCACATTTCCCAAATCGGCTTCGACCTCTATTGCCAACTCCTCAAGCAATCGGTCGAACGACTCAAAGGACGCAAATCCGGCAACCCGACACCGCCAAGCTTCAAGGCGGACTTCGTCGTCAGCACCGAAGCCGCGTGGCTCAAACACGACAGCCAAAATGCCAGCGATGCGATCCCCGCGTTTCTGCCAAGCACATGGCTCGATGACACCCGC
>Ga0214168_1001095_pt1 | contig 10872 bp, 14 predicted proteins | sample LakMenepilimnion_FD_153002 | JGI IMG/M metagenome (GOLD analysis project Ga0214168, IMG submission 153002) | Freshwater microbial communities from Lake Mendota, WI - Practice 29OCT2010 epilimnion v4 | ecosystem: Environmental > Aquatic > Freshwater > Lake > Epilimnion/Euphotic zone | place: Lake...
ACATGCCGTGGCAACGAAAAATGAAACTGCGTGTTGGGCGCGCGTTTCCAAAGTTGATGCGTGTTCCACGCCCATCAATTCGGTTAAGCGAAACCGACCGCATGAAGTTTGCGAAACGTGACTGGATGGCGGTTCATACGCCAGGTCATACGCACGACCATTTGTGCCTTTTTGACCCAGAAACTGGCACTTTGCTCAGCGGCGACCATGTTCTCCCGAACATTACGCCGCATATCAGCGGGCTCACGGGACACGGCGACCCACTCACATTGTTCTTTGATTCATTGGACAAAATTGGTCGTTTCTCCGACGAGATCTCCATTGCATTACCCGCACACGGAACTCCGTTTACCAATGTGGGCGAACGCGTCACCGCCATAAAAGACCACCATGCTGAGCGACTACAAAAACTTCGCGATACCAGCGCAACGCTTGGACGACCTGCAACGGTGATGGAGTTTGCTACGCACTTGTTCTCACCACGTGCGCAAGGTTCCATGGCAGACAGCGAAGCGTATGCACATCTAGAACACTTGCGAATTCTCGGTGATTTTGAGCGACGCGATAGTGGCGACGCATTCGAATACGTCTTGCGCGACTAGATCAGTGTTCCGCACCACATAGCGGCGTGAACTGTTTCGCCGACAACAAGCTGTAGATCTAATTCGCTTCCATCAACTGCTGAAAGTCGAACGGCGTTTTGTCCTTCTTCAATTTGAACCACGTGTTCCACAACGCCACGAAGTGGTGCGCGTAAATCGCGATACTGCGCTAGGTGTTCTTCCACCATCTCCCAGTACGCGGCATTGTTCATATGCCCCACAGCATCAAAATCGGAGAAGCGCAACACCCACGGTGATGGAACGATGGTGGCATTGGCTGCAAAAACTTTTTGACGTAACAACAGCCGAGCGCCAACACTTCGTCCACCTGAAGATGTGGTGAGGAGTTCAACAACGTCCTCGGGCACGCGACTTGGCTGCAAAGTCTCTTTGTCTACATGAACCCACAACGCTGCTGCATCAACAAGCACACGCCCATCGAGCGACGTTATTTGAGTGCGACGTTCGGCCCAATGTGATCCGAGCCCACCACACCATGTGATGAGATTGATCTCTTCGAGATACTTCGGAAACTCGTGCACGTCGATAACGGTGCGACGCACCACCCACCAGTGTGGGTCGCTCCACTGCGCATCACGCGTGTCGTCATTTGACACGTCTTGCAGGTACCGAGCGATGGAGTCCAGACGAAGCCGGCCATTTGGGGTGGCGTCTCCCAGACGCACTCGTCGGCGGGCAGTGAATTCACGACCGTGACCTGCACGGGGAGCCATTTCAAACGAGAGCGACGCCTGCTGAAATGTCATGAAGTCACCCTATCTGCGAGCCTGAAACCCTTGAAATCATTGAGTTTCATTAATTGGGTTGATTCTGTCGTCTCAGAGTGGTTTCATAGTCCCCGATATGCGTAACGAGTTCACCACCGCATTTATGGCAACCACGGCAGCGGCCGTGGCGTTCGCCTATGCAACAACGGTGGCTACTCGTGCGTTCTCAATGTGGTCAACACCGGCAGTGAAGCATTCCAATAAGCGTTTCACCCGGTGGCCCAGTGGGGTTCTGAACTAGTTCGTTCAGAAAATATCTCGCCAGAGGCCGCCGGGTTCACAACCCGAGCGGCCTTTTTGTTTTACCCAACACCATCCAACCCAGAAGGAAACACCGATATGTACACCAAGATTGACATCGCAGCCGGCGGAGCAAGCGTCCAGGAAATGGACCTCCCCTTGTCCTCACGCCGTTGCTCCGACGGAAATGGCACCCTCAGCTACCTGTTCTTCTCAGACGAATGGGTGGACATTCAGCGCGCCAAGGCTATTTGCGGCAAGTGTGCAGATGCCCGTGACTGCCTACAAGGAGCTCTCGACCGAGAGGAGCCCTGGGGTGTCTGGGGCGGAGAAGAGTTGGAGATGGGGCGCGTGGTGTCCGTACGCCGCCCCCGCGGACGTCCACCCGTGAAATCTGCGTCCGTCACAGCCATCGAAGAGGTACCCATCCCGCGTCACCTCGTAGCCTGAGTACATGGGACTGAACCGAAAAAAGGTCGTTGTTGCGGTTCTGTCCATTGTGCTACTTGTCAGCGTTGTCGGAGGGTGGGCCCTCAGCCGATCCTCCGACGACGTTGACGCCAATCTCACCACTCCTGGGGTCGAACAGACCCCAGGAATTGGTACAAATGCCAACAACACGGGCAAGAAGTTCTCATTCATTCCCGTCACCGATGTGTTGTCCGGTGCAGCCGTCACCATCACACCAATGGGAAAACCAATGGTGGTGAACTTCTGGTTCTCTACCTGCGAACCCTGTAAACGCGAAATGCCAGCTCTCACCGCAGCAGCTACCACATACGGAACTCGCGTGAACTTCGTTGGCATCAATCCGAATGACACCGAGGAATCGGCATCAGCATTCATTGAGAAATACGGAATCAAGTACGCCAACTACTTGGACGACGGGGACCAACTGTCTGAAGCAGGCGTCACCACAATGCCCACCACTTTCTTTATTGATGCCAACGGATACATCGTGAAAACTCACGCCGGTGAACTCACGTTGGAAGACATCGACAATCTCCTTCAGAACGAACTTGGAGTAAACAAGTGATTGCACTCGAGGGTGACTTCGCGTACAACTTCATTCTTGGAGTCATGTCGGCAGTGAATCCCTGTGGTTTTGTTCTACTGCCTACCTATCTCATCTATTTCCTCGGCATGGAACTTCACCCCACTGCCACCCGCGCCTCCACCTTGCAACGCGGTCTCATGGTCGGTTCAGCCGTGTCCTCCGGATTTGTTGGTCTCTTTCTCATTGTTGGAATTATCACTCAGTCATTCACCACTGCCGTTAGAGACAACTCCAAGTATCTGGCGTTTGTGGTTGGTCTAGGCCTTGTGGCAATGGGCGTTCTTATGTTGACTGGCTGGAAACCTCGAATTGCCCAGCCGAATGTTTCTGTTCAGCGTGAGCGAACACTGCGAAACATGTTCTTATTCGGAATTGCTTACGCAGTTGCCTCTATTGGATGCACTATCGGATTCGTTACATCTGCAGTTTTCGGGTCCGTCGGCCGGCATGGGTTCATCTCTGGCGTATTCAGCATTGTCCTGTACGGCCTCGGAATGGCCTCTCTTGTTGTGGCCCTCACAGTGGCCCTCGCCTTTGCGCAAATCGGAATAGTGACATTTCTCAAGAAAAGTTTTCGCTTCTTCGATCGCATCTCAGCCGTGTTTGTTCTTCTCACCGGTCTCTATCTCACGTGGTATTGGTATGCGGCCATTACTGAACGTGGAAGTGACGGCGTGACCCGTCGCGTTGACTCTCTTCAGTCATCCGTCGTGAACTTCCTCAGCGATATTGGCGCAGTCACACTCGGCATCATCTTTGTAGCAGTTATTGCACTAGCGCTTTGGTTCATCCGTCGTCCAACACAACAGCAGTCTTAGGTATGGAACTCTCCGATCTCCTTACATACGACGGCGTTTCGGAAGAATGCGTACTGCGGTCAACCTTTGGTTTCATGGCCTTTCACGGCGGCGCATTGGAAGAGATGACTGACATCGTGGCATCGCGCGCTGCTGAAAGAGTTGGTGCTTCCTACTACGGAATTCAGTTACCCGACAATCTCGAGTGGCACATTCCGTCGCACAAGGTCACTGCCGACCAATCACCACTTCTTGATGCGTTTCTTTCTCACGTGAACATTGTGATCACTGTTCATGGATTCGGTCGTGCCGGATTCTTCACATCACTGCTGCTCGGTGGTCGCAACAGAAGACTGGCATCGCATTTAGGCGGCAATCTGCGCAAGCATCTCCCCGCCTATCGCATTATCGACGACATCGATGACATTCCAGGGAACCTTCGTGGCATGCACCAAGACAACCCGGTGAATGTTGTGGAACACGCGGGTGTCCAACTTGAACTACCACCACGCGTTCGCGGCTCTAGTCCGCTGTGGTGGGATTGGGAAGGCCCAGGTCTCACACCACACACGGAATCTCTTATTGACGCATTGGTGGAATGCGCCGCCACGTGGAAGCAGTAACTACTCGCTGATCTCTTGTGCGGGAATAGATACGGGCATCCCCGCAACTATGTCGTTAACGACTACATCGTTCAGTCCACAGGCACGCACTTGAGCCAACGAACGACGCCCGCCAATAGAACGAAACAGGTCGAAATCTGAGATGTTGGTCGACAGAATCTCGCTCGCTTCTGGATGTGCATGTTTCGAAAGGAAATTACGAATCCAATTTGCTGACACAGTTACAGACAACGCGTCGCGTGCACCGGTCGCGCCAATGGCATACCGAATGTCTTGTTCGTGAGAGTTCGCATCAAACACAAATTGAGAGTTAATGGGTTCAGGAAACATCGGGATGAGTGAATCGATGGTGTCGCCAATTGATTCCCAGATATTCAGCAGTGTTTCCAGTGAGTCGCCCGAGTGTCTGTCCACCTGTGCTTGTGTCCATGTCTCTGTGGTGACGCCTTCCATGTTCCCAGCCAACACATCTTCGGGCACGCCCACCAAATGGCACACCGTTTCTCGAACGGTCCAACTGGGACAATGTGGAACGGTCTTCTCTGCCATGTCTGCGGGAATGTGCCGCAATACGTCAATAGTGCGACGGCGAAGTTCCCCATACGCCTGTGCCACATCTTCGGGTGAGGATAAGTACGAGGTCATTGTTGATCCTTATGGTGCAAGACGTTCTGCACGCCATACAGAACCGTTCAGCGTGTAACGAAAACGATCATGAAGTCTGCTGGGGCGTCCTTGCCAGAACTCGATGGAATCGATTGACAACACGTATCCACCCCAATATGGAGGGCGCGGAACATCTACACCCGCAAACCGTTCTTCCACTTCATCAACTCGATCATTCAGTTCTTCGCGGGTACCAAGTGATTCTGATTGAGGTGATGCCCATGCGCCAATTTGTGATGCACGTGGGCGTGATGCAAAGTACTCATCGCTGACTTGGTCAGACGCAAGCGAAATAGTTCCGCGCACACGAACTGACCGATGCAACTGCAACCATGCAAAAGTGGCTGCGGCTCTGTTGTCTTGCGCAATTTGAATTCCCTTTGCGCTCTGACGATTCGTGAAAAATGTGATGCCCTCTGTAGAAATTCCACGGGCCAACACCACACGAGAGTCAGGATGTCCGCTGTCGTCCAATGTGGAGACCACCATTGCGTTTGGCTCGGCTGCTCCGGCTTCTTCTGCTTGGTGATACCAGCGCACAAGTAAATCAACAGGGTTCGGCAACAGGTCCTCTACGTCGAGACCAGCAGTTTCATACTGAATGCGACGATCGGCGATTCCCACTACTTACGCCTTTGGACGAATATGTGTGGCGCCACGCATATAGGGCAACAACACGTCTGGAATTCGTACGCTGCCATCTGCTTCGCGGAAGTTTTCGCAAATGGCAGCCCACACACGTGGAACTGCAAGTGCAGAACCATTCAGTGTGTTGGCAATTTCAGTTCCCTTTTGCCCAGTGCGCTTGAAACGAATATCGGCGCGTCGAGCTTGGTAATCACTAAACCAGCTCACGCTTGATACTTCTAGCCAGTTGTCGCAGCCGGGGGCATACACCTCGAGGTCGAAACTGCGGTGATGGCTTCCGCCCATGTCGCCCGTACAAATTTCAATAATGCGATACGGAAGTCCGAGTCCGGCAATAAGACGTTCCGCGCGGTCGCGAAGTTCTACAAGCAGTTCTGGAGATTGCTCTGGCGTCGCCAATGCCAAGATTTCAACTTTGTCGAACTCGTGTGCACGCAACATTCCACGTGTGTCACGCCCAGCGGAACCTGCTTCACGTCGGTAACAGCTGCTGTAGGCCATGAAGCGTGCGGGGAGTTCAGCCTCGTCAAGAACTTCGCCGGCATACAACGACGTGAGCGGCACTTCGGCAGTGGGAATTGCCCACAAGTCGTCACGTTCAATGGCATACGCATCGTCGGCAAACTTTGGTAATTGACCCGTTGCTGTAAGCGTTGCTGTGGTAACCAACGACGGCGGACGAATCTCTTCGAATGCATCGGCGTTCATGTCGAGTGCGTACTGACACAGTGCGCGCGAAAGTGTTGCGCCTAAGCCGCGTTGCATAGTGAACATTGCGCCAGAGATTTTTGTTGCTCGCTCGTTATCCAGAATTCCGAGTGCGACAGCGGTCTCCCAGTGCGGCACTCGCTGATGGTCGCCGAATGAACTTGGCATATTCACGGGACCCTTGATGACGGGGTTCTCGTGGTCGCCCGCACCGTCGGGGGCATCTGCATGAGGAAGGTTTGGAATGCGCAACAGAACTTGGCGCAGGTCTTCGTGTAGGGCATCGGCCTCGGCTTGAAGGGCTTTTTCCTTCTCCCCCAAAGCTCGACTGCGCTCCATCAGCGCTTCCGCTTCGTCATTCTTTTTATCCCGGCGCAACAGACCAACTTGCTTGGACACGTCGTTCACTTCGGCGCGCAATGCGTCGCGCTCGGCCGTAATGTCCCGGAGTCGAGAATCGAGAGCAACGGCCTGGTCAATTTGCAGCAGCAGATCGGGCTTGCCGCGACGGGTCAAAGCAGCCTTGACGCCATCAAGATTTGTTCGCAGAAGACGGACATCAATCACAGAGAATCAGGTTACCTTGCCCTGCTTTCCTAGGTCGTGGGGAATATCCGTAAGGTAGAGGCGTGTCAGTTGTTGTGGAGAATCTCACCGTTGCATACGGATCACTCACAGCAGTGAACAACATCTCGTTTCAGGCGCCCGCTGGTGGCGTCACGGTCATTCTTGGGCCAAATGGCGCAGGCAAAACCAGCACCATCGAAGTATGTGAGGGGTTCCGCCGTCCAACAGCTGGATCTGTCCGTGTTCTCGGCCTAGACCCGCAGAAGGACCACTCCGCCCTCACCCACCGAATGGGAGTCATGCTGCAAGGCGGTGGCGTGTACCCCAGCGTGCGTGTTCGAGATGTCATTGCGCACTTCTGTGCCCTGTATGGCAAAGGCGTCAATTCTGTTGACCTCCTTGAACGAGTGGGGCTTGCTGAACGAGCCACCAGCACATGGCGGAGATTGTCTGGCGGAGAACAACAGCGTCTCTCGCTTGCATTGGCTCTTGCGGCCAAGCCCGAGGTTGCTTTCCTGGACGAACCAACATCTGGTGTTGATATCGATGGACGAGACACCATTCGCGACATCATTTCAGAACTTGCATCGCGTGGCACCACAGTTGTTCTTGCATCACACGACATGGCCGAAGCCGAAAAGGTGGCAACACATGCTGTTCTCTTCAAGCAAGGGGAAGTTGTTGCCAGCGGTGATCTTGCATCGCTACTAGGTGTACGCAAACGTTTGAGATTCACTTCTGCTGAAGGAATAGACATTGTGCAACTTGGTGGTGCGGCAGGCAGCCCGGCTCATCATCTGGGAAATGGTGTATACGAAATTGCTGCAGAAGCGTCGCCGCGACTCGTGGGGCGCATTACACAGTGGCTTGCAGAACAACAGTTGCCACTTGCAGGAATTGACATGGGGCAAGAAACCTTGGAAGACGCATACCGTCGCTTTACGGGTGGTCGTTCATGAAGCGCATCATGCTGCAACTGCGCGCCGAATTGCGCATCATCCTTCGTAATGGCGAACAACTTTTGCTGACTCTCATCATCCCCATCATCTTGTTGGCATTTTTTGGCTCGGTAGATGTACTACCAAGTGGTGACGATGAACCACTGAACTTCCTTGTTCCTGGCGTGTACGCGGTAGCCATCATGTCCACCGCAATGGTGAGCATGGGAATCGCCACCGGATTTGAACGCTCATATCTTGTATTGAAGCGACTAGGGGCAACTCCGCTCACTCGGGCGCAACTTGTCATCGCAAAAGTTCTGTCGGTGTTTGTCATCGAAGTTCTTCAAGCAATCCTGTTGCTCTCACTTGGTGTTGCTCTGGGTTGGCAGCCTGAAGGAACAGCCTGGATCTTTGCGCTTCCTATTGTTTTCCTTGGAACTGCAGCATTTGGTGGAATTGGGTTGCTTCTGGCGGGTCGATTGCGTGCAGAAATCAATCTTGCTGCTCAAAATGGCCTGTATTTGTTGTTCTTATTGTTGGGCGGAATGATCATCTCGCGTGATTCGCTTCCCGGTCCACTTGGCACAGTTGCACAGTGGTTGCCATCCACCGCGTTGGCCGATGGCCTCCGATCTGCCCTCAATGGCTCAGGTGCGCTGCTCTCGCCCGCCATTGTTCTTGCGGTTTGGGCTGTTCTCGCACCAGTTATTGCGGCACGTCGTTTTCGCTGGAGCTAGTACATCTCGCAACTCACAGGTCGCAACACATCACCGTGACATCGTGATCTGAAAGGCGTGCAGTACGCAACGTGCGCCACCCCATCAACTGGTACCACGCGGCTGCATTCTCCGTGTACAGATACAGGCGCTCAATCTGCAGTGCACGTGCGCGGGTCATCATCTCTTGTACAAGTGCTGTACCAACGCCAGTACCCCTGCGCTCTTCTTCTACGAAAACTGCAGCCAACCATGGCCCGAGTTCGGTTGCATCGGGAAGTTCATCGTCTGCAATCAAAGAAGCAGTACCCACAACCTCATCTCCCATGCACGCAACAAGAACAATGGGAAGTGTCTGTGACTGCAATGACTCAGCGTACAAAGCGAGATACCACTCTTCGGTGTCGTGCGGAAAGTCGCGACGCCAGTATGAGACACAGGTTTTTGCGACGAACGACTGCACACCAGCATCATCGGGAATGTCGATGATGCGCAGAGACATTGGGTTACGCAGGTGTTGACGGATTCTCTGGCGCTGGCTTCGTACGTTCGAAAGCTTGCTCTACTTCTGAATACATCAAAGGCACATCGGTGCCCACGATCTCGGAGTCGGGTGGCGTTGTTCCTTTTGAATACGACTGGTCATCGAGGAACCCGTACATAAAGCGTTTGAAGTAGATGTAAATGATGAGAGTCCACATGTACACCGAGCCACCAAGTTTCATGATTCCACCTGCGGCCTGCTGATCGCTGAGAACTGAAATACCACCCACCCGCACATTGGTGTCGTAATGGTTGTACACCGACCCTTCAGCGAATGTGAGCCAACCCGCCGGAATAGTGGGAATGAGCGACGTACCAAACAGATAAATCATCTTGGCGCCATCACTCATGCGCCATTCGCGAATGGGTCCACAAACAGGTGTCCAAAACATGAGCGATGTAACAACAACAAGAACATGAATCGAATAATGCAGTGGTCCACCAGCTGCACTTCTATTAACGATTTGTGGAGTGTGCGTGAGCAGCAGTGTGAGGTTGTACACAACAACTCCCACCACTGGGCGCGTCATTGCATGCACCACTTTGTACACCTTGCCGTTTCCAATCAGCAGGCGGAAGAGCCACTCTGGTGTGGACAGCAGCGCCAATGGAGGAACGATGTAGGTGAGAATGAAATGTTGCACCATGTGCACCGAGTACAGATACTCCTCGGCGATGTCGTGCATGGGCCAGTCACTAGACAACCACAGCAAGGTGATCATCAAAATAAACATGCGCTTTTGACGCTTAGGCATTACTTGACCGGCTGGTGCGGCCTTGGGGCCCAATACACGGACGGTGTACAGCCACGCAGCAACAAGTCCTGCGATGAGAATCCACACCTCAATATGGAGTTGAAACCGCCATGGGTCCGGATTCGTTGTTGGGTTAATGCCGGCGAGAAACACCGTGCAACCGCTTTCTCTACTTACGCGATGAAGAACTTAAAGGTGGCAAGCGCCGTGATGTACACGAATAACGCCAATGCCAAACCTGTGTAGAACAGGAAACTAAAGACCTTGCTATCGAACTTCAAGTGCATGAAGTACGACACCACCATGACAAACTTCACGACCATCATGATCATGAGTGATGGCATGAAGAGCGGTCCGAAGTCGACGTAATACGTGGAAACTTCTAGCGCCGTGATGGCGGCAAGAATGAGCGCAATCTTGATATATCCAGCATCTGACATGCCGTGTTCTTGATGTTCTGCTGTTTCACTCATGGTTGCCCCTTGACTATGCAGGAATGAGGTAGACAAGCGTGAAGATGATGATCCACACAATGTCTACGAAGTGCCAATACAAACCAACAAGTTCCACTGACTCTGCTTTGTTTCCGGTGATTTTGTTCTTCTTGATGATGCCCACAGTGGACAACAGCATGATGACACCGACAGAGACGTGAACTCCGTGGAAACCGGTCAGCGTGTAGAAGCTAGAGCCGAAGAGGCTGGTGGTGAATCCGAGACCTTCACGGATGAACGTGGTGAATTCATACACCTGGCCGCCAACAAATGTTGCTCCAAGTACTGCTGTAACAGTGAGCCACAAATTGGTGCGACGATCGTCATTGCGCTGTGCTGCCGTAACAGCAAGCACCATGGTTAAAGATGACATCAACAACACAAAGCTGCTGACCGATGTGAACGGGATGTCGTAAATCTGTGAAGGATGCGGACCATCGGACACGCGCCCCCGGTACAGCATGTAGGTGGAGATGAGTCCACCGAAAAGCAGACATTCAGATCCGAGGAAGAGCCACATTGCCAACTTGTTATTGGACAAGCCAGTGGATGAATGATGGCCGTGATCCGACGCGTGGTCGGCGGTGTGGGTTGCTGTCTCAGCCAAGGGGAGCAATCTCCTTCGTGGAACCGTCAGTTGACGGCGGATCAAAATCGATGTCTTCTGCAACTGAAGGCTCGAGAACCCAGCCATAGGAAGCGAACAAGACAATGGCGCCACCGAGGA
>Ga0214168_1001107_pt1 | contig 10803 bp, 9 predicted proteins | sample LakMenepilimnion_FD_153002 | JGI IMG/M metagenome (GOLD analysis project Ga0214168, IMG submission 153002) | Freshwater microbial communities from Lake Mendota, WI - Practice 29OCT2010 epilimnion v4 | ecosystem: Environmental > Aquatic > Freshwater > Lake > Epilimnion/Euphotic zone | place: Lake...
ACGTCGATTCCGGCACCGGTTAAAACGATGCCGAGCATCTCCGCAAGATCCTGGTCGTCATCGACGACCATAACTAAAGGCATTAGCTACCGTGCTCCCAAGAGTTCAAATACATATCTTGTGCAGGAGTTAAAGTATCAATGCGGCCACCCATTGAAATTAACTTTAGGCTGGCAACCTCCTTGTCGATATATGTTGGAACGTTGTGTACTCCAGCTGGAAGGTTTTTAGCTTCCTTAACTAGATATTCTGCTGTTAACGCTTGATCTGAGAATGACATATCCATAACAGATGCTGGGTGTCCTTCAGCTGCACCGAGGTTTACCAGACGTCCTTCAGCGAGAAGTAGCAGGCGGCGGCCATCAGCAAGAACATACTCATCTGTCTGGTGACGCATCTTGGCGTTCTTCTTCTTTGCATTCTGCTCTAACCATGCCACATCAATTTCAATATCGAAGTGGCCAGAGTTAGCCATTATTGCGCCATCTTTCATAACAGCGAAGTGCTCATCACGCAGTACATCGCGGTTACCTGTAACGGTGATAAATACATCACCGACTTTGGCGGCATCAAGCATTGGCATAACTCGGAATCCTTGCATCATGGCATCCAGCGCTTTCGTTGGATCAATTTCGGTAACAACTACATCAGCGCCCATACCCTTGGCGCGTTCTGCAACACCTTTACCGCAGTAACCAAATCCTGCTACCACGACGATACGTCCGGCAAGAAGGAAGTTTGTCGCACGGAAAACAGCGTCGAGAGTTGATTGACCTGTTCCGTAACGATTGTCGAACATGTGCTTAGTATCGGTGTCATTAACAGCAATCATTGGGAATGTAAGTGCGCCGTCTTTCGCCATTTGATTCAGGCGAATAACGCCTGTTGTGGTTTCTTCGCAACCACCAGCGATATTTGGAAGAAGCTCTTTACGAGTCGTGTGAAGTGTATTCACGAGATCGCAACCATCATCAAAAACTTGATGAGGTTCAATATCTAGAGCTGCGTTGATGTGAGAGTAATACCCATCGCGATCAACGGCATTGCGAGCGAATACTGAAATTCCATATTCGTGCACTAGTGCGGCGGCAGTGTCATCTTGAGTTGAAAGTGGATTTGAAGCACAGAGTGCGATTTCTGCTCCTCCTGCTTTTAAAACGCGCATTAGGTTCGCAGTTTCGGTTGTGACGTGCATGCACGCAGCGATTCTTACTCCGGTAAACGGCTGTGACTTCTCGAAGCGTTCACGGATCTGCGCCAGTACAGGCATATTACGTTCTGCCCATTCGATCTTCTTGCGGCCTTCGGCTGCGAGTGATGCATCAGCAATGTCGTGTTTTGGAATTGTTGTTACAGGTGTCATTTTTAGATATCTCCCTAGATAAAACGGCTGTTTTTTCGCTTGACCTTCGGCGTAGGGCTCTACTGTGCTAGTCGGCTAGTGACCTATCGTACTAGTTAAGGGATTAATACGAGAATGTCGAGGTCGCCTCGAATCGTGTTAAGTACATCATCTCGAACCTTCTTCATGCGGGCTTCCGTTGAAGCCTCAACGTTTAGTCGAAGGAGGGGCTCAGTATTGGATGCGCGAAGGTTAAACCACCAGGTATCCCCATTTATTGTCAGACCATCAAGATGATCAACTTCCACGCCCTCCTTTTTTCCATAAATCTTTTCAACTTGATTCATGGCCGATTGCGCATCAGAAACGGTTGAATTTATTTCACCACTTGCTATGTAACGAGCATATGGTTTCAAAATCTTAGAAAGAGGAGCGCTTACCTCCCCGAGTGCTGCAATTGCATGCAGAGCTGCCAACGCTCCAGAATCGGCGCGCCAAAAATCCTTAAAATAGAAATGGCCCGAGTGCTCGCCACCGAATACCGCGCCAGTTTCTGCCATCAACTTCTTGATATATGAATGACCTACACGGGAGCGAATCGCTTTTCCGCCATTCTCTTCCACGATCTCAACAACAGCGCGCGAAGAAATCAAATTATAAATAATGCTAGCGCCAGGGTTCTTGGCTAACTCTCGAGCAGCAATCAGCGCGGTAAGGGTAGATGGATTAACTAGATCACCATTTTCATCAACCAAAAAGCAACGATCGGCATCCCCATCGAAGGCAAGGCCAATATCAGCCCTGTGTTTCTTGACTGCTTTCTGAAGATCCTTTAAATTTTTAGCATCAATTGGATTTGCTTCATGATTCGGAAAGGTTCCATCTAACTCAAAAAATAGCGGAATTACTTCGCAGTTTAAGCGAGCAAATAGCGCTGGGGCGGTATGCCCAGCCATTCCATTTCCAGCATCAATCACAATCTTAAGTGGGCGGATGTCGGATAAATCTACGAGAGATAGCAAGTGATCAACGTAGGCGGTCAACATATCTTCATTGCGCTCTTTGCCTACGCTTCGAAAGTCAATTGGTGAGCCTTCAACAACATATCTTTCAATAGTTAACAACCCAGACTCTTTACCGATTGGTCTGGCGCCACTTAAGCAGAGTTTTATCCCGTTGTATTCGGCTGGATTATGGCTAGCGGTGAACATTGCCCCAGGAAAATCTAACTTTCCAGCGGCAAAGTAAAGAAGATCTGTGGAAGCCAATCCGATACGAATTACATTTAATCCTTGCGAAGTTACGCCTGCGGAAAAAGCGTCAGCAAATACCGGTGAAGAAGGACGCATATCTTCGCCAATTACAACAGTTCCGGGTTCGCGCTCGTGCTGTAGAAAACGCGCGAATGCAACTCCTGTGGCAAAACAAAAATCGGCAGTGATTTCTACATCCACTAAACCGCGAATATCGTAGGCTTTAAATATTGAAATAATCAGCTTCTCTCTTTAGCCAGTAAAAACATCGATCTAGAATAATTTTAAGATGGAACCGCCCGCAAGTGGCCGCGGCGACCGATCTGACCATCCTGGTTACTTAAATTACCGCCTGCATTTTCGGCGCTAGAAGTTGCTGAAGACATATTCAAGTTTGCTACTTCACGAACCGCATCGGCGATAGCCATCAAATCATCGTCACTCGGACCGATATCCGTTAGCGAGCTTTCCTCTTTAATCACATTCCAGCCATTTGGAACAGTGAGGCGCTTGCCATGTGTTTCGCATAGATCATATGAATGAGGTTCTGAAAAAGTTGCTAATGGGCCAAGCACTGCGGTTGAGTCGGCATAAATATAAGTAAGAGTCATTGAAGCCAGGCTTCTACAACTCACTCTCGAACAGCTACGCCCTGTTCTGGCCAACTTACTCATGACCACAAGGTTAGTGGGGTTATGGATAAAAACTGGGATTGTCAGGGAGTTAAGACGCGAATATTTGAAAGGGGTATCGAAGATTTAGTTAGAACACTTCCTGGCGCTAGCGGGAAGTATCCGTATCCGCTCTTGGTAGCAATTAAACCCGCGCCATAAATTCCCTTAGCGACTCTTGTAAATGTGATTGAACGAACTCCATCAGGAATTTTGACCGTTGCGATCTCATTGCCTCTAACTTTGATTACTTTTTGCTTGCCTTTGTCAAGTAATAACTCAATATCAAGGCTTATCGCTCCCCCAATGAAAACTAATGAAGGAGAAAGTCCGGAAGTTGCCAAGGATGTTGGAGTCAATTCCGGAGCTGACGTGCTCCAAATGAAATCAGTTTTCTTCTGAGAAATTGTTGGTGAATATACCGCTGCGACAAGTGGCTCATCTGAGGAAATATGTAGGCCAAATTTGCTCGTTGGAAGGTTTGGATTAAGCGGCAATTGTATGACCGATCCAGCTTTAACAATCTTATTTTCAAAGCCGGATGGGATAAAACTTCCATCAGTCGATAAGACTTTAACCGTTACGCGGGCATCGAGTTCACCGGGTACCAATAAGCGTATTGAGTGCGCAAGTGTTTCCGTTTTATTGCCAACTTTGCGAACTGTGTGTGGCACGGCAGGAATATATATTTCTTTAGCTGCTTTTGGAGAAAAGTTAACAATATCTCCACCGAGCGCTTTTAATCCTCGCCCGCGCTCATCTAATAAATAACTTGTAACGCGACCCGACCTAGTTAGCGTGCGAATTACAATGTCACGAGAGCCCGGAGCGAGAGAATCCAAGCCAAGCTCACGATATGAGTTTGCTTTCAAAGTAATTGGTTTAGTTTGCTGCGCTCCGACTTCACTCCAAATTTCTAAATCTACAACTGCAGAACTAAGACCGCTGTTTACGATTAAAACCTTTCCCTTGCTTGTTACATCGGCCGTACCGCCGACAAACCATTGTTCATTTTGAAGTGATGAACAAATGGTCGCTCCAGCCCAAATACCTTTACGTATTTGCCAAACAATCGGAGTCGAACCTTGGGATTCAACTATGACGGGGGCTTTCGTCTGGGTATATCTAAGAGTCTGTGAGGGAACGAAGGAAAGAGACCTAGTTCCAGTCTTGCGCAATGGCGTTTTACTTGATGGAAGAGAAATTGCCGTTGTCATATTGGCAGGGGTCGGAGGACATACAACTGCAGGAAAATTAGTTGAATACTCATTCGTAGACAGGCCAACATTTAACCCATTTGCGGCTAACACAACTGCAACAGCAGAAATTACAATTAGCGTGGGGCGTTGAAATTTCATGCCAACTCCGCATCTTCAATTTCGCGTCGGCGGCGACCTGCAGGTAGAGCGAGCACCATAACGGTGACAATTACAATTGTTTGGAATGAGATCCAAGCGCGACGAGAAGTTCCGTCATACATTAAAGTTACGGATCCTGGCTCGGTGACTGTAAATACTGGCATGCCATCCACGCTTCGTTTGCGTTCCAAACGAGAACCGTCTTGCATAGCTCTCCAGCCTTGACTGTAGTTTTCAGTCAAGGTCAATTCACCCGGTTCATTGACGGTAATACCTAATTTGCCCTGTTGAACAACTGAACTATTACCAGAGGAATTAGTAAAGAGGATCGCTCCAGTATTTACTGAGATTTTCCAAACGATTCCAGCATTTGTTGAGGAAGCTCTTGAAAATCCGCCTAACCCATCAATCACGCGCGCGATATTTTCATCAACTGGACTCTTTAAGAAAAGATATTTAATTCCGTGAACAGCAAAAGTCGTACTAGCAGTCAAACCAGTGCCATCAGCTAACTCCTGCACCGCTGCAGAGATTTGATCTCTATCGGCTGGCGCAATATCGGGTTGTGCCAGCGTGGCATCTCCACCGCGAGCTAGATAATAATTCAGAGTTACTTCTTGACCAGTTGTTCGCGGGCGAATAACCATGGTTTTGGCATCGCCTTCAATGGCGAGAAATGCCGGTAGTACAACTTCTTTGCCAGTTTGCAACGGCGAATTAGCGCCACTACTTACAATCCAAGAAATTGAGGTAACTGTATATAGCGCAGTGACAATTAACAGTACTGCAGCGGATATATGGCGGAAATTTATATTTGTTGTAATCAGTCTTTCACGTAATTTATCAAGCATGATTACAGAGGCGCTAATTGCTGAAATAGTTGCTAGCGTTAGAAGAGACCCCGCATAAATTGGGGTTGCGATAGAAGTTCCGTTTCCAGTCATCGATACCGTACTCAATAAAACCGCGGCTAGTAGTGAAATAAACCCAAGTTCTGCCACAAAACGCGCTTTAGTTGAAGAAAATAACGAAATTCCCAGTACGAGAGTTAATGGGCTTACGATAAAAAATGGCAACGATCCAGGTCCTCCTGGGTTTCCAAGTAAAGCTAAATTCGGCCCGCCTCCTGGGAGTAAAAATCCAGAATCAATGAAGAAACGTTTTGGCTCAACCAATAACTCAAAACTCCAGGGGGCACACATTAAAACAGGCGTAATCACTAGCGCTAATCGTCGATACAACCTTTGATTAAAGAGTTCAGTATTTATACCGCGCTCACTTGCGGAGTAATCTCGATAAATTGCAAAAATATTGATTAGCAGGCCGACAATTAAAAGGATTGGGGAGAAAGCGAAAAGTACAGAACCTAGGAGGGATAGGCCAAAGATGCGACGCCAAGTTGTTTTATCGAGTGTAAATATCCCTTGTGCGGCGCCAATAAAGAGTGGTAACAAGATGAGAACCATAACCGTGCTTAAGCGACCTGAATTTATAGCGGAGATTGCAATTGGAGAAATTGCATAAAGCAAGGAAGCGCCAACGGTTAGCCATCGATTATTTGATAACTGACGGAGAAGCAAATATCCCGATCCTGCAATAAGAAGTGGGGCCACAAAAAATAGAATCGCAATAAAGAACTTCAAGCTTCCGAAAAATGGAGTTGCGAGCACCGCAACGATGGCTAGCCAAGTAGGCGCAGCTGCAGACGTACCCATACCGATTGAATGCCATCCACTGAAATATGTATTCCAGATGTCCCTAACCCCAGCAGGCTGTTCGGGAAGTGCTCCTCCAAATATCGAACCAAAACGATTACGAGACCAAAATAGAGTCAAGATGAGAAGTAATAAAGATAAAGCAATCAGTGGGCGTTTGATGAGTGAAAACCAATTTCGACTTGAAGCAGGAGTTAACAAATCCTCTTCATCTAAATTCTCATCCAGGATTGAAGTGTCGCGAACCTCGGTAATTTCATCTGGGAAGATTTGAGTTCGAATCCACTCCGCTGTTCTGGATAAGGAAAGACGAATCTGTGACCAACGAGATGGGATGAATTTAAGTGCAATACTTGCCGGCACGAGTCGCTGAGATCGCCTTACTTTCCGAGCTTCAAATAACTCTCCGGGATGTATGAATAGCGTTCCCACCGCCAAGATTTCATCGCTGGCATAGCCAGGTAGTTTTGCAAATAGAAATCCAATCGCACGAAGAATCGAACCAGTAAGAAGTTGTACGGTTAGAAGAGGTAAGCGCCACCACGAAGAGTTAGATAGCAGAACGTAAGCGGCATTTCGCCGATCTAGCAAAAGTGGGCGATGCAAGAAAGCTTCTGCAACATCTACAGTGCGTCGCTCGTTCGCGGAAGCTTCTGCGTGAAATGCGACAGCGCTAGATACTGCGATAGCTGCATAACCCGCGGAATAGAGACGCCATCCAAAATCTACATCGTCACGGAAGAGATCAAGATTGGGATCAAAGCCACGTAATTGTTCGAAAATATCTCGACGAATAAGTGCTCCGGCTGTACTAACTGCGAGAACTTCGTGAACACCATCTCTTTGACCTTGGTCATATTCTGCTGGCTCAAGACCTGTCCAGCGATTTCCATTCGCTGCGATGCTGATACCAATTTCCAATAAATGCGTTCGGTCATGCCAGCCTAAAAGTTTTGGACCAGCCATACCTACATTCGGGCGAGTTTTTACCTCTGCAATCAAATTTGCCAGCGCTTTGCGATGCACCGATAAATCATCATGAATAATCCATAGCCATTCGTGTTCTGGATCAGTTATTTCTGGCAGAGTTGAAACTGCATGCAAGATAGCTTCACCAAAACCTGTTTCGCGATCCATTGGTAAAACTGGAATTCGCGCACCTTTAACCAATTTTGCAGACGAATCAATCGATCCAGTATCAACTGCGACAATTTTATCAATCTGGTGAGTTTGGGAAGTAAGTGATGCAACAACTTCTGGCAGCCAAGTTGCGCCGTCATGAAGAACAAGAATCGCGGTGACGCGATGTGAACTCATGAGAGTTACGCTGGGCGGCGCTTCAAACGGCGACGCTCACGTTCGGAGAGTCCACCCCAGATACCAAAGCGCTCATCGTGTGCGAGCGCGTACTCCAAACATTCTTGGCGAACATCACAAGAAAGGCAGACTCGCTTTGCTTCACGAGTTGAACCGCCCTTTTCAGGAAAGAATGCTTCTGGATCTGTTTGCGCACAAAGTGCACGCTCTTGCCAGGAGAGTTCTACATTCTCTCCATTTGCTAACTTGATTGATGGTCCAGCAGTAGGGGCTGTTGGATTGCCAGTAGGTGTAACTTCTGGACGAATCGGCATCGACTAATCTCCTCAAGACCTTCGGGGTTACGTCCAGATGCGAACGCAACTTCTCTAGAACGAATTACACGCTTGTAATCCCTTTAAGTCAAGTCCAAGGCTGGGGTTGAGCCCTGATAATCACGCTCAATTTCGCAGATTTATCGACTTATTGGAGCGAAATTGGCAGATTTTCTGTTGGTGAAATGTATTTTCCTATAATTTCTGAATTTGCAGCGATTTGCGAATTGTGAAGAATAAAAGAGTCGGCAATTGTGCAGGTGTCACCAATTTTGACCCCATCACCAATAATCGAATTGGTGATCTTGCAGTTAGCGCCGATCGTTGAACCTTGGCCGACGGAAGTTCCACCAGTAATCACTGAGCCGGAACCAATTTGGCTTCCCGTACCAGCTTGAAAACCCTCGCCGACAATATCGCGGGAGCCTTGGAAAAGCGCCGCTGGGGTTCCGACATCTAGCCAGTAAGACTGTTCGTTATAGCCATAAACCGGCCGGCCACTTTTGACTAATTGAGGAAAGGTCTCACGTTCAATACTGACAACTTTTCCTTCAGGAATCTGTGAAATAACAGATGCGTTAAATACATAGCATCCCGCATTTATTGAGTTAGTGACCGGATTTTCCATCTTCTCCAGAAAATCTATAACTCTTCCATTTGGATCTGTTGGAACGCAACCAAAGGCTCGTGCATCTGCAACATCAATTAAATGAAGTGTGGCATCTGCTTGATTTCTCCTGTGAAAATCGAGCTGCGCGGCAATATTGTGGCCACTTAATACATCGCCGTTGAATATGACAAATTCTTCAGTGGAATCAGCAAAGTTAATTAGTGAGGCCGCATTACGTATTGCACCACCTGTACCAAGCGGTTCTCTTTCTACTGCATAAAGTAACTTCATTCCCCATTTAGAGCCATCGCCGAAGTAAGGAGTAAACACTTCAGAGAGATAAGAAGTAGCCAAAATAACGGTACTAATGCCTGCTTTCTTTGCGGCGAGTAACTGTCGCTCTGTAACCGGCAAACCAGCGACTGGCAACATCGGCTTAGGAGTCTGATTGGTAAGCGGCTTTAAACGCGTACCCATTCCACCGACGAGCAATATGCCGATCGCCATTATTTGAGCGCCTGTCGAATACGAGCTGCGGCATCTGCGATTTGTACATCGGTAGCGGTCATTGCGACGCGAATGTGTGATGCTCCGAGGGGGCCGTAAAAAGTTCCGGGAGTGGCCAAAATTCCAAGGCTCGCCAACCAATCTACCGATTTCCACGAGTCTTCCGATCGCGTGCACCAGATATATAGCCCTGCGGCAGAGTCGTCAATTTGGAAACCTGCTTCTTCTAAAGCTGGAGCAAGAATTGCGCGACGCGAGTTATATCGCGCACGCTGTTCTTCCACATGCTTTTCATCGCCAAGTGCAGCGATCATAGAATTTTGAATTGGCAGTGGAACCATCATTCCCGCGTGTTTTCTAACTTCGCGAATTTGTGCGATTAACTTTGAATCGCCAATGAGAAATGCACCCCGGTAGCCAGCCATAGATGAACGCTTTGATAGAGAATGGACAACTAGAATGTTTGAGTTATCGCCATCTGTGTATTTGAGAAGCGAAGTTGGAGCGGTCGTGTCACCAAAATCTATGTAACATTCATCGCAAACTAAAACTGCTTTGTTGCTACGCACCCATTCAATTGCTGAACGTAATTCACTTTCAGAATGAACGCGGCCTGTTGGATTTGCCGGAGTATTTATCCAGGCGAAGTCCGCTTTCGGCCAAGTTCTTGCATCTACCCCAACGGCGACTGGTTGAGATTGTGCCAATAGCGCACCGACTAAGTATGTTGGATAAGCCACTTCTGGATAGATAACTCGCTTACTTTCCAAAATAGTTGGCAACCACGCAACTAATTCTTTTGAGCCGATCACGGGAAGTACATCAAAGTCTCCCGTTGCGCCAAGATGATTTATTGCCCAGTTACGTATTGCACTTTGTAACTCTTTTGTTCCAGCGGTAACCGGATATCTTGGTGAATCAGAACTTGCGCGCAGTGCGCTTTGAATCAACTCGGGTGTTGCATCAACCGGAGTTCCTTGCGAAAGGTCGATAATTCCTGCTGAATGACCGCGTGCTTTTTCTGCATATGGGGCAAGTGCATCCCACGGAAAATCCGGCAACGGTTGGCGCATGATCCGAGGTACGGCAGGCTTAACTTAAATTACTCTTTAGGCGGAAGTGCGGCGACAATCGGATGATCGCTATCTGTTAAACCAACTTTGGCAGCCCCACCAGGTGAGCCAAGTTCGACGAAAAACTCGGTGTTTATCTTGGCGGAGTCTTTCCATTGAGATGGAATGTCATCTTCGTAATAAATCGCTTCGACTGGACAGACTGGTTCGCAGGCGCCGCAATCCACGCATTCATCGGGTTGGATATAGAGCGATCGCGCTCCTTCATAGATGCAGTCAACAGGGCACTCTTCGATGCAAGACTTATCTTTCACATCAACGCACGGTTGGGCAATTACATAGGTCACGAACTAACCTCCAGTTTTGATAGCGCTTTAAGGGCGCACCTCACGATTGCGCTTATTCTAACCATGCGCAGGCTCGCTTGCCCGATTAAAGTATCAACATGACCGAGGCAGCCCAAAAATCTGTGCCGTCACTACTTGGGGCGATGGGCAAGAGAGTCACAATTCGCCTGCATGAACCAAGCGGTGGATATCGGGATATCGTCGGTATTTTGCAGAGTGAGCGACATTTAATAAATTCAAAATCTGAGACGATCTATTTCTCTCCTGATGAAATTGCCATTTGGCGCGAGATTAAA
>Ga0214168_1001108_pt1 | contig 10800 bp, 8 predicted proteins | sample LakMenepilimnion_FD_153002 | JGI IMG/M metagenome (GOLD analysis project Ga0214168, IMG submission 153002) | Freshwater microbial communities from Lake Mendota, WI - Practice 29OCT2010 epilimnion v4 | ecosystem: Environmental > Aquatic > Freshwater > Lake > Epilimnion/Euphotic zone | place: Lake...
TATTCAAGATACTATGGATATGGGAATGGGAAATCAAGAGTTATTAAATGATTTACTATCTCCTGATAGTGCTACATCTAACCCTGATGACATTCAGGACATTAAAGATGAACCTGCACCTGCATCCACAAAGAAAACTACTTCTAAACAACCAGCTACATCAGCTCCTGCTCCAGAAGATGATAAGAAAGAAGAAGCTCCTGTAAAGGACATTCAAAGTTTCTTATATGGAGAGGATGAAGATGAAGATGCTGAAGATGATGAAGAAGCTCCTGCAACAGACAAGAAACCAGTTGCAAAAGGTGCTGATAATCAAGAAGATAGTGATGAAGAGAATGATGAGGAAGGAGATAGTGCTCCTGAATCAACGTTTTCATCTTTATCCAAAGACCTTTTCAAACTTGGTGTATTTACCCAAGGAGAAGATGAAGAAGAAGAACCAATTACAACTGCTGAAGAATTCTTAGAGCGTTTTAATGCTGAGAAGAAAAAAGGAGCAATTGAGGTGGTTGATAACTTTATTGGTCAGTTTGGAGAAGATTATCAAAAAGCATTTGATGCCATATATGTAAAAGGAGTTAATCCAAAAGACTACTTTGGTGCATATAATCAAATCCAATCTTTCTCTGAGATGGATTTAAGCGATGAGAGTAATCAAGTTGCTATCATCAAACAAGCATTGACAGATCAAGGATTTGAGCCTGAAGATGTTACAACAGAGATTGAAAGACTTAAAAATTATGGTGACTTAGAAACTGTTGCTGCTAAACACCACAAAGTCTTGATAAAAAAGGAAGCGTCAAAGCTTCAACAATTAGAGCAAGATAAACAAGCTCAATTACAACAGCAACAAGCCATCAAGCAACAATACTTACAGAATGTAAACAATGTTTTACAAGAGAAGATTAAAGCTAAAGAATTTGATGGCATACCAATTAACCCTAAATTAGCTGGTGAACTACAAGATTTCCTAGTAACAGACAAGTACAAGACAGCATCTGGAGAAACCCTTACAGATTTTGATCGTACTATACTGGAGCTGAAACGTCCTGAGAATCATGAGAAGAAGGTCAAACTTGCTCTATTAATGAAAATCATTGAGAAAGATCCTACACTATCTACTATTCAAAAGACAGGTATCACCAAAAAGTCTAATGAATTATTTGGTGAGGTTGCCAGACAAGCCCAGAAGAGTTCAGTGAAATCTAAACAGTCAGCTAGACCTACTTCTTCTTGGTTTCAATAACAAATTTATATAACAAAAATTAAAAAAGTATAACAATGGCAATTCAAACAATTCCAGGTTTAACTGGATTTACTTATGCTCGTGTCGCTTCTATGGATAAGCGTGCAGTAGGTAAGTTAACTGATGCAAACCATTTAGAGAGCTTTCACTCTACAGAGCCTGCAGACTATGATAAGAAGATTATCAGTTTGTACACTCAGAGTTCTCTTTATAGTAATGACTTCTTAGACATGATCAACAAGTCTACTCCTTACTATATCGATAACAACAGTGATGCTTGGAAATGGCAAGTACAAGTTCCTTACAAATTCCCAAAAATCATTGATGTTCCTACAAGCACATTAGAATTAAACAAACCTGGTATTGATGGTCAAGAATTCCAATTGATCATTGACACTAATGAGTTCTCTAAGAATGCAATTATTTCTGTAGGTACTCGTCAGTATGGTCCTCGTTTCTACGTAGTAAAAGATCCTGTTCCTTGGAACGTAGGTTTCTTGTACACTTTCACTTTAGTAAGTGACAATCCAACAGTTGATTTCGTAAGCTCTACTTTCTTACAAGTAGGTATCGAATTAGAATTGGTTGATGCTGCTATTGGTGAATTTGACCAAGACTTATTAGGTCTTCCTCGTTTAGGTGAGCAAATCACAATGTTTGAATCTTTAGGTTCTGCATATGGTTATGAGCACAAGATCACTGAGTGGGCTGATGATAAGATGATGAGAGATACAAAAGGTAATCCATTGGATATCTTAGTATATGCTCCTCAAAGACGTAACCAATTACCTTTAACTCGTAATGATGTTAAATGGGAACCATTTATTGAGTTCTGGATGCGTAAGTCTATGTTAGAATTAAAAGTTAAGCGTATGATCTGGGCTCGTCCTGGAACTGTGAAGACTAATGGTTCTAAGCAAGAATTAAAGCGTACTTCTGCTGGTGTATATCACAGAATGCGTAACAATGGTAACTTAGTACAGTACAACAGAGGTGAGTTCACTGCGAACTTAATTCGTTCTGTATTTGGTGACTTATTCTACAGACGTGTGGATGTTAAAGACAGACGTGTTAAAATGTACACTAATGAAGCTGGCTTTGACGTATTCCAACAAGCTTTAAAGACAGATGCTTTGAATTCTGGCTTAACTTTCATGGCTGATTCTGGTAACAGATATTTACAAGGAGAAGGACAACACATCACTTACAACTTTGCATTCGATGCAATGGTAACTCGTGAGACTGGTCGTGTTGAATTAATCCACTTGAAAGAGTTAGACCTTCCTCAAACAAACTTAGAATTTGGACAGAACAAGAAGTCAACTCCAGTATTTATGGTGTTTGATGTATCTCCAATGTCTGATGGTTCTATGATCAACAATATTCGTGAAGTACGTATGAAGGGTGCACCTTCTATGACTTGGGGTTATATCGATGGTACTCGTCACCACTTAGGCTTTGCTAAGTCTCAAGGTATGAGTTCTGCGAACAAGTTCCCTGGATATGAGATTTGGATGAAGGATCGTTGTGATGTATTCATTGAAGATTTATCTAGAACAGTATTGATTGAAGAAATTCCTCAATTCTAATAATGCCCCTCTAAGGATAGTATTCTTAGACTGACACCTCTGGTGTTTCGCATAAAAAAATCAGAAGACATTCCCCCCACATCCCAGTGGGGGAGTCTTCTAACACAGATGGACATGTACAAGTAAATTCTGTACAGTGTTCCCTTCGATGGGAACCATCTGCAAATAAACCAAATAAAAACAACTACATATGGGCAAGATAGGAAAAATATCTACTATTAAAAAAGACTACAACAATTCTCAGTTACAAACAATGCAAGGTGGACTTGCATCAAGAGGTTACACAAGAATTCCTGGTACAGGAGTTTTTAAGTATCCTTATAAAGAATTGGATGGTCAGTACAGAACAGGCTTAGATCCAAAGGCTGCTTACATCAGAAGAATCTCTGATCCTCTTGAAAGAGAGATGGAGATTGAAAGAGTAACAGAATTAAGAGATAGACTTGAAGCTGCTTTGAACGTTGACTTAGGTCCTCGTTCTCAGTTCTGGAACTATGGCTTATCAACTTCTGTTGATGATTCCTTACACGTACAACCTGTTAAGCTTATGGATGGCGACAATTATTATGATTTGTCAATGCCATTGCAAGAGCTAGCATTCTCATGGTTGAGAGTTCATCCAACAATTGCTTCTAGCTATCAAGCTTGGGAGCGTGGTGAATTCCCTGCAGACATTCAATATTATGTTGCAGATGATGAGATTGAAAACAAGGTAATGTTTAAAAAGAAACAACTTATTAATAAAGCTATTGTTAAGTTTGATTCTATGACTCCTGAGAAGAAGAAGAAAGTGGCTCGTCTACTTGGTCTTCCAGTATCTGATGATTCTAAAGAAGAAGCAGTTTACAATCAGGTGGATAACCTCCTAAAACAAACAGAATTCAAGAATGGCAAATATCAAGGTTTGAATCCTATAGAAGTATTCAACAGATTTGCAGATATGAAAGAAAACTTGCTCCATATTAAAGACCTAGTAAAACAAGCTGTTGCTCATTCAATTTATAGAGTGAGACCTAATGGTAGAGTTTTCGAAGGTGAATTTGAAATAGCAGTTGATGAAGATGATTTAGTTAAATTCCTTGCAGATGAAGACAACCAAGATCAGTTATTGACTTTGGAAGGCAAATTAAAAGGAAAAAAAATAGCCTCATTATGATCCCAGTAGATAGTTTATTATATAAGATTGACCAGAAACTAAATAAACTATCAACAAATGAGCATCAACAAATTAACCTAGAAGATAAGATTCTAGCACTTAACGAAGCTCAGATAAAGCTAATAAAGCAAAAGGTTGATGGTACTAGTACAAACTCTGGTTATGGGTTGGATTCGTTTAAAAAACGCTATGAAGACCTTCAAAGTTTAGTTATCACCTATAACCATCAACCTTTGCCATTAGTGTTAAAGAATGATGAGTTAAATCAGTATTTTGCAAACTTGCGTGATCTAGTACCAAAGTATATGTTCTATCTTGATAGTTATATACTAGCAGACAAAGGAAGATGCACAGATAGAAAAATATGGATAAATAGAGATCTTGCTAAGCATGGTGACATTCAGTTTATACTAACTAATGACAACTACAAGCCTTCTTTCGAATATCAAGAAACATTTAACTTTTTATCCTCTGACGAGATATCTGTATTTACAGATGGTACGTTTACACCAAAAGATATTTACATATCATATATGAGATATCCAGTGTACATTAACAAGACAGGATATATCATGTTAGATGGACAACCTTCTTTTGATGAAGACTGTGAACTTGAGACTTACTTAGAAGATGAGTTGTTAGATCTTACAGTACAAAACTTGGCAATGTATACAGAAAACCAAAGTGCTGTTCAAAGCTCAATCTATAGAATACAAACAAACGAATAATTTTTCACAATTAAATATAAAGCAAAATGGCTGATTTTTCATTAACCACCCTCTTTGTAGTACCAGTAGGAAATACATTACCTAGCTCTGGATCTACACAGAATTTAACAGCTGGTCAAGTAGGTATTTTCCTAAATGACTATAGTGTTGCCACAGCTGGTAACATTGCTGCTGCCCCTTATTTCTATGTTGCTCAAGGTAGAACAAACACGTATTTACAAGGCTCTAAGCGTTCAGACAAAATTGCTGGATGTGTAACTGGTGCTGCTTGTAAGTCAAACGTAACTGAATGGTACAAGTCTAATGGCTGTGCAACTGCTGTAAACCAAGTTACTGATGTAATTGATTTCACAGTTAAACCTGGTGAGATTGTTACATTAACTTTACGTGGTTTCTCTAGCTACTTAGAAACATTGTACTTCAATGGTTTCACTCGCTCTGTAACAGTAAACGCTCCATGTCTTGGATGTGGTGATGATCCTTGTACAGATGTAGATGTGCCTGCATTGATTGACGCTTTGATTCTTAAGTTAGAATCTAGAGCTCCTGGTGATAACCCAGACAACATCTATTTGAGTGATTTCTATCAATTCCAAAGATTGGGTAACAATCAAAGTGCGTTCTTACGTATTACTGGTAAGCCATTAACTAAATATGGTCAGCCTTGTGATGTTGCTGCATTCCCTTGGGAGTATGACAGATTCTACTTCAGAACTTTCATCTTCTCTGGTCCAGCTACAACTGCTGACTTCATTGTTGATGATCCTTGTAATAGAGTTGCTACTCCAGTGATTAGACAACGTTCTAACTATCCAGTTGGTACTTCTGCTGAAGTTCAACAATTAGAGAAGAACTTCTATAGCTACCAAGCTGGTTACTTAAAGCATTTATACAGAATGGGTGGTTACAACGAGAACTTTGAGTCTTGGGTAACTGATGGTCAAATCTATGATTTGTACTATATCAGATTCAATGAGTATAATAGATCTGAGTACCAATGGGGTGACTATATCTACGAAGATAGCATGGTGATTATTGCTGTTCCTAGCAACCAAACATCTGGTATCGAAGCTATATTAGAAGCTGCTTTAGGACAGGTTGCAGGTGACACATCTTGTATCACTACAACTAGTACTACAACTACTGTATGGCCTAGCACTTCAACAACAACTACTTTGATCCCTTAAGAATTAAGGTAAGATCATATTAACCTATGCCAGAGGGTGAGAGGATATCTCAAATCCTCTGGCATTTTTATTATACAAACCATGACACTAGATTTTTTAGTAATCAATACATATGAGACCAAAACATTAGGTATAGCTGATACATCAATTTATGATACAGATCCTCCTAATGTTAGTGCTCCAACTATGCAGATCACTGTACCTGGTTTTACTAGTCCTGTTTCTATTCCATTTAATGTTAATAGCTTTAATGTTTACAACTCAATCATTTTAGGGTTGAGCCCATTCCCTGTAACAAATCCACTACCTGATGGTGTGTATTTTATGAAGTATTCTGTGGCTCCAGCCACTACAAACTTTGTAGAGAAAAACATTATGCGTACAGCAGTTATACAAGAAAAGTTTGATAGTGCATTTATGAAACTTGACATGATGGAATGTGACTCAGCTATTAGAACCCAAGCAAAGGTGGTTTTAAGCAGCATTAATTTTATGATTCAAGGCTCAATAGCAGCAGCTAATAACTGTGCTATAGATACAGCCAATAAGCTGTACATGCAAGCTAATAGACAATTAGATTATTTTATTGCAAACCAATGTGGTTGTACAGGAAACAATTACATAATTAATTTTCCTTAATATGGCAAACTGTAGAGACTGTGGCATGAAGGTGGGATGTGGCTGTCAATTAATTAATGGCCTATGTTCAGCATGCAACAACAAACTTAAGAACGCTACAAATAGAATAAAAGATGTTATCACCAAGATTAACAGATTGTGTAGTCAGGGGTAGTATTCCAGCTACATTGACAAGAATTGATGAAAGACTAACTTACTGGGCAAATCGCCAGTATAACAATATTGTATTCTCTATGAATAATTATATTCCTGGAGAAGTAGTTAATGATCTATTAAATTATAAACAAATATTAACATATAGACTTTGTAATCCTGACTATGCTATGGTATGTGGTCTTCCTACTACCTCAGAAGTTATAAGCAGAGTTATAGTGTTAATCAATAAATAAATTAAACCATGTCTTGCGAAAGTTGCTATAATGGCTGTGTAGAAACTGTATCTGATCAATGTGTTAGATATACAGGTCTTAGCAGTGAAGAATTAGGAATAACATCTGGAGATAATCTTCAGATGGTTATAGAAGATTTGATTGATAAATTAGTTCCACTATTAGTTGGAGAAGGAGACCAAATTACACTTACATCAGCTATACGTTGTGCAATTATAAATGGTTACTTACCTACTCCAACTGTAGCAAATCAATGGACTTCTGAACAAATATTTCAGGCATTAGTACAAGTAGTTTGTGACTTACAAGCTCAGATTGATGCAATTGATGCTGAAATAGCTACATTAAATGCTGATTATACAATTAGTTGTTTAACAGGAGTAACAGCTAGCTCAGATACACATGCTATTGTCCAAGCTATTATAAATAAGCTTTGTACAACAGTTGCTGATCTTGCTGCTCTTGAACTTGATGTAGATACAAACTATGTTAAGTTGGCAGATCTTGATGCTTTGATTGCAGCTTATATAGCGAGCACTTCAGGTGGTGGTTCTACCCAACAGTATTTAAAAATGGTCCCTTATGTAGCGTATGAATACTACGGACCAATAACAAACTTTGATGGATCAGGTATTGGCATCCCAGCAAATGGTTTCTTCAAGGTATATTTATGTAATGGTCTAAATGGCACTCCTGATAAAAGAGGACGTGTTGCTGTTGGTGCTATTCAAAATGTACCAGGTGGTCCATTAGATGCTGCAGTAAATCCTGCTAATGCTGGTAATCCAAACTATGCTTTATACAATACATCAGGAGCAAACACTGTAACTTTGATTACATCACAAATCCCTGTACACACTCACAATGCTACTGTAGTGGCATCTGGATCAGTGGGAGATCACACTCACATAATAATGGGAGGCAATGGTCCTGGATCTCCAGGTATTGCTCCTACAGCATTGCAAGTTCTTGCAAGTTTTAATAATGATGGTGGTAACTTAGGATATGCTACAAAACCTGCTGTTTCTCAAGTACATAATTCTGGTATAACTAGTGCAAGTGGAGCTGGTCCTGTATCACTTAGTGTAGCTGTTTCAAACAGTGACGCAGGTAGTGGAGGAGCTCATCAAAACATTCAACCTGTGATTGCTTCATATTATATCATGTACATTCCTTAATCTTTTAAACTAACTATAAAATGGCTTGTAATCCTGGCGATCCTTGCTACAACGCATATTATCAACCTAATCAAACTTCTGGATGTCTTCCTTGTGAAACAACAGCAGATCATGTTATATATAATGGACCTAACTTACCATATTCAGGAATTCAAACTGGAGATAATCTAGACTGTGCTCTATCAAAAATAGATGACACATTTAGTGGAGGTGTGGTTGGTCTTAATGGTACGTCTGGTACATCTGGCTCATCAGGTTCTAGTGGTAAAACTGGAACTTCTGGATTGGGTGGTTCTGCAGGTACATCTGGAAATAATGGAACTTCTGGATCTTCTGGAACATCTGGAAAAGATGGAAGTTCTGGTACATCTTCTAATGGTTCTAGTGGCACCGCAGGTACAGCTGGAAAAGATGGATCTAGTGGAGTTGATGGTTCTTCTGGTCTGAGCGGTAGTGCTGGAACTTCTGGTACTAGTGGCACATCTGGTCTAAGTGGTACTAGTGGTAACGATGGTACTTTTGGAACTTCTGGAACTGCTGGTCAAGATGGAGATAGATATTTAACAACTTCTACAACTTCTTTATCAATAGGAGTTGGTTCAAAGAGTTTGACTGTTGGAACAGGATTGGCATATAGTGTTGCTCAGACAGCTATTGTTACGTTTGATGTTAGTAATACAATGCAGGGTGCTATTACATCTTACAACTCAGGTACAGGTGCAATGGTAATTAATATCACTACTGTTGTAGGTTCTGGAACTTATGCAGTTTGGACAATAAATTTATTTGGTGCTGCAGGTGGTAATGGTACTTCTGGAACTAGTGGTACTAATGGGACATCTGGATCTAGTGCTACATCAGGTTCATCTGGCACATCTGGCACGTCAGGTACATCAGGAACTTCAGGTACAAATGGTAGTTCTGGTACATCAGGTACATCTGGTGTAAATGGTACATCAGGTACATCAGGATCTAGCGGTACTAGTGGAACTAGTGGTAGTTCTGGAACAAACGGTACGTCAGCAACTTCTGGTTCTTCTGGAACTAGCGGTACGTCAGGATCTTCTGGGACATCTGGAACAAATGGATCTTCTGGAACAAGTGGGTCTTCAGGTAAATCAGGTACATCTGCAACAGCAGGTACAGCTGCAACATCTGGGACAAGTACAGGAACTGCTGGTACATCAGGTGCTAATGGCACTAGTGGATTTAGTGGCACTAGTGGTAGCTCTGGTTCTTCAGGCTCTAGTGGATTAACTGGTACCTCTGGATCTTCTGGTACATCAGCAGTAAATGGTACTAGTGGTTCCTCTGGATCTTCTGGTTCCTCTGGATCTTCTGGGTCTAGTGGTACTAGTGGAGCTAATGGAGGTAATGGTTCTTCTGGCACTTCTGGAGCAAGTGGTACGTCTGGTTCTTCAGGCTCCTCTGGAGCAAGTGGTACGTCTGGTTCTTCAGGCTCCTCTGGTTCATCAGGTTCCTCTGGATCTTCTGGTTCCTCTGGAGCAAGTGGCACATCTGGTTCTAGTGGTAGTTCTGGATCTTCTGGATCTAGCGGTACATCTGTATCAGTATCAGGAACAACCAATAGAGTAGTTAAATTTACATCTTCATCTACAATAGGTAATTCAGATATTAGTGACACTGGTTCATTAATTAAAATGAGTAACGGAGATGGCGTAAATGTACAATTAGGAGATGGTGGCGTATCAAATTGTAACCTTGATTTTTACTCGTCAAATGCCAATAGTGGTTATGGAGGAAGAATACAAGGAAGAAATAGTAATGGTAGAGTTTATTTCTTGTTTAGAGATAATTCAGCTACTTATGCTGATATAGGTTATTGGAATGCAGCAGGTATTAGCGCAATTGCCTTTTTTGAAACATCTGATATTAGATTTAAAAATATAATTGAAACCAATCCTCAAATAGATTTAACTAGTATAGATGTAATTAAGTTTACACGAACAGATAATGAAAGTGGTCAAATTAGATATGGCTATTCAGCACAACAAGTGCAATTAATATTGCCAGATGCTGTGACAGGAGAAGACAAATTAAGTGTAAACTATTCTGATGTGCATACATTAAAAATAGCTGCTTTAGAAAAACGCATTGCAGAATTAGAAGCTAAATTAAAATAATATGGCATACAGTGACTTAGCAAATAATCAAGGTGTATCATTTAATAGTTTAATCAGTGGTGTAGCTCAAGGATACTTTAGTGCAAATACTACTATACCTTCAAGTAGTAAAATGGCCACTAAGTCTGATTGCATCACGTACATTGATATAGAGCAACTTTATCCTCCTTTTGCAGTAAAAGCAAATAATCAATTAGTTGTTAAAGGTGATTTAAAAGATAATATTGCTACTATTGAGATATCTAATAATTTTTTTACAGGCACCATAACAAATGTTACAGTAAATGGAGTTAGTATATTTGGGGCATCTTTCCCTCTAGATATTGGCAATGGTACTCAAGGCTATACAGATCAAATAGGAACTTATGATATAGTTTTATATTATGCTGATGCTAATATGCCTAGCAACTATGCAAGATGTTATGATTCTAATTACAATACAGTTTGCATAGATGGATTTTCTTCCACAGGACCAGGACCTTACTATGTTACTTTTTCAAGCCAATCAGTTAGTCCCATTTATCCAGTTTCACTTATAACAGGA